>Ga0114996_10000048_pt1 | contig 149955 bp, 137 predicted proteins | sample ArcticOcean_MG_C_4_FD_87039 | JGI IMG/M metagenome (GOLD analysis project Ga0114996, IMG submission 87039) | Marine microbial communities from western Arctic Ocean - ArcticOcean_MG_CB4_134 | ecosystem: Environmental > Aquatic > Marine > Oceanic | place: Arctic Ocean: Canada Basin | collected...
CGCCGCCGCCGCCGGCGCCGCCGGCGAAGTTCGGCCGGGAGGCCGGGTGAGAGCTAGCCGCCCGCCGCCGCCGGCACTATGGATACCTCGGTCCCCTCGGGCACCTCGGCATCCAGCCCGCCCAGGAAGCGGATGTCTTCACCGCCGATGTAGACGCCGACGAACGCGGAGGGCTCGCCGTTTTCGTCGAGAACCCGATTCTTAATTCCCGGGTGCTTGGCGTCGAGCTCGTCCAAGATGGCGCGGATCGTCGAGCCCGACACCTCCATCTTTCGCTGACCGTCCACTAGATTTCGCAACTGGGAGGGGATTCGTATTGTTGGCAACGTGCGTTCCTTTATCCGGTAGTAACTTGCGGGGCCGACCAGACCATATCCGCCTGCTGTCTGCTATCCATCGCGTCTTCGAACGAACCCATCGTTGGGTCGATGGTCACTGAAACCGAGACGTGGCCATCAACCGCCTCTTGGGTCTTGAGCCCATTGCCGGTGACATAGGCGACTGTGAGCTCATCTACGCCGATGTCCCCGGACTGAGCCAACTTCCTCAGGGTGGCGATGGTGACGCCACCGGCGGCTTCAGTGAATATACCCTCCGTGCGGGCCAGCAACTTAATGCCTTCTACGGTTTCCGCATCGGTCACCGACTCGATCACACCGTTGGTCTGGCGGGCCACCGCGAGGGAATAATTGCCGTCGGCGGGATTGCCGATCGCCAGGGATTTGGCGATGGTGTCGGGTTGCCGCACGGGTTCGAATGATTGCTCGCCAGCGGCGAAGGCCGCAGCCACCGGACCGCAGCCTTCAGCCTGGGCGCCGGAGATGCGGACGCTCTGGTTGGAAATCAGGCCGACATCCACCATTTCGCGAAAGCCCTGGGCGATTTTTGTGTAGAGCGCGCCTGAGGCGATGGGCACGACCACATGATCGGGTGCGAGCCAGCCCAGCTGCTCGACCGTTTCGTAGGCGAGGGTCTTGGAACCCTCAGCGTAGTAGGGCCGGACGTTTATGTTGCAGAACGCCCAGTCCTCTTCATCGGCGATTTCGGAACAAAGACGATTCAGCTGGTCGTAGGTGCCGTTGACGGCTATCAGATTTGCTCCGTAGACGGCGGCATTGGTGATTTTGCCGGCTTCAACGTCCGCCGGTAAGAAGACGTAGGTCTCGAGCCCGGCCTTCATCCCGGCGGCCGCCACGGCGCTCGCCAGGTTGCCGGTGGAGGCGCAGGCGAAGACCGTATAGCCAAGTTCGCGGGCCTTGGTGACGGCGATAGCGACGGGCCGGTCCTTGAACGAGTAAGTCGGATTGACCGAGTCGTTCTTGACGTAGAGATTCTTGAGCCCGATAGCCGCGCCCAGTCGGGGGGCGTGCTGCAGGGGGGTGAAGCCTACGCGGACATTGGGGTCCCACCCGGAATCCACCGGCAACAGGTCCACATACCGCCACAGGCTGATAGGTCCGCCTTCAATTTTCTCGCGGCTGATGATCGACTTGATGTAGTCGTAGTCGAGGGCGACCTCCAGCGGACCGAAGCAGAGGTCGCACACGTGGCTGCCTCCGGCTTCGTACGCCTCGCCGCACTCTTTGCATTTCAATCCCAGTACTTTGTTCATGCTCCCAAACTCGTTTGATCTAGTTTGATTGAGCGGCGGGTGGCCGGTACTTGTCCGGCCGCAAGACCGCGCCAAACGCGCGGCGTCACATGCCGGCCGATCCGCCGAGCGTGGCGGTGCCGATGGCGCCGATCCCGGGACGGGCTCTGGGATTATCCGGGAAAGAGAAGAAACCCCATGCGAGGGGTTCCACGAAGATTACTACCGCCAATTGTGGTCCTCTTATCTTGCAGGCAGGTCACCCACCGGAGTTGGCACCTGGTCCCTGGAGGACTGGTTGACGCGCCTCAAAGGGCCGTATCCCTCCACCACTCTGGATAAGAAATTTTTCGGGCTTCAATTGTTGCCGGAAGTATATCATTGGCCGTTCGCCATCGGAACGGTTGATTGCTTACCAGGCACCGACCTAATCAAGACGTTCGGCGGTTTTTCAGATTGGGAGATACCGGGCTGCACCCGAGTATTACGAGGGGCACCGGGGCAAGGCGGGAGGATCGCCGACCGGGTTGGGGAGATACATCAGGCCGTCGCGACCGAGTGTGCCGGGTGGCTTTGACACCTGCGTGGAAGATGCCGCCGACAATCCTGACGAGCAAATTTCCCCGATGAACGCCGGCCCGTTTCGTCGCATAACGTATTCCCTTTTCGCAACTCAGGGAATATTCAGCGCCGCGATGGTCGCGGCCTTCACGGTGATGGCCATCACCGCGGCCGATCTCAGCGGCAGCCGCGCCTGGGCCGGGGTTCCGATCCTATCCATGTTCGTGGGTCGCTTTATGGCGTCGTACATGATGGGGCGGCTCATGGACCAGTGGGGTCGCCGGCCGGCCCTGGTCGCGGCATTTGCCATTGGCGTGGTTGGTGCGGGTTTAGCCGTGACCGCGGTGATGGCCAGAAGTTTCGGTGGATTTGTGCTTGCCTCGCTCGTGTTCGGGATGGCGCGCGGCGGAGCGGAGCAGATGCGGTTTATCGCCGCCGAAATCCAGCTACCCGGACAGCGCGCTCGCGCAATCGGCCTGATCGTCTTCGCCGGAACCATCGGCTCCATCGCCGGCCCCTGGTTCTATCAATTGACCGCTTCCGCAGCCGCTGCCGCGGGTTACGACTCGAGTGTGGGTCCGTGGGCGATAGCGGGTTTGCTTATGGGACTCGGAATGGTGGTGCTGTTCGCAACTCTGCGCCCCGACCCCAGGGAGCTTGGCCGGAGTATCGAGGCGGCCACATCCGCCGCGGGCAACGTGTCGGCCCGGGCGATGACCACGATCTTTGCCCTGCCGCGGGTCCGACTTGCGGTAATTTCCATCGCCATTGGCCAGGTCGTCATGACCATTCTGATGTCGGTGACACCCCTGCATATGATTGAGGAGGGGTTCCAACCGGGAGACATCTCAGTGGTGATGGCGGCGCACATGCTCGGGATGTTCGGGCTGGCGCCGTTGACGGGTCGGCTCGTAGACCGCATCGGCCCCTACTGGATGATCGGGCTCGGAGCTCTGACGCTGGTGATTACGAGTGGATTGGCCTTTGTCGCGGTGGGGCTGGAGGGTCTCGCGGCCGCCCTTTTCATGCTGGGGCTTGGTTGGAACCTGACTTTTGTGGCGGGCTCGGCGCTTCTGATGAATATGGTCACCCAGGCCGAGCGAGCCCGCAGCCAGGGCGTAACCGAGATGATCAATTCGGTTGCGGGAGGGTTGGCTGCTCTTGGTGCCGGTCTTCTGCTGGAGCTGGGCGGAATGCCGGTGCTGGCTGTGGGGGGGCTGGTGCTCACGGGCCTTCTGATCGCGGCGCAGGCCTGGATATTGGCGATTCGCGCGCACCTGCGACCCATCGGGGCAGAGTCAACGGCGGTCGTAGCGGATTAACCGGCCGGCTTTACCTCGACCCCGGCAAGTTTCTCGAGCGGGCGGATGATTGCGCTGACGTTGTTGGGGCCTTCTCCCTGGGTCTGGGCCTCGCGATGAACGACCTCCGCCATCGTGGTCACCGCCAGCCGGACGCCCTGCTCCTTGCCCATGTCGGTGATGAGTCCGAGGTCCTTGGTGAGAAGATCGAGACTGAAACGCGGCGTGAAGTCGCGTTTCAGGGTGCTGTCCGGGATGGTCCAGGTCATGACCGCGCTCTGCGCCACGGCGCCGTTGAGAACGTCGTAAACGAGGGCTGGGTCTACCCCGGCTTTGGCCGCAAGGACAAAGGCCTCGGCGACGGCGGCGTTGGTGACGCCGACGATAAGCTGGTTGGCGAGCTTCACGGCGGTGCCGGACCCGACGGGTCCACAGAGGTAGATGTTGGCGCCAAGAATGTCCAGCAGAGGACGGGCCTGCTCGAAATGCCCTTCCTCGCCGCCGACCATGATCGAGAGCGACCCGTCTTCGGCGCGGGTAGGGCCTCCGCTCATCGGTGCGTCCAGATAGCCCAGCCCGCGAGCGGCGGCGGCCTCGGCACAGCGGTGGGCGGTGGCGGTCCCGTTGGTGCTGAAATCGATCAAGATGCTGCCCGGGGCGGCGTTGGCGATGAGCCCCTCCTCGCCCAGGTAGATCTGCTCAACCGTCTCCGGGAAGGGTAGGGCGGTCAGGATGAAATCGGCTCCGGCAGCCTCGGCGACGGTTGCGGCGCGGGTGGCGCCGGCGGAGACCAATTCGTCCACCCGGGCCTGGCTGCGGTTGTGAACGATGAGGTCGTCCCCGGCGTTCAGGAGATTCCTGGCCATGGGGTAACCCATGAGTCCGAGTCCGGTGAAGCTAATTTTCATCGTCAAGTCCTTCCCTGCCGGGCGCATTTTGTGGTCGCTTGTGGGACAATCGCAAACGGAATACGGCCCTGGCTCCGGGGCGGCGAGCCGTGCGGGACGGCGGTAACTTAGCATCAATCAATTGACAGTTTGCCGACGCCGCAAAAGAATGTAGTCCCGTTTCTGCATTCCCGATGACGGGGAAGCCCGGCTTTTGGGAGTCGGTCGCCGCGAGGAAGTGCATGTTTCATGGCAATGTCGATGAGATTTCGCAAAGGCATCCCCGGATGGCTGTGGATGGCGCTCGGGGCGGCCCTGCTATTGCCGATATTCCTCTTCGCGCGTCCGGCACTGGCTATCGGAACGGCGGACACTTGGGTAAAGCTGGGGCCGATTCAGGCGGGGCGGGCCACGGCGGCGGAGGCATCACCGCTTTTTTCTTTTGATAACAACATATTTTTTGCGACGGATTCGGCTGGCGTCTTCCGCAGTATTGACGGCGGCTCGACTTTCACGGAAGCAAACACCGGGCTAACCGACCACCGGGTACAACATCTCGTTATATCGCCAAGATTCGATTCTGATTCGGTGCTTTTTGCCAGTACGCCGTCGGGCTTATTCAAGTCGGCTGATGCGAGTGGCGGTTGGACGAAGGTATCGGGAGGGCTGCCAGCGGTTGAGGTCAAGGGCGTTGCCTATTCGCCGAATTTCGCGACTGATAACACGCTTTACGCCGCGGTGCTGGGCTTCGGCCTCTACGCGTCGGCAAATGGTGGGACAGCGTGGACTCCGCTTAGCACGTCGGGCATGACGGATCTGAGCCTCACCGGCGTTCAGCTTGTGGAGGGCACTTTCGGGAGCCTGATCATTGTCGTGAGAACGGCCGCGAAGGTGTTCCGATCCGACGACTCCGGGGCGACGTGGACAGAGAGGGCGACCGGGCTGCCGAGCGGAGTGCAAATCGTGACGCTGGAGCTTTCCCCGGATTTCCGGACATCTGGCATAGCGCTGATCGGCACGCAATCCAACGGAGCGTACCGGACGACCGATGGGGGTACGGGATGGTCGTCAGTCGGCTTGTCGGGGGACGGCCCAACGAACGCCTTTGAGTTCTCGAGCGATTACGCGGCCGACAACACGGTGTTTGTCGGCACTACGACCGGTGGTTTCTACAAGTCCACGGACAACGGGGCGACGTTTACGCAGAAGAGTACGGGGCTAGCTCGAAAGAACATCACAGCGATCAGCACGTCGAATAATTTCCGAATTGACCGGACTGTGTTCGGGGGTGGTGGGCAGGGAGGAATTTTCAAAACGGTAGATGTCGGTGACAACTGGGTGGAGGTGGGGAGCGGTATCAACACGGGGCGAGCGCAGGCCATCGATTTTTCCAACAACTATGTGAATGACGGGACGATTTTTGTAGCAACCCAGGCGGGTATTTTTCGCTCGGCTGACCGGGGGACCACGTGGAGCCGGATATTGTTTAATTTGCCATTCGAGCCTGCGCTATCTCTGGCGGTCTCGTCTAACTATAGTAATGATGGTCACGTGCTTGTGGGTCTGGAAGACAGCGGCTACTACCGGACATTCGTCGGTGCGGGGAATTCGTGGATCACCCAGAATCTTGGCCTCGGCACACCGGTGATCAACAGCCCTAACGCCTTGGCCCTGTCGCCCAACTTTGGCACCGACCTGACTGCTTTTGCCGGCGGGCCGGGCGGGATCTATCGAACGACCCAGTCAGGGGCACAGTGGAGCCTAGTTAGTTCCGGGACGATTTTCGCGGACGTGAGCACTCTGGCCGTGTCGCCTGCATACGTCGCCGATACAACCATCTTTGCCGGCACTCGCGGTGCCGGGATCTACCGCAGCACGACGAACGGACAATCCTGGTCGGCGGTGAATAGCGGCCTTGACAGCTTTGTGATCAAACAGGTCAGTGTGTCGCCGGTATTTGCCACCGACCGCACGGCGCTAGCGGCGACGGATGCCGGAGTGTTCGTATCGACCGATGGAGGCTCAACCTGGTCGGCCACTTCGTTGACCGGCGGCGCCTCGGCGGTCGTGTTTGCTTCGGGGGGCCAAGCGTTCGCGGCCACGTCGGGAATTGGTGGTTCGGTCCACCAATCCGTCGACGGCGGACGCACCTGGGCGGCCATTACGACCGGCATGCCGACCAGCGAGATCGTGAGTCTGGCGGTTTCCCCGGATTTCGCCAATGACAAGAATGTTTTCGCCGGAACGGGTGGACGGGGGGCATGGGTGTATCAGGCTGGTTCAGCGGTTGTGGCGGCGCCGGCGGCCACCGCCACTCCGGTGGGTGCGGCGCCGACGCTCGGGACGGCCACGATCACGAGCGCCACGGTGACCACAAATGTCTATGTCACCGATCCGACTGGCTTGAATACCCAGCTAAAGCACAACGTACCCAACCTGAACGTGCTGGTCGACGGGCAACTGCGAAGCGCCAATTTCAAGGATCATTTCGAGGAAACTGGCGGTGTCGAGCGGTGGGGTCTGCCGACGTCCGAGGTCTTCGAGGAGAGCCAGGGCAACCTGACCCAGTACTACCAGCGCGGAGTGGTGGATTTCCATCGACGCGACGACCTGGGAGGAATCTGGCTGGTGGAACGACGACTGGCATGGGACTTTGTTGGCGGCGGGCTGGGTGGTAGCACCGATCAGGGAGTAGAGCCGCAGATCACCAATACGAACGAAGGGGTGGTGCTCGAATGGGGTCATAAGATCTCCGATTTCGATGTCGCCGGCACCGAGGTTGGCTTCCGCCGGTTCTTCGATGAGCTCGGCGGAACCAAGAGCTTCGGTTTCCCGAAGACAGATGCTCGTGAAGACACCGGTGGGGCGGGGATGCTGCTGGTGCCGGGGGCAGACCTTGGCTGGGTCCGTCAGTACTTCCAAGCGGCCGTTTTCGAATACCATCCAGAAGCGCCGGACGGATTTAAGGTGCAGCTCTCTCTGCTGGGTGACACGTTGCGAAACCAGAACTATCCGAATGGCAGCTGGGCGGGACTGACTCCTTTCCAGGCCTCCGCCGAGGTCGCCGCTGACGCTGCCTTTACCGTCGTGGCGATAAGCCAGTGATCGGGAATGTGCGTTTAGGAGCTTCCGGGCCGATGTATTCTCGGCTCCACAGCGTCGGGAAGACGCCGGTCATGACTGGTAGACGAAAAGAGATATCGCCCGTTGGAGACTCAGACATGGATGATTTTGTAGGGTCCGGCGGTAAGGTCTATTTACTGACGCGGGAGAAGATTCGATGAGTATTGGTAAGCGGTGGCGAAAATTTCTGGGGTTGTTGACGGCATTTGTGCTGGTGGCGGCCTCGGTGGCTCCGGTGGTGGCCCTAGGTACCTCAGGCCAATGGTCGGCGCTGAATGGGCCTCCGGGTGGGGCATTCTCCAGCATTGTCCTGTCGCCTGTTTACTCGTTCGACACCTCCATGTTCGTCTCGACTACGAGCGCCGGAGTATTTCGTAGTAGCGACGGTGGAGGGACGTTTTCCCGTCTGAACACGGGACTCGGCGACCTGACCGTGAACCAGGTGGTGGTTTCGACATCACTCTTAAGCGATGGGGTGATGCTCGCGGCCACAAACACCGGCGTCTACAAGACAAGCGACTCGGGCTTGACCTGGTCGTCGGCCAGCAGCGGGCTTCCGTCTGGCGTGATTACCGGAGTGGCGCTCTCGCCTTCCTACGCGACGGACGCTATGGCTTACGTGTCCACGGCCGCCGACGGCGTATTCAGAACGACGGACGCAGGGGCTAACTGGTCTCGGCCCGGATTTACCGGGATGACGGATATGGCGACCATCGGGGTCGCTGTCTCGCCGGCTAATGGCGGCGAGGTGTATGCGTGGACGGCGAGCAAGATTTTCCGCAGCACGACGAGCGGCCAGAGTTGGGCGGAGCGGATTAGCGGCATTACCAGCGGAGGCACGATCACCGAGCTGGCCCTTTCCCCGAATTATGGAGCCGACGGGACCGCTTTTGTGGGCACTTCGGCGCTGGGGGTGTATCGCACAGTGAATTCCGGAGGGGCGTGGACCAACATCGAGGTGAATACGAGCGGCGCCATTCAGGGACTGGGCCTGTCGCCCAATTTCGGGCGAGACAGCACCCTTTTCGTGGCGACTGCGACGGGCGGCGTTTTCCGATCCACCGATAGCGGTGGGATATGGGTGGCGGTGAACACCGGGCTGGGCGGTAGCGATTTCGGCCAGTTGGCGGTATCAAATAATTACTTTGTCGATCAGACTCTGTTCTCCGGCAGCGCCACGGGCGTGCTGTACAAGTCGACGGATGCCGGGGCCGGCTGGTCCCCGGTAGGATCCGGAATCGCGAGCGCACGCATAGCTGGCGTGGGCTTTTCAAGCGCCTACGCCACCGACACCACCATGGTGGCGGCGACCCAGGGCGGGGTTTTCAAAACGACCGACGGCGGCTCGACGTGGACCACTCTCAACAGCGATCTGCCGGCTACGAATGTCCAGCAGTTCGCGCTCGCGCCGGGGTATCCGACCGACCCCAGCGCATTGATCGCGATTAACTCCACCGGCGTATACCGGACGTTCTCAGACGGGGATTGGTGGGACGAACAGAACACCGGTCTGACCGACTTATTGCGATCGGGTCCCGGGGCGTTGGCGATGTCGCCGGCGTACAGCACCGATTTCACCGCGTTTGTCGGTGGACCATCCGGGGCGTTCCGCACCGTGGATGGAGGGGCCACCTGGACGGCGGTAAATTCGGGTATTACCTATACGGATATCTCGGCGTTCGGCCTGTCGTCGACGTTCGCCGCTGACGGCACGATATTCGCCGGCACCGCCGGTGGAGGCGTTTTCAAGTCCGTAGACCGCGGGAACTCGTGGTCTGGAGCAAGCTCCGGGATCACGAACGGGACGATAAACGGCATCACGCTCTCGCCATCGTTCGCTACCGATGGAACGTTGTTGGCGGCTACCGATGGCGGGATTTTCCGTTCGACCGATGGCGGGGCCAGGTGGTCTGGAACTGGGCTCGGTTTGGCTGCGATAAGCGTGGCTGTATCACCGAGCTTCGCCACCGATGGGATTGCCTTTGCGGCGACCACCGGTCCCGGCGGTACGGTGTACGGGTCCAGTGACGGAGGGGTGACGTGGAACCAGCTCGGGACGAATCTGGCTTCAGGCCTACCGCTGCTCCTGGCGGTTTCGCCGAACTACGACAACGATCAAAACGTGTTTGTGGGAACCTCCGACAACGGCTTATGGGTGTACAACGGCAAGCCCTAGGAGGGACGTTCGGTGGGCGAGCAGAGCGAGAGTTGACGTATGGCGGCGCAACGGTAGCTCTGTTAGTCGGCGGCCGCTCCGGTAGGATTCCGAACTCTCAGGCAGAGGCTTCGGCGATAAAGTCGGGGGGCGGTCCGTGGCGAGGCGGCGACCGCGACGGATCAATACAGATTCGGACGAGAAATGACTGAATCCACGGCGGAGGGACGTCCGGGCGGGGAACACTCAAGAGTGCTTCATTCCAACGCGGACGAGTTCTACGTTCCCACGATCGAAGCGCGCCAGGCAGAACGGGAACGGAACGAGGCTCACGTTTCGCTCGTCGCCGCTTCGTTCATCATTCTTGTCGCGGACGTACTCTGGGCGCTGGTATCAGCGGTCTTGCTCGACGATTTCCGGATGGCCAGCCTGGCCGTACTGGCGACGGACGCAGCGGTTGTAGCCTTGACTCGCCAATCCGGGGCGAGAGCGAGCACGGCGGTGGTCGCCCGAGGCCTCATTGGGATTCTGGTCTTCGGGATCGAATTCGCCTTTGTCGGAGCCAACTCGGGTTACATCCTGGGACAGGTGTTATTCGCCGGTGGGGCGGTTGTGCTGTCGGTGGGCAGGGGTGGGGAGGGACGAAATATGCTGGGGATAGCGCTGGTCTTCGTCGGATTGATCATGGCGATGGTGATTGGCCTGGTGCAGGAGCAGGGGCGCATCAGGGCCCTGAACGATCAATTTTATCAAGCGCTTCAGCTGGCACTCGTAGGGCGAGCGGAAGATTCGCTGGAAATTGTGGACGAGCTGCTGGCGGATAACCCCGACGACCCGAGGGTCTATCTGATGGCGATCGAGTACTTCACTTCCGAAATAGTGGGTGATCTGGATACTGCCCTGGTGGTCGCCCTGAGGGCTGCGGAGCTCGCCGATGGCGACATGCAGATTGAGGCGTTGTTCTCAGCGGCCCAGATACTCGCCACGCGAGGTGAATTCGAGCGGGCGCTGCAGTATGCCGACGAGGTGATCGCCAAGGTAGACGATTCACCCCCAGTCTTCATGTTCCGGGCACAGGTCTTGTTTCAGCTTGGGCGGACCCAGGATGCGCTGACGGATTTGCGGCGGGCGGAGGAATTGGCTCCGGACAGCGATATGGGTCAGATGGCCCGTCTGCTTCGGCTGAATCTTGAGGGCCCGGATTTCTCGACCATCATCCGGGCAGACCGCTGATTCCGGTCTAGATAGCGCTGGCGATTGCGTTGCAGCAGCGTCGGAGGATGTCGCGGGCTGCCGGCATGCGGCCGCTAGTGAGAAGTATGAACACCGTGCCGGTTTCCGGGTCGGCCCAGGCGACGGCCCCGGTGGCCCCGGAGTGGCCGAACGCCCCGGCGGGCACCAGCGATCCAAAGTTGCCGGTACCCACGGACACGACGCCGCCTTCGCGACGGATGGCCCAACCCAGACCCCGACCCTGTTCCAATCGCTTTGCCGTCGGCAAAGCGGCCATGTGACGGGTGTAGTCGGTCAAAAGTGCGCGGACGGTGCCCGCGCCGAGCAGGCGCCCCCTTGGAATTGGCCGCGGTCCAGCATGAGTCGAAATAGGCCCGCCAGATCGGAAACGTTGGAGAATGCCCCTCCCCATGGGGAACCGAGGCGACGCCAGTAGTCGGTGTTCCAAATCCATGAGCCATCGGAATCGTCTGCCGGTGTCGCGGGTATGACGCGGCCGGCCAGATCGTCGCGCCACCCAAGCGAGGTCGATTCCATGCCCAGTGGCTCGAACAACTCCGTCCGCAGGACTTCGGGAAGGCGCTGTCCGGTGATGCGCTCGACGATCTTTCCCGGGACGAGGATTCCCATGCTCTAATACGACATGTCCGTGCTGGCGCGAAAAGCAGAGGCTGGCGGAAGGTGGATTCCAGATAGTCGGCAAGCGGCGCCTCCCGGCGCCGCAGATCGTCGTTGTCGGGGAGGAAGTCGGTCAGGCCGCTGGTGTGGGTGCAGAGGTGGCGGAGGCGAATGTCGAACTTGTCTCGCTGCCCGAACTCCGGCAGGTAGGAGGCAGCGCGATTGTCCAGATCCAGCAGGCCGCGCTACTTCTGGAGCGCGACGGCGGTGCAGACTATGGGCTTTGTGATGGATGCGATCAGGAAGACGGCCTCACTGTCGGTGGCTTCGCCGCCATGCTAGGCGTGGGTTTCGCCGTGGCCGGAGTCGACTCGCAGTACCGCGGCGGGCAGGTCGTCCCTGGCACACGCGTCTTGCAGAATCTTTACGGCCCGGTCGAAGCCGGCGCGCAGATCACCCATTACGTGCTGCTCGGGGACTTTGATGGGAAGGAATTCGAGATCGAAATCGCCTTATCGGCCCTTCCTGCGCAAACACACCTGGCGGTCGCTAATGGGATTGGAGGTAGGACTCTAGAGTTTCCACCAGGAGATCGGCATATGGTCCATAGGCCGCGTCACTCATATGGCCGGTGCGAACCACTCTGGAATCAAGTTCACCCATTCCCTTGGCGACGACCAGGCCTACCTCGTCCTGCAAGTACTGGATGATTGCGGGCGCTTCGGACTCGCGACCGGTGGGCGGGAAGAAAGCGGTGACGGTGGGAGAGGCATGGGATTCTGGGGCTACGGTCGTGAACCCCAACGACCGCACCCGCGAGCGAAGTTCGGCGGCAGAGGCGGCCATGCGCGCGTACCGGACGGCGAGGTCTTCCTTCTGCTGGCGGGACACGCTGGTGGCCAGAGCGCGAATGATGTTGACAGACATGGTGGCCGGCTGGGGGTGATAGTCGGGCATCTCTTCGACGAAGCTCTTCCAGGTGCGAAGGTCGGTGTACCAGCCGCGTCCCACATCGCCCACACGATTGATGCGCTCCCAGGCGATCGGAGAAACGATCACGGGCGCGACCCCGGGCGGGCCGCCCAGGGCTTTCTGGGAGGCGGTGCAGCAAATTGACACATTCCATTCGTCCATCCGGGTCTCGCACGCCGCGAACGAGGAGACGGAGTCCATGAGGATCGTTACCCCGAATTCATTGGCGACGGCGCAAATCTCATCAACAGGGTTCAGCGCTCCCGTGGCGGTCTCGGAATGGCAGATGAGCAGGCCGTCGTAGCTCCCGGTCTTGAGGCAGGAACGTACCCCTTCGGCGGTGGCAACGTTCCCCGGGTTCATCTCGAGGGGTTCGGCATCGAGACCGTTGCCCCGGGCGATCAGAAGGAGGCGATTGGAAAAGTATCCGTTCACGACCACCAGCACTCTTTCGCCGGGGGCGAAAAGAGAACCCACCGCGGCGTCCAGTCCGGCGCTTCCAGAAGCGGATAGAAGAAAAACATCACCGTCGGTCTCGGCGTAACGGCGGATACCGTCACGAGCCTCAGTGTAGATTTTCACCCACTCGGGACCGTAATGGGCGATCACCTGCTGGCCAAGGGCCGCTAGAACATCGGGCTCAAGGTCGATAGGCCCGGGGATCATCAGCTTCGTCGAATTGCTACCCAACGGCGTGTCGGCGCTCCTTGCCTCCCAGTGGAATCAACTCTAGCCGATGCGATCTTGATGCGTAGCATAGGCGATTCAAGGCTTGAGGGAGTGGAAAACCCTGCTGGATCGGCTACAAACTCGTTGTCTGGCGGTGATTCGGCGCCGGCCGACGTCAACGGGTCCATCGGAGGCTTTTGTCCACGGTCGGACGAGCGCCGCTACTATGGGTGGTGCCCGGACCTCAAAGGGAATATTCGACCCGGGTCAGGCAGGTATTTACTCTGGCCGAAACACGTCCGCGAATCAGTGCTTTTTTTCCCATGTACAACGAAGAAGCCAATGTTGAAGCGACCGCGATGGCGGCAGTGGCGGCACTGGAAGATCTGGCCTCGGAGTTTGAGGTAATCCTGGTTGACGATGGCAGCACCGATCGGACGGCCGCGATTGGAGCCGAACTGTCCAACGCTGCCCCCCGGATAAGGGTGGTGACGCACCCGGTTAATCGAGGATACGGCGCCGCCCTCAGAACCGGATTTGCGAACGCCCGGCTGGACCTCGTGACTTTCAACGATGGCGACGGGCAGTTTGATTTGCGCGACTTGCGGGAGTTGCTCGAAAAAATCCACGATCATGAAATGGTGATCGGTTACCGAAAACAGCGGGCGGATCGACTGGTCCGACGGTTGACGGCGCGAGCGTGGGGGGGCCTGGTGGGAATTCTGTTCGGCGTGTGGCCACGGGACCTCGACTGCGGTTTCAAACTATTTCAGAAAAAGGCGCTGGACGCCCTGGATCTGCGCGCCGAGGGGGCCTTCATTTCAACTGAATTGCTGGCCAGAGGCAGAGCCGCCGGGCACCGGATCGCACAGGTAGGGGTGAATCACTACCCGCGTCGGCACGGATCATCGACTGGCAACAATCCGCGGGTCGTGCTGAGGGCATTTGTTGAAATGATCTCGTTTTGGCGCGAGCTGCGCCGATCAAAACAGTGAAGCTCTCGGTTCTCATCCCGGTCTACAACGAGGCAGAATCCGTCCTGGAGGTGGTGGAGCGTGTCACCGCGGTGCCCATCGAGAAGGAAATCGTCCTGGTGGACGACTGCTCCACGGACGGAAGCTCCGAAGTGCTCGACGGCTTGCGGCTGCCAAATGTGACCGTGGTTCATCACGATCGGAATCGCGGTAAGGGAGCCGCGGTCCAGACGGCCCTGGCAGCCGCAACCGGCGAGGTGATCGTGATTCAGGACGCAGACCTTGAGTACGACCCGGCGGATTTTGTTCGACTCATCGAACCGATCGAAGCGGGTCGGGTTCGAGTTGTTTACGGGTATCGCGACTTTGTCGGCCAGGGGCTGGCGATTCGCGTGGGAAACCGTTTCCTGACGGGGTTCACGAACCTGCTGTACGGGTCAGACCTGCGGGATATGGAAACCTGCTACAAGATGATCGACCGGGATCTGGCGGTGAGTCTGGGGCTGGGCGCTGACCGATTTGAGATCGAGGTCGAGCTGACATCAAAGCTGCTGAAGAGCGGGGAATCCATCGAGCAATTGCCAATATCATACGATCCCCGAAAGGGTGGCAAGAAACTGGTGCCGTGGATCGACGGTCCCCACGGCCTGTGGGCGCTGATCAAGTACCGGTGGGTCGGCTAGCGGGCTGCCGAAAGCTGGGGTACCTCTGACTCGCTAAGTGCCAACCGGGGGACTATGCGACCTCCCCCCAGCAACACCTCGCCCTGATAAAACACCGCGGCCTGGCCGGCGGCCACGCCCCAGGCGGGAGAGTCGGTGACGACTACGGCGGTGTCCTCGCTATCTGGGTAAATTCGTGCGGGTATTTCGTCTCCCCGGGCCCGCACTTTCACGGTAATCGCGAGCCCCGGCTCAAAAGAGGCCACCGATACGGGGTTGAGCTCGTCGACGACAAACCGGCTGACTTCAGCGTCAGGCCGCGGACCAACCGTGATGGCGTTGGTGACCGGGTCGATGGCGGTTACATAAAGCGCCTCATCGGCGGATATTTTCAGGCCCCGACGTTGTCCGATGGTGAAATTCTCTATCCCGGCGTGACTACCCAGGAGACTGCCGGAACCGTCGACAATCTCCCCTGACGTCCCTTCGCGACCCGTCCAGTTACGCGCGAATTCGCGATAGTCGGACTCCACAAAGCAGATGTCCATGCTTTCTGGTTTGTCAGCCACGGACAGGCCAAGCTCGGCTGCCTTTGCCCGGACCTCGGCTTTGGTCATCCCGCCCAGAGGAAATATGGCCCGGTCCAGCTGGTCCTGGGTGAGTACGTAGAGAACATAGGACTGGTCCTTCCCGGAGTCGCGACCTCGAAGCAGCCGCGAGCGACCATCGATTTCCCGCCGCTCGGTGCGCGCATAGTGACCGGTGGCGATCAGTTCGGCCCCTATTTCCGATGCCTTGTCCCACAGAGCGCCGAATTTCACGAACTGGTTGCAGTCGATACAAGGATTCGGCGTCAGGCCGTCGAAGTAACTGTTGGCGAAGCGGTCGATGACCGTGCGAGCGAAAACATCGCGGAAGTTCAAGATGAAATGGGGAATGCCAAGCCTGGCACAGACTCGCCCGGCATCGTCGATCGAGCGTGGCGAGCAGCAATTGCGACGCCCGGGCTCGCTTGATTGGTCGGGCCAAATATCCAGGGTGAGGCCGACCACGTCCCAGCCGCGCTCGGCCAGCACAGCGGCGGCTACGGAACTATCCACCCCGCCGCTCATGGCGACCGCGACTCGCTGGCCGTCGCCGGGAATCGCGCTCAAAGTGGCCTCTGTTCTGGATCGGTCCATCATTCTCCGGAGTTGTCGATTCAGCTGACCGGGGCCACCTTCGTCCCGCTCGCCTCTGGTATCTTCCAACCGCGAATCTTACTTCGGGCGGGAGAATCTTCGCACGTGAATTCAATGTCGTGGTGGAAGTCGTGCCGGTCGGTTGCCTATTTCGACCTTCCCGACAGCAGCGTGGCCGGACTGGATTCGAAAAGGTTGGTGGAGTTGGCCCGCGGGCTGGGCGCGGATGTGATCGGGCTGCAAGCGGCTGGTACGTCAGCCTGGTATCGGACAGTGGTCCGACACCAGCCTCCCATATTTCCCGATGAAGGTCCTGACTTCCTGAACGATCTCCTCGTCGAGGCGAGAGCGGCTGATCTTCGGGTGGTCGTTGGTGTGGATTTTGGAGTGGCGAGTGAGATGGTCCTGAGGCTGCGGCCGGAGTGGTTCGCCAGGGACGACGGCGGCCAGCCACGCGCGCTCGGCGAAGGGCGCTATCACGTCTGCCCGCTTGCTGAATTTCGGGGCGAGGCGGTTGCGCTTCCAGTGATGAGGGAGCTGGCGGCTAACGGCCTGGACGGAGTCATCATTCACGGCGCAACGGCGCCGTTGTGTCGCTGCGGAGCCTGCCGGCGCACCTTCCAGCAGGTCGCCGGGACGGACCTGCCTTCGTTGGCGGAAGAAAATTCCTCGGCTCTCACCGAGTGGTTTCGCTGGTTGCAGACGATCGCTTCCGCGCGAACGGCCGCCCAGATCCAGGCGCTGGAACTAAATGGGGAGCGGCCGATGGTTGCGGTGGAGATGCTTGGAATAGCCACGACCGGAAATGAGTGGACGGAGGGCATTCCAATCGATCTGCATCGACAGGGTGACGTCTTGCTCGTCCGCGATCCAGACCGGACAGGTGGCGGGAAGACGCCTGCATGGGTCTGCGGTGTCCGCACGCGCCACGGCCTTACGCTCAGTGCTGAGCGTGCGGTGTGGGTGGAGATGCCGTCGGTTGGCGCCAGTGGGGATGAAGAAGGATTAGCCGCGGATAGCGGAATTAGCGTTCTTGCTGCGGGCGGAGCGCTATGGAATCGGTTCGACCGACTTGCGGACTCTGACGATCCGATGCTGACGACACTGGCCGAGCTGGCGAAACAGGGGGAGTCGATCCGATCCCGGCTGGATGGGGCGGTTGACTTCGCTCCGGTGACCCTCGTTTGGCCGGAAGGACCGGCTGATGGTGAAGGAATCGTGCTCCCGGCGGCCCGCGAGGAATTTTTCGGTTTTGCCCGGGCGTTCGTCAGTCAGGGAGTGCCGTTCGAGGTCCTGCCGGGGCACCTCCTGGAGGTGGACCGTCTGGAGTCGTACCGGGCGCTGGCCCTGCCGTCTGCGACAGCTCTAAGCGATCGCCAAATGCACACCATTCGGCGGTTCGTGGGGGGTGGCGGAGGACTGCTTGCAAGCTTCACGACCGGGCTGAACGATGCGGCTGGCAACGCCCGCCGGCAATGGGATCTGGCCGATATGGTCAATGCCTCGTTCGGGGGACACGTCCTTAAACTGGGGGACGACTACGTGGCCGTTCCCTCGGATCATGCGTGGTTGAAGGCTGGACTGGCTGCGGATTTCGAGATCCCGGCCGAGCACCGACAGGTGATTTTGAGAGTGCCTGAGGGCACGGATGTGCCGATGGAACTTCAATACCGCGGCGAGGCCGGCGAACTCAAGACGGGCATCCCTTTCTTGCTGAGCTCTGGCGACGACAGAGTCCTTTTGTTCGCCGGGGAGATTGGCCGGATCGTTGGTGACGGCGATGTGGCGGGAGCGGGGAGACTTCTGGCTAACGTAGTGAGGCGTGCGATTGAGGAGGATTTCGAAATCGACTTACGCGCGGCACCAAACGTCGAGATGCGTACCTTCAAGGACGGCCGCCGGGTGTTCGCTTACTTGCAGCGGCATGACGCCGGCGGACAGAGGGGAGTCGAAGTGGCTGTTGGCCTGACGTTCCAGGAGGATGCACGACCTCCGGAAGCCTACCTGGTTGCGGCTGGCTCGCCGGCACAGCTGGAGCTGGCCGATGGGTGCGCCTGGGCGATCGTTCCGGAGCTTCAGGGGTGGGAACTGGTGGAATTTATGTTCCCGGACTAGCCCGATCGAGAGATAGGCTCGCACCCGAGTTCGGCGAAGCGGCGTCGGACCATTGTGGGAGAAAGCTCGCTCCGGCGAGCAAGCTCCCGGGGTCCCCGGACCCCGAGCTGAGCGCACCAGGAGTTCAGTAGCTCAGCGGGCAGCAGGAACTCGACAGCGAACCAGTCGGCTTCACGCTCGAGAGTGGGATCGCGTTTGCCGGTGGTGCCGCCGCCGTGGTCAAGCGCCAGATGGCTGAGTTCGTGAGCGAGGCTGAAATTGCGGCGTCCGAGAGGGTGGCTGGCGTTGACACCCACGACGGACCGGCCTGGCTCGGGAAACTGGACCAGAATGGCCGAAATGCTGTAGTCCCAGCCATATCTGAAGTCGACACGGAGTCGGTGGTAGCGGCGCAGGAACGTTGCCACATCCAGGATGGCGGAACCCGACAGCGGACCCAGCCGGCGGCGCCCTCTACGAGCCGTCGTCTCCGCTCGCAATCTGTTTGGCTCGGCGATCGCGCTCTTCCTCCTGAAGTACGTTGCGATAAAAGTCTCGGATCTGATGCTGGGCCCGGTTGGACAGATCGGGCTGGGAGCGCAGGAACAGTTCGATCGCCGCCATGTCTTGAATGTCCTGGTCGACGTTGGTGTCGCGGGGAATGGACTCGCCGGTCAGAACCCACTGGGCGCCGCTGGCGGTGGGAGCAAGCCCCAGCTGCTCGGCCAGGTCGCCATAGACGCGGACTACTCCAGCTTCTACTGCGCGTCCGGTCTCCCAGTTGGACACGGAGGCGCGGCTGCCCTTGCCGCTGTGGTCATGAATATGGGTAGCCATGCGCCCCTGGGTGAAGTCCAGCGCCAGCCTGATTTCTTTGAGTCTCGCCCCGATATTCATTACTTCACTCGCCTGCAAGCCATGGCATCATCCAGAAATACTACCAATATCCAGGAAAGTGTGCCGCAAAAACAGAATACTTGCTGGTCTGGGCCTATACAAGAGTTGCCGGCAATGCGCTATTTCGAGGGGTAGGGCGACTCATGAAACGCAGTGAAATGTCGGCCGGAGCAGCTTTGACGGAATCTAATATCTGGGATACGAGCCTTATTGCTTATATTATATTGTTGATTGCTGCTATGTGAGGAGGATCGGTGGCTCCACATTTGATTGCGGTGGCCGAGGGATTGATGTCGATCGGGAAAGTAGCCAAATGCCTCGGGATCAGCGCCCGCACCCTCAAGAACTACGAGCGCGACGGCAAGATTCCCTGCGCCCGTCGCAATCCGCTCAACGACCACCGGATCTACAGCCCGGATGATGTTGATCAGATCATGGTCATCATTACCGGCAGACAGTGGCGGCGGTCACGTTCGACCGGAACGCAAAAGCGGAGTAAGTCGACGTGAGCGGCTTCGAATCCGGCAGCACCTATTATCTGTGCGATTGGCGTGGCATCTCCATATCGCGGGAAAATCACGAACAGCCCTTACCCGGTTGCTGGCAGCGGTATCGAGGCCATTCATCCCTGAGCACTTAGATTGACAGGGGGTGACTGGTGGGAACCTGGCCGAGCGGCCGTAGAGAATCACACGCTCGACCGTGGGGTCGAGTCGCCTCCCTCCGAGGCTTGTCCGCAGCTGGGGTACAACGGGGCTCACTATTACATCGAGGTCGATCCTGCTTCCTTCGAACCAGCCGCGGGCACCGGATATCTGCGGTGCCGTTGGTGTGGGGCGGCATACCACGCCTGCCTGGTTCCGAAGGACGACAACTCGGCCCGGATAGTTCGAGAAACGGACGCGACCGAGGTGTTTCGTCCGGTGCGGGAAGCAAATTGGTGAGGAGCCGAAGTCCAGGTAGCTAGACATAACGTTGACCCCGCCCATAGACTTCGTGTTGCGCTGGAGCCGAAAGTCCCGGGGGTAATGCCGGCATTGGGAGTCATATTTCGATTTGGCGGTCGAATCGCGGCCCTACTGGTATTTCTCGCGGTGATGGTTCTGGTTGTAACTCAATCGGGCTCATCGCCCGCGAAAGCTCGCGCTGACGCCAGAATCTCTCATTTGAACGATCAGATCGTGTCAGTCAGGCGAGAGAATTTGGTAATGGAGGAACTGGTCAAATATCGGCGGTCGGACAACTTCGTCGTTGCTACGGCCAAACGCGAACTTGGTCTTACCGAAAGTGACGATATCGCGCTGGAGGTAAGGGGCATGCGGGATGGGGTGGTCAGGACGGCTGCCCCGCCGTCTCCTACCGTGAAGAAGTTGTCGGAGAAGGCGCCCGGGCTGTTGGATTTCGGCTACATTAGGGGTTGGCTAGCGCAGCTTTCTGCCTCCGAATAGCCCGTCCGACTGGTTCAACCCTGTGAAAATCAAAATTAAGCGGTTGGACTCTTCGCTGCCGTTGCCTCGTTACGAGACCGGCGGGTCGGTCGGGTTCGATCTTGTAACTCGTGAAGATACCGTGGTAGCGGCGAATTCGTTCGCGCTGGTCCCGGGCAACGTAGTGGTGCAGCTGCCTCTGGGTTACGCGCTGCTGGTGGCCTCCCGCAGTAGCACACCGCGGCGCACTGGGTTGGTGGTGCCCCACGGAATTGGGATCGTCGACTCTGATTATTGTGGTCCTGAGGACGAGGTGATGGTGCAGGTGTGGAACCCAAACGCTGAGGTAGTGATCGTGAAACGCGGCGATCGCATTGCCCAGGGGGTAATCGTGAATACTGTGCAGGCGCAATGGGAGGAAGTGGATGAAATGGACGCACCCAGCCGCGGGGGGTTTGGCAGCACCGGCCAATCGTCCGGGTGAACAGAGTGGTCGAGTGAGGTTCGTCGGATTGCCGGCCATAATCCGTCGGTTTTACGAGGAGCAGGCCGGGCTGAAGCCGGGCGATCTGGTCGTTTTGGGGGTGTCGGGGGGAGTTGATTCGATGAGGCTGGCACACGCGTCGCTGGAGACGGCGGGCGAGACCGGGCTGACCTTCCTAATCGCCCATTTCGACCATGACCTGCATCAGGACAGCGCGGCGAACGCGGATTTCGTGCGGCGGTACGCGGCTGATATGGGAGTCGAGTTTGAGTTGGGAACGGGGCGCGTCAAGGTGTTGGCGCGGGAAAGAAGGCTCGGAGTCGAAGAGGCCGCCCGAGAGCTGCGGTATCAATTTCTCCATGCGGTGCGGGTCAGGTCGGCGGCCCGATTCGTGGCGGTCGCGCATACCCGCGACGATCAGGCTGAGACCGTCTTGTTGCGTCTCATTCGCGGCGCGGGTCTCAGGGGGCTGACGGCGATGCAGCCGGTTGGCCCCTCGGTTATACGTCCGCTGCTGGAAATCGAGCGGGAGAAAATCGAGCGTTACCCGGCCGGCGCCGGACTTGAGCACCGGGATGATCCGACGAATGAACAGATGCTGGCCGATCGCAACCAGATTCGTCACATCGTGATGCCGGCGCTGCGAGCGATTCGTCCCGGGGTGCAATCGGTTCTGGCCCGGACGGCGGACACTCTGGGGAGTGAACTCGAGGTAATAGAGTGGGCGGCCAGAGAGGCTCTGGAGCACTGCGAACCGGATGAACTCGGGGATGTGTTGGAACTATCGCAGGAGGGTCTGGCGAAATTCCCGAAGGGCGTCATAGCGGCGGTATTGCGACTGATTGCTGAGGAACGATCGGGCGAATTCCCTCCTCGTGCCGTCGTTGACGCGGCGATCGCGTTTTGCCGAGAACCCCGGTCCGGTGGATCGGTGCCGCTTGGAAATTCGCTGTGGATATTGCGATCGAAGGGTCGATTGGCGTTCGCTCCGGCGCCTGACTGGCAGGCCACGTTGGGGAATCCAGTGACTCTTCCTGTCCCGGGAACGGTGGAATTCCCGAAGGTTGGACTGGGGATTTCTGCCCGGGTAATCGAGGACGCTGACGCCAGGCGCGAAATGGCACTCATCGCCGGCGAACACCACCGGGATCCGTGCACGGCCACGCTTGACCTTGACTGCCTGGTCGGTCCCTTCACCGTCAGGAGCGGATCAGCGGAGGATGTGTTTACTCCCTATGGCCATGAATCGGCAAAATTGCTGGTCCATTTCTTGAGCCGCAGGCAGGTTCCCTTCTGGCGCCGAAATCTGGCTCCGGTGCTGATTGCCGATGAGCGGATCGCCTGGGTGGCTGGATTTGAGATCGGCGATTTTTGCCAGGTAGTTCCAGGAAGTCGACGCCTGCTGAAATTACGTTTGGAGTCCTGAGGTGGAACGCTCCGGACAGTGATGGTTCCTGACCGCGAGCGGGATGAGCCGGCAGAGGTGCGGAAAATCCCGGAAAGCACGGGTATTACAAGGATTCGGTGATATCCTTTGGTGGTGCAGATTGGCGTGCTGCTGAGAGCGGCCTCGGGCCTCTTGAACTGGCGCCTCTTAACTCCGCAGGCCGAGCATTGAGATTTCGCAACTCCCAGGGTCGGCCGTCGGTAACGAAGGTAACAACGTTCGCGAATCCGGCGTTGGTATTCTTGGATGTTCGCAATGCGATGCCTGAATTTTCGAGGTTACACGATAGCGGCGGCAACCGCCGCCAACGAAAGATAAACGGAAGGGACCTTTCTCGGTGAGCAACGGTTTCATGCGCAACGGGTTCGTGTACTTGGTTGTCGTCGTAGCGGTACTGGCTGTCCTGTTCATGGTATTCCGGCAAAGCCCCACTGCGGCTCCGGCAAGCTACTCCAACATGCTGGCATCTGTTGCGGCGGACGTGGAAAACGGTGCCGGGCCGGAGCTCATTATTTCAGGAAATTCGGTTGAGTATCGTCGCAACAAACAGACCGTCGAGCGGGTCGCGATCACAACTGATACGGATGTCGTTCGAGATCTGAACGTGCTTGGGCTGAATCTCACTGGCGAGCAAGTCATAATCGAGTACAAGCAGCCCGGTCAGTTCGGGAGCGTGCTGACCATTCTGGGATCCTTCCTGCCCATCCTTTTCATCGTCGGTCTGCTGATATTCATGATGAGGCAGGCGCAAGGATCGAATAATCAGGCGATGTCTTTTGGCCGCAGCAAGGCGCGGATGATCGCCGGCCACCGCTCGACGGTCACGTTCAAGGACGTCCAGGGAGTGGATGAAGCGAAGCAGGAATTGGCCGAGGTGGTCGAGTTTCTGAAATATCCAGAGAAGTTCACGAAAATCGGCGCTCGGATCCCCAGTGGCGTGCTGCTCATCGGGCCGCCGGGAACCGGCAAAACCTACCTGGCCAAGGCGGTCGCGGGCGAGGCCGGGGTGCCGTTCTTCAACCTTAGTGGCTCCGAGTTCGTGGAGATGTTCGTAGGTGTTGGCGCCTCTCGCGTCAGGGACCTGTTTGAAAAGGCCCGCCAGAACGCTCCGTGTCTGATCTTTGTCGACGAAATTGATGCCGTCGGCCGCCAGCGAGGTGCGGGCCTCGGCGGCAGCCACGATGAGCGCGAGCAGACCCTGAATCAAATTCTGGTGGAAATGGACGGGTTCGAAAGCGAGACCAACGTCATCGTCCTGGCGGCGACGAATCGACCTGACATTCTTGACCCGGCCCTGCTGCGGCCCGGCCGATTCGACCGGCAGGTAACCCTGGACCGACCGGACATTCGTGGTCGGGAGGCGATTCTGCGGGTGCATGCCGAAGGCAAACCCCTGGAGAGCGATGTCGACTTGATGGTAGTCGCCAAGGAAACTTCCGGTTTCACCGGAGCCGACCTGGAGAATCTGCTCAATGAGGGGGCCATTCTGGCCGCTCGGGCGAACAAACGTACGATCAGTATGGAGGAGTTGGAGGAGGCGATTGACCGGGTCGTAGCCGGCCCGCAACGGAAGGGTCGCGTGATTAGTGAGAGGGAAAAGCGAGTCACGGCCTTTCACGAGATTGGCCATGCCCTGGTCGGACATTTCATGGGAGAGATGGACCCGGTCCACAAGATCTCCATAATTGCCCGAGGCAAAATGGGCGGTTACACGCGATTTCTACCGCCGGAAGACAGGTCGATGATGTCGCAGAGCCAGTTTGAAGATCAGATCGCCACGATGATGGGTGGCCGGTCCGCCGAATTGCTGGTGTTCGATGAGGTAACCACGGGCGCGTCCAGCGACCTTGAGCGCTCCACCGATATCGCGCGCCAAATGGTGACCCGCTACGGGATGAGTCGCAAGCTCGGGCCACGAACGTTTGGCAAAACTGACGAACTTGTTTTTCTGGGTAGGGACATCGCGGAGACTCGCAACTACAGCGAAGCCATGGCCGAGCAAATCGACGACGAGGTGACCGAAATTATCATGCGTGCCCACGACCGGGCGACAGAGGTGTTGCGGTCTCACCGTGAGCACCTGGATATTATTTCGGAGTACCTGCTTGAGCACGAGACGATGGACGTCGCCGCCCTGGAGGCGCTGCTGCGAGGGGAGGAGCCGCCGGAGCCGTCTTCGGAGCCTCCACTGCCGGCTCCCGAACCGGACGAACCAAGCCCGGAGCAGGGCAGCTCCGAAATGCCGCCCGCCGGGCGGCGCATAGCCGAGGAGCCGGGCGGGGCTGCCTGATATCGGAGCGGGCAGGCGGGAGAATCGGGTAGCGCTCTACCGTTGACTCTCTCGGGGTTCCGGGAAGAGGCGCAGCAGAGCGGCGCTGGCCGCCAGCAGCGGCAGCAGCGCGACGGCCCACATGGCCGAGCCGGCCCCGCCCAGAGCGTTGCCCACCAGGAGGCTCGGATAGGACCACGGGACGATTTGCAGCAAGGTTCCGACGGCCAGAGCCGCCGAAGCCCAGAGGATCAAAGCCTTGAGACCGATACGATGCGCCAGGATGGCCGCGGGGATCGCGGCCGCGGCGCTGGCCAGCGAGCCAGCGCCGACAAGATAGCCGAGCCGCTCCCCGGGAACGACGCTCTCTATGAGGTAAAGGTTGTAGCCCACCGCGAATGTCCCGACGCTCAGGCTGCCAAGGAACGTACTGGCTAGGAGCAGGCGCGCATTTCGGGAGAAGCGTCGAAATTGGCGGTAGTACTCGGTGGGACTGGCTAAATCGCTAGACACCGGAGACATTTTTCCCTGAACGAAATGAACTCTGGAACAGAAATGAAGGAGTGGGATTGCCGGAGAATTACGCCAGCTTGTCGCAGTCTAGTCGGGCCGAACGAAGAGGCCGGACTCCACCTGGAGGGCAGTTGTCTCACGGCGATTCAGTCTCGAAGTCAACGCAGCCCGATTTACCGGGAAGCGCGGAGTCCCGAAGCTAAACCTGCGACGACACCCGCCCCTGCATCGAAGCCAGAACCGCCGCCAGCGCGGCCAGCACCGCCGCCGCCAGGAAGGTGATGCGGAAACCGAGCACGAGCGCCTCCACGGGCGAATCCAGCGCGACCGCGGTACCGGCGCTCGCCGTGACCACCGTGGAGAACAGGGTGGCCCATGCCGCCTGGCCCGTGGTGAAGCCAAGGGTTCGGGCGGTCGCCAGAAATCCGGTGGCGACTCCCAGTTTGGAACGCGGCAGCGATCCCACGATGGCGCTGTTGAGCGTCCATTCAAACGAACCCAGTCCGGCCCCGCCGAGGGCCAGCACCGCTACCACCCGCCCGACGCCCGAATGTTCGTCGAGCAACCCCAGATTTACCAGGCCGACGGATAGCAGGACCAATCCGATTGTTGACGGGAGCCTCGGGCCGATACGGTCGGATACCCACCCGGCCAGGATGGCGATGAAGACCATCATCCCCGGCAGAACAGCCGATATCAGGCCGACTTGTTGCACCGGTAGGTCCAGCACGCTCTGGAGGTAGAACGGCATCAGGAGAAATGTCACCATCAGCGCCGCAAAGCCAAAAAACGACGCGCCGATGGGAGCGCGGAAGGACGGGACTCTAAAGAGGGATAAGTCGATCGTTGGGTAACGGGCGCGCTTCTGCGAATAGATGAATATCGCCAGGAGAGCGAATCCGGCCGCGAGCAAGCCGATGATGGCCGGCGACCGCCACCCCATTGAGTTCCCTTGGGTGATAGCGAACAGCAGCGGACCCATCCAGGCGATCATCAGAATGGTGCCGGGAATGTCGAATCCCTCGCCCCGGACGCGTTCATTCTCGGGCAGGAATAGCAGGCCGCCGAGAATGATCAGACCGGCAATGGGAAGCTCGACGAAGAAAATCGCGTGCCACCCGAGCGCATCCACAATAAAGCCGCTCAGAATCGGTCCCGCTACCAGGCCGATCGACGTTACCGTGCCTACGATCCCTAACGCGCGACCACGCATTTCGGCCGAGAACGCGCCTACGACTAGCGCCGGCCCCATTGAGTTGAGCGCCGCCGCCCCAATTCCCATGATGGCTCGGCCGACGATGAGCACGAACAGATTCGGGCTGAGAGCACTCAGGAGGGCTCCGAGCGCGAATATGCCCACACCCATAAGAAACACCCTCTTGCGGCCGGCCAGATCGGCCAGGCGCCCCGTTCCCAGCAGCAGCGCGCCGGTGACGATCATCGTGACCAGCCCGACCCATTGCACGCTCTGGAGGTCGATTTGCAGGTCGGCGGCGATGGTTGGCAGCGCGACCGCCAACGCAGTCGGATCGAAGGTGGCCAGGAACACGCCGGACGCGCCAAAGGCCGCGGCCGTGAGAGCGCGGCCCGAACCGCCTCTGCCGGTCGGTGGTACGGGCGTTTGGACGGCTTCGCTCTGGCTGCTCATGCGGCGGGCAGGCTAGCGCGAAGTTGAGGCCCGGCGCAACCGTATCCGGGTGGGTTATAGCGATGGATACCCCGGGCGATGTGGAATCGCCGAGCGAGGATGTTGGCGAAGGTAACGGCGCAAATGTGCCTCGTGGCAAAGCGGGATCTGGGCGCGCCCGGTCGCGAACGAGCCAATTCGCGAACATTCGTGCGCCATTGGATGCCGTGCCGAGGGGTATCCCTACGGAGCCACCCTGGCAGTCCCTGCTGGGTGTAAGGCGAAGCTGAGCACGGCCGCCAGGCCGATCAGGGCGAGGGCTATCGCGATCGCGAACATCATGCGAAATCCGGCAACATCAACCAGAAGCCCAAGGATCAGCGGCGCCGGTAAAGCGAGCGGCCCCAGGATGAGGTTTAGCGCGGCCATGTAGGCGGGCCGGCGCGACTCCGGAGCCATATCGAGAACCATCGTGATATCGGCGACTATCAGCATCGACACCAGCCCCGCTATGGCTATTGCAACGTATATGAGGATCAGTTCGGTCGCCAGGGCGGCGACGACGACGGCGCCCAGGCTGGCGAGGCTTCCCGCTACCAGGAGTGACCGGACGCCTAAACGGTCGCCTACCACCCCGCCGCCAAGAGAACCGGCTACCTGGCTTATGAGGAACACAGTGGTCAGCCGGGCGATGTCAGCGTCGCTCGCGCCAAGTTCCCTGGAGCCAAAAACGGTGATGAACGCCGAGGCTGCGACGGCCCAGGCGACGGCGACGCGCGCGCCGGCGTAGTGCAGGAACTGGCGGTCGCCGGCTACGGCTCCTGGAATCCCTCGCATCGATGCCCAGAATCGCCGGGTGTCAGCCTCGGGTTCTGAAGAGAGGGGCTCTCGCAGAAATAGGAATAAAAGCCCGCCGCCCATGACCATCAGGCCGGCGATGGTAATGAGGATGCCGTATCCGTCCGGGAACGCATCGTTGCCCAGGACCTGCGCGGCTATCCCGATGCCGATCGCGCCCACGATGCCGCCAGCAGCGTGACTGGCTCCAAAAAAACGTGCTCGGACTCCCTTATCAATTATCTTTCCCACGATGTCCACCCAGCCGGTGGCGCCGATTCCGGTGGAACCGTGAAGCATGATCAGGGCGAGAAAAAACATCGCCAGAATCAGGGATGGCCGCGAATCGGCGAACCTTATTATCGACAGTCCGAAAAGGGCGAACGCCGCTGCTCCGACAAAGTTGCTCGCCGCCAGCCGCCATTTCTTGATCCTGCTGCTCGCGAACAGGGAGGGCCCGAGGATCTGTGGCAGAGAAAAGCTGAGCTGCACCATCGCCGGCACCATCCCCACTAACACGGTTGAGTCGGTGAGGTGGCTGACGAATACCGGGAGAATGGTCACCGCCGACACCAGGTTGATCGCCGTGAAAAAGATCAGGTTGTTGCCGAACAACAGCGCGTAATCGCGCCCGGGGCGTCGCGGCGACATAGCGGGTTGGCCTTCTCCAGAGATCATCGTGCGAAGTCTATGCCCGTTCGCGGTCTTGAGTTAGCCGACGGGCCACTGGGCCGGGGGGCCGTCGCGATCTGGCTTCGAGCGGCGCGGCTACTCCAGAGAAAGGTAACGGACGTTGTCGGTGGAGAAGGATGATGGCTCGTAGATCAGAACAAGATTGCCCGCACCGATGCCCGCCTGAAGCGTCACCCAGCCTTCGAACCAGCCGCCGAGAAACAATGTAGCATCGAGCTCGGGAGACGGTTCCACCATAGACGGCGGGCGCCATATTTGACCCTGGTCGCTGACAGTGTTGAACGAAGATCCATTCACGTCGAATGGTCCTTCCGAATTACCGATGTTGCGCACTCGCATTCGGACCTGCACGTATTCCATGTCCTCATCCGGTTCATCGTTAAATTGGTTGGCTTCGGTGGCCATCTCCATGGCGCGGTCCCCGCGCACGACCTCGAGTACGGTGACTTCGAGATCCTCTGTGATGACGGTCTCGCCAATGGCCACGGGGCTGGACAGATCGGCGCCATCCTCGAGCGCCAGATACCTGATATCGCTATCGTCAAAACTGAATAGCGGTTCGTAGCGAAGTATCAGGCCGGTGTCCTCGACCCGGACCTGGAAGGCTGCGTATCCCTCACCGGACCCACCCGGAAACAGGTAGAAACCAAATCTGGGTTCGGGCTCGACGAGCGATATTCGCTCGTACAACACGTTCTCATTTCCGGTTGCTTTGAAGTCTGACTCCCAGATGTCGTCAAAGGTGTCGTCACGGCTCAGGCTATGGGCCCGCAGCCGCACCAGCACATATTCGTGCCCGTCGGCGGGAGATTCGTTGTAGCTGTTTGCTTCGACCAGCATGTCGAACGCCTCTTCCCCCCGGAACACTTCCACCACGCTCATACCCCAGGCATCGGTGCGCACGTCCTCACCCACCGCGGCCGGCTCCGAGCGTTGCGTCCCTAGGTCGTTGGTGCCCGGAATCGCCGCCCAGTCGGGCGAATAGCCGCCCTCCTCGCCGATGGTCAGGTAGGCGACATTCTGCCGCTCGTAGGACGATGGATCGTTCAGCACGATCATTAGATGCGTCTCATCCGTGGCGATCACAAAGGCGACCCATCCGGAAGTGGATCCGCCGGAGATCAGGCGTCCATCGAGATCAGGATCGGGATCCACTACCGACGCGCTATCCCGATAGACCCCGCCTGAGCCGGTCATATACAGGTCCGAACCGGAGATACGCCCTTCCTCGTCTCCGTTGTAGGTCGCCTCGACCATCACCAGCAGGTACTCATTCCCCTCGGTGGCAGGGTCGTTGTACCTGTTTGCGTCTTCGATCATGGCCCAGGCGTCATCGCCGCGGACCGTCTCGGTGACGGAGAATGCCCAGTCACCGATGGTTCCCGTGCTTCCGGCCGGGAAGGGATTGTCGCGGCCGCCGCCCTCGGCGCTGCCCGCCGGAGCGGGCTCCGGGGTCGGGGTGGCCGTAGGTTCCGGAGTGGCGGTCGGCTCCGGCGTCGCTGTGGGTTCCGGCTCCGGCGTTGCGATTGGCTCGGGAGTGGAGGTCGGCGCGGGCTTCGGCGTGGCCGTCGGCTCGGGCTCGGGGGTGGCGGTCGGCTCGGGCGCGGCCGGAGCGTTCGCCTCCTCGACCGGTGGGGCCTCAGTAGCCGTGGGCTGAGCCGCGGCGGGCGCCGGCTTGGTCTCGGTGGTCGTATCGGCCGTGGTTTCTGCCGAGCCTCCGTCACCGGATTGGCAAGCCGTCGCCACTACGAGGCCAAACGTGATCAGGACGAGAACGGCCGCAAGCTTCTTGACTGGTTTCCCCTCCGCATTAGTATTCTGACAGGCTGCATTCACGGTCTCAGTGCGAAACTCGTGAGGCCTACGTGGTCGGCCGGTTCTTCAATCTGCCGCCGGAACGGGCCGTGCAACTAGCAGTGATTAATCTGTCAAGAACAGAGGATGCGCTCGAGCCCGCTTCATGAGAACTCGGATGGCCGGCCACGGTCATTCCGGCGCAATGACTCCCAGGCGCTGTAGCAGCTCGCGCTTGTAGCCTTCGAAGCGTTCGCTAGTGCTCACCGCCGGTGGACGGGGACGCTCCAGGTCGATAGTTAGTTCGGCGATGATTCGGGCGGGTCGGGGGGACATCACGTAAATCCGGTCCGAGAGGATGATGGCTTCGTCAACGTCATGACTGATAAACAGGATGGTCTTGCCGAAACGCTCCCAGATATCTAATAGCCACTGCTGCATTTCCAGCCGCGTTAGGGCGTCCAGGGCGCCGAAGGGCTCGTCCAACAGCAGCACATCGTGCCCGGTCAGAATCGTGCGCAAGAGCGCCGCCCGCTGTCGCATGCCGCCGGAAAGTTCGTGGGGATAGCTGTCAGCGAAACCTTCGAGGCCGAAGTCTGGGAGCAGTTCCGTTGCCCGGCGCCGCGCTTCGGCCACGTCCCCACGGGCGATTTCGACACCCAGGGTGACGTTGTCCATGACCCGACGCCAAGGCAGCAACAGGTCTCGCTGGGGCATGTAGCCGACCCGGCCCGTAGCGCCGTGCGCGCGGCGGCCGTCTAGGCGGACTTCCCCGGCGTCCGGTAGCTCCAGACCGGCGATCAAGTTGAACAGAGTGCTTTTACCGCAACCGCTGGTACCCACAACGGTCACGAATTCGCCGGGATCAGCGTAGATCGAGACCGAGGCCAGCGTCGGTAAGGAGCGCTCGCCCTGACCGAAGTTCTTGGCTACGCCCGTGGCCGAGACTACCGCCCCATCGTGTTCCTCTACTCGACACGCCCTGCCCACGTCAGCGCGAAGGCAAGAAGTCGTTGGTATAGGCGTCCTGCCAGTCGATCACTCCCTCAACCAGACCATTCGATGCCATCCATTCCGACATGGTCTGCCAGACGTCCGCTGCCTGGTAGCCCCACTGCGGGGCGTCGGCCTGGTACCGCGGACTCAACCATGCCTGCGAGGGTCCTACCAGATCGGCATCGGTCTCGGGAGCAGCCTCCAGCAGAATTTCAGCCGCGCCGGCCGGATCGGCGATCGCGTCTTCATATCCCCGGGAAATGGCCTTCATAGTCCGCGTTACCAGGTCCGGTTTTTCGGCGATCATCGTTTCGCTGGTGATGATCAGCGGTGTGTAATAGTCGGGCACGCCCCAATCCTTCACGAACAGGGTGTCGATCTCAATTCTCTCCAGTTCGGCTTTCACCCCCTGCCAGCCGAAGAAAATCCAGTACAGATCGACATCCCGCTGAATAATCGTCAGGAAGTCCGCCGCGCCCGCATCGACGGTGGACAGCTTGCTGAAATCACCACCATCGGCTTCCATCATGGTCTGTAGCAGCGCCGTCTCCAGCGGGGATCCGAACCCGCCATATGTCAACCCCTCAAGATCCCGGGGCCGGGCGACGCCCTTCGATTTCAGCGATGCGAATCCCGACGTGTTGTGCTGGATGATCGCCGCCACCGAGACCACCGGCACGCCTTCGGCCCGGGCGGGCGTCATGAATTCCTGAAAATCGATGCCAAAATCAGCCTGACCCGCGGCCACCACCTGTGGACCGCCGCCGGTAGCCGGTTCGACTATCTCGAAGTCGACATTTTCTTCCTCGAAGTAGCCTTTGCTCCGCGCGACGTAGAGCCCGGAATGGTTGGTATTTGGAACCCAGTCGAGGACCAGAGATACGGTCTCCCTTTTGGCGGTCTTGGATTTAGGATTCGGTTCACAGCCGGCCACCGCCGCTGTCGCCAGCGCCGCTCCGGCCATTGTCAGTAGGTATCGTCGCGAAATCACAGTTCGCTCCCTTGCTGTCCGTAATGCCACGGCATCGAAAGCCGGGCTAACAATTCGATTAATAGGTATGCGGCGATGGCGATTGCCGACACGATCACGATGACCGCCAGGGCGCGGTCGGCGCGGAATGAATTTTGCGACCGAATCAGGAACACGCCCAGTCCCTTACTCGCCCCCAACCACTCGGCGATAACCGCACCGACCACCGAGTAGGTGGCGGCGATTTTGCTTCCCGAGGCCAACGCTGGCAGGGCGGCCGGCAGCCTCCCGATGCGAAATATTTGCCAGCGATTCGCGCCCATCGCCCTGAGGAGTTGCAGGATCTCGCTGTCAGCCGTCTGAAGACCGTCCAGGAACGACACGCATATCGGGAAGAAACACACCAACACGATCAGCGCGATCTTCGGCGCCATTCCGAAGCCGAACCAGATCACCAGGAGTGGGGCCAGCACGATTACCGGGACCGACTGCGAGACGACCAGCAGCGGGTAGACCGACCGGCGGATAGACCCCGACAGGTGACTGGCCACGGCGACCAGCACCCCCAGCGTCAGCGCGATCGAGAAGCCGAGCCCCATTTCCAGCAACGTGACGCCAATGTGCATCCGCAAGAGCCCGGCGGAATCGATCATCGCGATGGCGATGTCGAGTGGGGACGGAAGCAGCCAGCGGGGGGTGTCCCGCCACTCCACCGTGATCTGCCATACGACAAGGATTGCCAACATTGTGAGCAGCGCCGGGACCGCCTGTTTCGTTAGGCCGTTGCCCATCTTCCGGGTCCAGGTTCGCGCCGCCATTTCAGGACCGGTACTTGCCGATGTGCGCGTCGATGGTGGTGCCGGCGGGGGAGTTCGCGATCTTGATGTTGCAGATTACGGAATCGGCGCCGTATTTAAGACAGGCGGTCTGGGCCCGCTTGACGACCTCCATGATTTCGTCGTATTCGCCTTCGATCGTGGTTTCGAAGGAGCTAACGTCGTAAGGAAGTCCTGAGGTCTGCACGACCTCGATGGCGGCGTCGATGCAGCTGTACAGGTCGTCAACGCCGAATGGCAGCACCTGAAATGCCGCAATGATCTTTGCCATCGTCCAGTGCCTCCTGGGCGGGATGTGCGGGGGGGGGGGCGGACAGCAAAACGGCCGCAGACGTACACCTGCGGAATCCCTCTGAGCGTTCGAAACCGTCTTCCTACGCCGATATTACCCGGATCAGGTTCAGAGGGAACGCGGCGCCTGGGACCGCTATCTCAGCCGGATTTGCTCCAGCTCCCCTGCGGATTACTGCTATTCAGTTGTGGGCGAGTTCTACGTCGCCAATAGACCGTCGCACTCTATCGCGGCGGTGTCAAGGACTGGTCGAATCAGCCCGCCGCCTGTTCGTCTTCGTCATCAACCAGATCTTGGAAAAGCAAAACTTTGCCTCCGGCGATTTCCACCTTGATCTCAGATTCGGTCGCTTCATTGCTCACCGTATATGTCGATCCCAGCGTCAGATCCTTCAGCTTCAGCGGCCAGCGTACGCCGGTGATGCTGACCCCGCGCGCGCGCGCGGTGACCGGCACCATGGATATCGTGCTCCCCGGCCGTACGTCCAGTTCATGCTTGCCGGGCCCGAGAGCGCGTACTTCGGTAGTTGCGGTCAAGAAACGGACGTCGACTTCCTCCAATCGCGGGTGGGCGAGGAGTAGCAGATTCGCCAATTCATGGTCCGCGCGCGGGCCGCCGCGTCCGCCCAGAATGGTGATGGCGGTCGCGCCTCGCTCTGCGGCCTCGAACACCGCAAGCTCGGCGTCCGTGGCGTCCTTGTCTTCCGGGAACTCGATGATCTCCACTTTCTGAGCTTGCAGGCCGGCTCGTCTTTCATCGCTGATGGAGTCCAGGTCTCCTATCAGAACGTCCGGAAGGCGCGGGACATCGCGCAGGCGGTCGGCTCCGCCGTCGGCCGCGATCACAAGATCGGCGGCGCGCAAGACACGCTCGATGGCGGGGGTCACGCTGAAGTCGCCGGCCAGCACCACTACAGCGTTCATTTTTCCTCGGCCAGATTGCGTGCGGTTTTCGGCGCCCGACATACGACTATGCCGCCAGCAAGGATCTGGTGGCCTCTCGAAGCGCGGCCACGACCTCCTCATCCAGCTTCAGTCCGGCCACTCCGTCCATGATTTCCAGCACCTTAGCCCGGGGCATCGCCGCACGGTAAGGACGCTCGGCGGACAGCGCGTCAAAGACATCCGCCACGGCTACGATCCGATGTTCCAGCGGCAGGCTCTCGCCTTGGAGACCCAGCGGATAGCCGGTGCCGTCGAGCTTTTCATGATGATTGGCCGCCATGTCCGCGATTGGAGCGAAGAGATCGGTAGCGATCAGTACACGACGAGTGTCAACCGGATGTTCGCGGACGAATTTCCACTCGTCGTCCGACAATTTATCCACTTTGTTCGGGATGGTGATGGGCACGCCCAATTTACCGATGTCATGCAACTGGCCGGCAAGATCCAGGGCCCACAGAGCGTCCTCGTCCATCCCTGGCTGAAGTCCGATCTTCACTGCGGTCTTTGCCACGCCCTGCGAGTGGCTGGCGGTAAATCGCGACTTGATATCGACGACTTCGCCAAAGGCCGAGGCGATGTCGAGCATCTCGTCCCGGTCCGTGTTCACCCTGGTGTCCGTAGGGTCCATTTGAGCGATCCATTCAGCTATGCCGGGATCATCCAACCCGTCGAGAAAATTCTTCTGGCGGAGCAAGCCCAGCTGCACATCCACAAGTTCCGGATCAAGCAGCGAATCCGCCCGATCCTTCAAAACCTGCTCCGCTTCCCTGTGTGATCGCAGCGTACGGTAAGCATCTGTGAGCTGACTTACCGCAACGATTCGTGATGCTATCGAAATCTCGTCAGCCTTCAACCCGCGCGGCAGGCCCGTTCCTTCAAATCGCTCAGTAACACTGTAGAGAGCATCCTGTACGTGTTCCGACAGGCCCAGACGCGCCGCGATAGAGCGACCGACCGTGCACCGAACCTGGGCCGATCCAGGGAATTTCGAGGATGCCGTTCGCAGATCGAAGGGGAGCCGGATCAACTTCAGAAGCAACGGCTTTCCATGTCGGTAGGTACGGAGACCGGAACGAACGCGAGCGAAAGTCGATTCATGTTCGAGTTTCATCTCGCGGTGTCCGGCAATGTCGTTGGCGCCAACGAGTTCGAGCAGCATATCCACGGCTGCCGGGCAGCCGCTGTCCTTCAGGTAGGCAGTGTAGAAAACGTCCGAGCGCTCCGCTTTGGTCAAACCACACTCCTCGGCGATCTTGATTGCCATGAAGGCCGTCCGGATCGCATGTTCGCGCTTCAGGCCCTGCGTCAGGTCGAGCGCCAGGGAGAACCCGCGGAGCAGGTTGGACATCGGGACGGAGCGCGAGCCTAGAGAAAGGGAGCCCACGGACTGCCATTCGGTTGTGAGAATTCGATCACCGTCATGATTCCCTACCTTGTACACCATTCTGCGCTTCCGGTGGAATCGGCAACAGTCACCTTGCTTCCAGTACCCGCCAGGATATCCATCGTGGCGGTGCTGGCCCCGCCATTCGGCTCGCGTGCGGGCAACATCCCGGCGCAAGCGCCCACCATTAATTCGCTCCGGGGGCCAACTCTATCTCTCCGTAAGCGGGCAGGTCTCGGGCAACCAACCGGCGATTATGTTCGCTCGCGCCTCTGCCGCAATTCTCATGCTGGGCTACGCCGCCAGCTTCTCCTCGCTGCATTCACAGGTTTGAGAGCCCATTCAACATGCTAGAATACCGTGCGATTCCGCCCTTGCCACCCCCTCGATTTACCGGACTTTGCAACCTTGATTTCGACCTCTGCTCTCAAGACGATTCACCTCGACGCCGACGGAAAGCTAGTGCTGCTCGTTATCGACGGATTGGGTGGACTGCCGCATCTGGAGACGGGCCTGACCGAGCTGGAGTCCGCCCGCACGCCCAACCTGGATGACCTCGCCAGACTGGGCGTGGTCGGGCTTAGCGAGCCGGTCGGTCCCGGCATCACGCCCGGGAGCGGACCGGGTCACCTGGCGCTATTCGGCTACGACCCCATCGCCGGCAATATCGGCCGGGGGGCGCTCTCGGCGTTGGGCATCGGCCTTGCGCTCGCGCCTGAAGATGTCGGCGTGCGGCTGAATTTCTGCACGATCGACGAAGATGGCAAGGTGGCCGATCGCCGTGCCGGACGCATTTCGACGGATCTAAACCGCGAGCTGGTGGCCGAGCTCGCGGCAATAGAGATCGAGGGAGCCGAAATTGAAATCGCGACCGAGAGTCAGCACCGCGCGGTTCTCGTGTTGCGGGGGGAAGGTCTCCACCCTGCCATCCGGGAGACCGACCCACAGCAAATCGGGGTCCCGCCGCTGGATCCCATTGCGCTTGAGCCCGCTGCCGCGCGCACCGCAAGCGTGCTGGAAGATTTTCTGGATGGCGTCCGCAGGGCTATCGGAGATCGGGCGTCGGCTAACTTCGTCCTGATGCGCGGGTATGCCGGCCTGCCTGCGCTTGAGACCCTGGGTGAGATATACGGGCTCGATCCGGCCTGCTTGGCGTCGTACCCAATGTACAAAGGCCTGGCCACGATCGTCGGGATGACCGTCCTCGACACCGGCGACACCATTCCCGGCCAGGTCACGGCGTTGAAGAAACACTGGGAAGAGCACGACTTTTTCTTCTTTCACTTCAAGCCGACTGACTCGCTGGGGGAAGACGGCGATTTCGACGGCAAGGTCGTCGCGATTGAAGAGGTCGATGCCGTAATTCCGGACATCCTCGCGCTTGGTCCGGCGGCCATAGTCGTGACCGGCGACCACTCCACCCCCGCCCGCCTCGGGCAGCACTCGTGGCACCCGGTCCCGTTTTTGCTCCACGCCGAGAACATCGTTCCCGACGCTGCCGTGAAATTCGGCGAGCGCGCCTGCGGCACCGGCAGTCTCGGGATTTTCCCGGCCCGAAGCACGATGAGTTTGCTTGCCGGCTACGGCGGCCGGCTCAGAAAATTTGGCGCGTGAGCAGAAGGCGCGGACGGACGTGAGCCCGCTGGTAGATCCGCGTCGCTCGTTGCCGGCGGTGGATACTTTGGCGGCGAAGGTCGTCGAACTCGATCCGGCGTTATCGGCATCGCTCGTGGCAAGCCAGGCTCGCGCCGAACTCGAGCGGCTCCGCAGGCAGCTTGACGGCGATGGGACGGCGCCGGGCAGTCACGAATTGGCGGCCGCGGTAGCTCTGAACGTCCGCGTACTGATGTCGCCCAGCCCCCGGGGTGTGATCAACGCCACCGGCGTCATCGTGCATACGAATCTCGGCCGGGCCCCGCTGTCCGATAGAGCCATCGAAGCGCTTCAACTCGCGGCGGGCGGTTACTCGAATCTGGAATACGATCTCGAAGCTGGCGGGCGAGGATCTCGGCGGGCCCACGTGGAGGAGTCGCTTCGAGAACTCACCGGCGCCGAGGCAGCCCTGATTGTGAACAACAATGCGGGCGCCGTCTTTCTCTGTCTGAGCGCTCTTGCCGACGGTCGGGAGGTGATCGTCAGCCGGGGCGAGGCGGTGGAGATCGGCGGTGGCTTCAGAATCCCGGAAATCCTGGAGCGAAGCGGCGCCAACCTTTGCGACGTCGGCACCACCAACCGCACTCGCCTTTCCGATTATGAAGCGGCCATCGGCCCCGACACCGCGATGATCCTCAAGGTCCATACCAGTAATTTTCAAGTCGTCGGCTTCACCGAAGGCGTGGAATTACAGGAACTATGCGATCTCGGAGAGCAAAGCTCCATTCCCATAATGAACGATCTCGGCAGCGGGACCCTGTTGCCCACAGCCCCGTATGGACTTGGTTCGGAGCCCACGGTTCAGGAAAGCGTGGCCGCCGGAATCGCATTGACCACATTCTCTGGCGACAAGCTGCTCGGCGGGCCGCAGGCGGGAATCATCGTGGGTCGACGCGATCTGGTCGACGCGATCGCGCGCCATCCCCTCACGAGGGCTTTGCGACCGGACAAGCTGTGCCTGGCGGCTCTGCACGCCACGCTGCTTGCGTACCTGGAAGGCAGGGCCGAGGAGGAGATTCCGGTGTGGCGGATGATTACTGCGACGACCGAGCAGCTTGAGCGCCGCGGACGCACGTGGGCCGACGCCCTGGGGCCTGAATTCGAACGAGAGCTGATTCAGGCCGATGCTGCCGTAGGGGGAGGCTCGTTGCCCGGCAGGGTGATCCCGTCCGTTGCCCTGCGCCTAGTCTCACGTCAGCGCTCTCCCGATCAGCTGGCCGCGACTCTGCGAAAGGCGACTCCGCCCATCATTGGCAAGATCGAATCGGAAGCATTCTTATTGGCGCCCCGGACTGTGCTCGAACGCGAGGATGAGGCGGTCGTGGAAGCGCTGCGGAGTCTCTGAGCCGTGGCGATCTCGCCATCGACCGGAAAAATTAGGATCGGCACCGCCGGTTGGAGCTACGCCGATTGGTACGGCACGTTCTACCCGGTCTCCGGCAAGAAGCGCGGATTCGATGAACTGGCCTTCTACAGCGAGCATTTCGACTTCGTCGAATTAAATAGCAGCTACTACCGCATCCCATCTCCATTCCTCATCGAAAGCTGGATCGAGCGGACACCCGACGACTTCCTCTTCGCCGTCAAGGCCTTCAGCGGTCTGACCCACTATTTCGAGACTACCGCGACGAGCTCGTTTGGTGAGTTCGCCCTGGCGGTCGCGCCCATGCGCGAGGCCGGCAAACTGGGCGCCGTGCTCATGCAGTTCCGTCCACGTTTCAGGCGAGATAAAACCGGAATCGCTTATCTGCGTCTGCTGCCGGAACTGCTGCCGGAATTGCCGGTGGTGATCGAATTGCGCCACCAGAGCTGGGTCGACGGTCCGGCCCAGGATGAAACCGTGGACTTGCTACGTGGGCTGGGGCTCGGATTCTGCTGCGTTGACGAGCCCCAGGTCAAAGGCAACATGCCGCCGGTCACCGCGACCACTGGCTCGGTGGGATATGTTCGCTTTCACGGGCGCAATTACGCCGATTGGTGGCCGGCCATTAACCAGCGCCGCGCCCAGCAACTTCGTGGCGAGATTCGCCGTGACTCCGGCTCCCCCCGCGAGCGTCGAGTCCGGGAGAAGGATCTGGAAAAGCAACTAGAGAACCAGAAGTCCCAGCGGTACAACTATTTGTATTCGCAGGCCGAGTTGTTCCCCTGGCGGGAACGTATCGAGGCGATCGACCGGGAGGCGGTCACGACCTTCGCCGTGACCAACAATCACTTTGTCGGACAGGCCGTCGCGAACGCGAAGATGTTGCAGGTGATGTTCAATGAACCTCAACGTGGTGAAGAAACCGACCACCTCCGAAAGCTTGTGCAGCTAGGGATGGAACTCGAGCGAGCCCGTTCGTGGGAAGTGCTGACCGCTGATCCTAAAACTGACTGAGGCATAAGGTACGCCAGCGCTGCGCCCGCCGATTCCAATTACAATCCCTCGACGTTGTAAATCAGGATGGCAAGCATGACCGGCGGCACTGACAGGCCCACCAACATACTTACCGGGATCAGTGGATGGCACCGGCTGGAAGATTTCTATCCACCCCGCACCCGCCAGCCAGACATGCTGAGCTACTATGCCGAGCACTTTTCCCTGGTCGAGGTCGCGACCACATTTCAGGGCATACCGACGGAGGAGCGGGTCCGGGAGTGGGCTGATTCTGTACCGGACGGATTCCTATTTGATGTGCTGGCATTCGGCGGATTGACGTTGCATCAGCGACGTCCGGGCACGACGGCGAGCACCGCCATCCAGAGCTGGTCAGAAATAGCGGTAGAACCCCCGGACATGATTTTTGATGAGTTCGCGTCCGCCATCGCTCCGCTGTCGGCCGCCGGCAAGCTGGGCGTCGTCATGTTGCAGTTTCCGCCGTGGTTCGTTTCCGGACGGGAAAGCATCGAGTATTTGACGCGCTGTCGTGAGCGCCTGTCCGGCCTACCGCTGGCCGTCGAATTTCGCAGCGCTTCCTGGTTCCTTCCCGCTTCCCGCCTGGAAGACACGTTGGATCATCTGATCGATCTTGAGATAGCCCTTTCACTTTCCGACTTTCCCCCGGACCGTGACACTCCGCCGTTTCATCCCGCTGTCACTCTCACCGAGGTCGCTCCGGTCCGGTTGCACGGACGCAAGAAAGGCAGCTGGGAGAAAATTGCGCCGACGGCCACGGCGATCGCAGAGTTCAGTTATGGCGAGGCCGAACTTGGAGAGCTGGCTGGACCCGTGGCGGAACTCGCGGCTGAAGCTGATCGAGTACACGTCATCTTCAACGTTCAGCCGGCTTCAGCAGCGGTTCGCGCGGCCACCGATTTTCGGGAAATGGTAGGCGGCGGCACCGCTGACGGTCGGCCTTTCCCAGCTGTCCGCGGCCACGATCCAGTACAACCTGATCGCAGAATGGGGACAGACGGGATCGGGTGAAGGCGAATTCCTCCGGATTCCGATTTCCGGTCTCTTGCCAGGGACGACGTCGAAGTGGACGCTGCCGGGCGGATATATGTAGCCGATTTCGCCATTGGTCGGATACCCCGATTCGCGGCGGACGGCACGTTTGAGCACTCCTTTGTGGTTCGCGATTCCACCGGGCGGATCGTGCTTCCCGGGGGCATCGCCGTCGACGCGTCCGGAAACGTGTACGTAGCGGCCTACTATCTCAACAAGGTGCTGAAGTTCTCGCCCGCGGCCTAGGCAAGCAGTGCTTTCGGGAACTTCGCCACGACCGTATATAGCGGGTCGACCACGTTACCCACCCGGACCAGTCCGGCCTGGGATTGCAACTGAAACGCCTCCCACTGGTCGAATCCGTACTCGGCTTCCAGCCATCTGACCATCGCCACCTTCGCGATACGAACAGCGTCCACCAGCGGCCGGGTATTGGCGATGGTCATGATGTAATCGTCGTTCTCCATCCGCGGCCAGTCGATGGTCTTGCCCTTTATCAGGTCGATCGTCAGGGTGGTGCGGGTGGGAGTTTCCAGAGCGGAGCCGCAGTCCTCGCCATCGCCCTGGGCCCCGTGGCCGTCTCCAAACATCAGCAGCGCGCCGCGCCGGAAAACCGGGAGGTAGATGGTGGTTCCGGCGGCCGTCTCCACGCAGTCCATGTTGCCGCCGTGGTTGTAAGGGGTCATGGTGCTGACGACTTCTCCGTTTCGCGGGCTCACTCCGATGCACCCCAGGAACGGATGCGTTGGAATGGTCACCCGTTTCAGCCGGCTGTCGGCGAGTTCGAGAGTTGCCTCCGAGCGGGCCGCATTGAAGTTCCACCGATAGTCGCGGAAGGGCAACGGCTCGTTGAGCCCGGTGGGACCGTGCACCCGGCTTTCCACGCCCAGGATTCCCATCCCTGGATTGTGCCGCGACCACGCCCAATCGCGGGTCAGCTCAATTTCGTCGATGTGCACGGCGAGCATGTCGCCCGGCTCCGCGCCCTCCACATATACCGGCCCGGTTTGTGGATTGGCGAAACTAAGCTCGGTATCCGGATCCTGCTGAAACATCTCCGCCGGTGGTCGCTCGCCGTTCTCGTCGAGACCGCCTGCGTCCAGCGTCTTCGCGCGGACCGAATCCCCGGGGGATATCCGCACCGCGGGCTCGTGGGGGCCGTAGGTAACGTAATAGGTTGACGACTCAAATGCGTGCAGCCGGCTGCTCATATGCAATTTCGCTTTCCTGAAGCCCGGCGTCGAGCCGGGCCTGCTGATATCAGTGGCGAGCCGTCGCTGATGCCGCTCCGTCTCCAACATCTCGCTCGACGCTTGCCGGGTCCAGCACGTCCACCAGACCTTCCGCCTCCTGACCGAACCGCCGATCGCCGACGGTCACGTCCAGACAGTAGGCGATTTTTCGCCCGGGCGTCTGCCGCCGGGGAAAATTCAATTTCATCGAACACATCACGGTGGCCCCTCCCGCCACCTCGATCTCTATCGAGTCGGGATCCGCCTTCCAGCCGTTCGGTAGATCGGCAACTATGGTGAAGACAGCTTCTTCATCACGGTGATTTCGCAATGTGATCGCCAGGTCCAACTCCCCGCCGGCCGCGACCCGAGCCCGGTAAGGCCGGACGGCGACGAAGCGAGGATCGATGGAAAATCCGGTCGCTTCTTCCTCCTCGGTCAGTAGGTCGAAGGCCGTCGCCAGTTCTTCAGCGCGATGAAGCGGCTCTTCCAGTACCTCCGGGCTAACCGAAATCGCCGCCGAATGGCCGGTGAGTAGCATCTGCGGCTCAAATTCGATCAACTTCCGAATGGAAGTCTGAAAGCCGTCAAGTTCGAAGCGATTTCTGTAGACGGGCCCCCCGATTCGCGGACCGGTCATGGAAGAGAGAATATTGTCACCGGTCAGGGCCAGCTTCAGCCCGTCCACTCTGACGAAAGTGTGCGCGGCGAAGTGGGTGTGGCCCGGGGCGTGTTCGGTTTGAAAGCGAAATCCAGCCCAGTCGAATTCCTCTCCCTCTTTCAGAACTCGGTCCACCCGCATGGATTCCACGGGGAGACAGGCCAGGTCATAGGCTCCCGGATGCTCGAGGATGTCGCTGAAAATTTCGTGCGCCCAGAGTTGAGTTCCGTACTCGCGCTGCAGAGTGGGAATACCGGAGACATGATCATCGTGATAGTGGCTCGGGATGACGATGTCTATCGACTTCACGGCCGCCACTTCCATTAGCTCTCTTATGGAGTGCTCAACGAAACGGCGGAGATCCCCGGCATGGTCCTGGCTGGCGTAGCCGTAGTCCAGCAGCATCGCTTCACCTTCGTCGGTGACGATTGCGTAGAAGTTGGCGACCGCGCTCGCGTTGAGCCACAGGTGCTTGGAGACCTGGCGAAATCTGGGGTTGATGGCGAGATCTGGCGCGGACACTGGCTCCGGCGTGAAGCTGACGACCTGAAACAGTCGGGAAAGATTTTCTATCAGCTGATCGATCGCCGCTTGAGGCCGGCCGATGGGGCTGCCGTGACTGGGCAACAGCCGGTCCACTTTCGCCCGTCGCAGAGCGTCCAACGACGAAATTGAGGCATTGAGGCCGTCAGTGGCCATGTACGCCCACTGCAGATCGTGGACGCGCCACACCTTACCCGGGCCGCTGATCAGGTCGCCGCTGAATGCAACGGTCTCCCCGTCTACATCGCCAACCAGGGTGACCGATCCCCGGGTATGGCCCGGCGTCGGCAGAATGCTGAGTTCCAGTCCGCGCCAGCGATAAACGTTGTAGTCGGCCAATTCGTGAGAGACCTGGACGGAACGTCGCAGAGTGTATGAATCAGATTGGACATCGTAATTCGCCAGGAGTTGCCGGTGCCGCCAGAAGGCTTCGACATCCTCGAAGAGGTGCCGTTCCCGCGCCGGCACGGCGATCGGGATGCCACGCTCATTCAAAATCCCATCACCCTGGCACTGGTCCCGGTGATGATGGGTGTGAAGGACCGCTTCTACCTCTTCGACCCCAATCTCCGCAAGGGCGTCCAGCACTGCCCCACTTCCGAAATCGATCAGGATCGCCCGATCACCATTGCGCATAACGTAAACGTTACAGGTATCGGCGAAGAGAAATAAGTTTTCAGAAAGTCGGCGTAGACTTTCCAAAGTTTGCTCCTTATACGGTTGCGGTTTTCAGGTCGATCTAGTGTAGTCAGCAGAATTGGAAGAGGGGAAACCGGCCAGCACGATCCTGGGGACCGGTCTCATCTCCACCACCTGGAGTGGCGCGCGCAGCGGTTGTTTTCGGCGGATCGGAACACCTCATTCAAGTGGCAGAGTCACGGTCCGGACGGTCTTGTAGGTCTGCGCGCCGAGAACCTGGAAGGTCAGCTCCTGACGATTCTCCTGGTAGCCGATTATCAGGAATTGCCCACCCGGGTCGGGCCAGATGAAGCCGGCGGGCGATTGTAGGGCCACGACTTCGAGAAGTTCGCCGGTATCGGGATCGGCCACCATAAGTTCCAACCGGTCCGAGCTGATCAGGAGCAACTCCCCGTTGTTCCCAAACGCCATGCCCTGGGCGAGCGGCATGACAAGTAGAGGTTCGCCGATCTCCCCGGAATCCGGGTCCAGCGAACGGACGACCCCGGTTTGTTCCTCCAGCACCAGCAACCTGCCTTGACCATCAACCAGCAACTGCCGGACCGCGTCTCCCGCGGGGTACCGTGAGCGGTTCCTGCACTGCCAGCCCTGAGGCCAGATCGACGCCTCCCGCCACCGCCGGTCCGCCCTCGAATTGGGCAAAGGCCAGTCCGAAAAGGCGCTTCCCGGGCAGGTAGCGAAGACTCAGGCTGACGTCCGTATTGCCTTCCGCGGAGATCAGCACCTCACTACTTGCACCTGCCTGGAAGTCGACCATCGCCGCGGACACGGAGTACTGGCCGGGGACTATGCCGACGATTTCCACCGTTCCATCCTGGCCTGTTTGCACGGCGGCGACGATCTGGCCGAACGGATCACGGATTTCGATCAGAGCTCCGTCCAGCGATATTGAGCTGTCGGCATCAGCTACGCTGACGCGCAGGGTGCTCAAGTACGGGATGAGAGCAAATCGCACCGGGAGCACGGCGTACCGCTCGTTATCGCCATCATCCAGCTGGGCCTGGAAGTAGATTTCCTCCGATCCCGGGGCCACCAGATTCCGGGGTACCGAAGCCTGCAACTCGAAGGCACCGGCCCTTGAAGTCTCAATTTTCCCCAGCCGCAGCCGTACGGCCGCTTCGTCGATCCCGGCATGTCTTGCCACAAAGACGGTGATTTCGCTCCTTGGCGGCCATCCGCGCCCCTGAATCGTCAAGGAATCGTCGGGGCCCCCCGGGCCGGGCTGAGAGTGATCCCGGCCCCGGCCGGGGCGGAAGCGGAACCGCCGAGGGATGTGCCGTAAATTCCGAGCGTCACGATTACCAACACGGGGAGAAGCACGAGTACGCCCAAGACCGCGGAAATCAGCAAGACTCGCCTGGCGCGCATCTAGCCAGCCGCCGCCGCGTTAAACACTCGATCCCGTGCCTGACGGCTGACATCCTCCAGAATGGCTTCTACCGGATCGGCTGAAAGCGCGAGTCGGGGGGTAGCCCGGCGAGCATCAAGGATTACTCCGGGCACCGGCCAGGCGTGCCAGTCGCGGATGAAATCAAGCGACTGAGAGTAGGTGCGGTAGCGGCTGTCACTCTCCTCCAGTTCGATCTGAAGCGAGGCGCGCGCGGGGGCGAGCCCGGCGGCGGCGGTGAGGGCACGAGCGATAGCCGGTTGCGACAGTCGATCGATAGCGGCGGCGGCCGCGTCTATGTTCCGGGAAGAGGCCGCGATCCCCAGCAGCATGCGGCCACGGGCGGGCGTGACGGGGGTGACGGTGGCGGGGGGCGGGGTAAGACGGACAGTCGCAAGAGTGTCGGGAGGGAGCTCGGATAGCAGCTTGAGTTCGTGAAAATCTCGAAAGGCCATCGCCGCCAGCCCGGCTCCGAAAAGCGATTTCGTCGGATCGATGAGCGACGGATTACGTCGAAAGGTTCCCGGCGGATCGCGAAAAAATGATCGAAAGAACCGGGCAGATTCGACGAATTCGGGGCTGCTGAAGTCGGGGGAACCGGGCTGACTCAGCCACACCCGGGCCCCATTCTGCCAGCCGAATTGGAGCCAGTCCGCTGTGTTAGCCGACCGGGAAAGGTCGAGACCGGCCCGGACCACTTCGCCTTCTTGCACTTCGGTCAGGAGCCGCGCCGCGCTTGCCAGCTCTTCCCAGCTTGCCGGCGGTTGGGCAGGATCGAGTCCCGCCTGCGCGAAGAGATCGCTTCGATAAACGAAAGAGCGGACTGAAACGGCCAGCGGGAGCGCGAACAGGCTGCCGTCCTGCCGATACAAGTCCGTGAGGGGGAGAGAGTAATCAGACTCGGCGATTGAGTCCGGGAGCGGCGCCAGCAACCCGGTGAGCGCGCCCTGAACCGGATTGGCCACCCCGAGGACATCGTAGGCGGAGCTCTGGGCCGGGTCGCTCGCCAGCCGAGATATGTCCAGTTTCAGACCGCCCGATCCGCGCAGATTGGCGTTTGCCTCTGCGAGCGCGGACAGGACCGGGTCGGGCCAGGGAAGTGCGATCCGAGCTGATTGTTTGAGCGGCGCCGGCGGCACTGGCGGCGCCGTGATTGTCGGGGGGATGGCAGTTGGACCGGGGGTCACGGGGGGCGGGGTTGGAGTTGCAGGGATGGCTGTGGGGAGGGGGCGGAGTGTGGGAGCCGGGGCGCTAGTCGGGGCCGGGATGGGGACGGTGAGGGTCGGGGCGGGGATGGCGGTCTCGGGTCGGGGGGAACATCCGCCGGCGTAGAGCACGGTAGCCGGGAAGACGACTACCGCGGCTCTAACCAGATTCCGTCGTGTGAGTCGGCGACTGATGATCTGCTCCGCTGTTTCCATTTGCCGCGATTGATTCGGCGAGTTCGGCGGACTCGACCGCGCTGAGCCCGGCCAGCTCTTCGAGAACCTGACGGGTGTGAGCCCCGAGCGCCGGAGCCGGGGCCCCGATTCGATCGTCGGAACGATTCGACTTGATGGGAGAGCCGGGGGTAAGCATGGTCCCGATGCCGTCCTGCTCGATTGGGACCACCATATTCCGCGCGCGCAAATGAGGATCGTCGGCCAGATCGGACATCCGGTTGACCTTAGCAGCGGGAACGCCGGCCTCCAGCAAGATTTCCAACCAATCTTCGGTCCGTTTTTCGGCCAGACGGGCTTCCAGATATTCTGCCAGCGTGGCGGCGTTTTCGGTTCGCAGAGAGTTGCTGATGAACCGGGCGTCCCTTATGCCTTCGGGAAGCTCCAGACAATCGCAAAGACGGGCCCAGAGGGCGTCGTTGCCGCAGGCGATGACTATGAGCCCGTCCCGGGTCGCGAAGCTGCTGAAAGGCGCAATGGCCGGATGGCGATTTCCGAGCGGAGCGGGGTCGTCGCCGGTCAGCCAGAATCGCGCCAGGGCGTTCTCGGTCAGAGCGACAACGGAGTCCATCATCGCGACGTCAATATGACAGCCTTCGCCGGTTTGGGCCCGCTCGAAAAGAGCGCCCATGATGCCGCCAACCGTATAAAGAGCGGGAATCATGTCGCCGATTGAAGCTCCCACCCGGGTGGGCTGGCCGTCGACCTGGCCGGTGATGCCCATCATGCCGCTCATGGCCTGGATGATGACGTCGTATGCGCCGCGATCGCGGTAGGGGCCGGTCTGGCCGAAGCCGGATAGCGAGGCGTAGATCAGGCAGGGATTCACTTCCGCGAGTGCTTCGTAACCCAGTCCCAGCCGCTGCATGGCGCCGGGGCGGTAATTCTCGACCAGCACATCGGCTTTGGCGGCGAGGGCGATCGCGGCGTCCCGTCCGGCGGGCTGCTTGAGATCGAGAACGACGCTTTCCTTGCCTCGATTGATGCTGGCGAAGTAAAGGCTGTTCCCGCCCTTGAACGGACCCATGCCCCGGGCTTCGTCTCCGGCGGGGGACTCGATCTTGATCACCCGAGCGCCGAGATCGGCGAGGGTCATCGTGCAGAACGGCCCGGCCAGCACGCGGGTGAAATCGAGCACCAACACATCCCGCAGAAACTTCGCCAAGAGGGCGCCTCCCAGTGAGTTCGGATCGAGCACCGAAGACTACCAGCCAGGCACAGCCTGTTTCTTCTAGCAGCCGACGCAGGTTGCGGTAGGCACACAGGCACAGGCTGTTTCTTCTGAATGGTTGGCGCACAGCCTCCGGCTGTTTCATCTAGCAGCGGCAGCCACAGGCTGTCTTTTCTAGCAGCGGACGCAAGTGGGGGCAGCCACACAGCCTTAGGCTGATTCATCTACCAGCGGATGCCAGTGGTGGGATGGCCGGGAAGCCGGCGGCGACGGGAAGGGAGGCTGTACCGGGACGATCGTCCGGCCAGGCGGGTTTATTCATTGCGATTCCGATCAGTCCCACGGGTTTCCGCAGGCTACCTACGGATTCCGCCTGGTTCCTGATCCAATGACAGCACGACGGTGTCAACAGGGCATCAAGTAGCCGGCGGATGGCGTCACAGTCGCGCGGCGACGGCTCCGCGCCGATCAGATGGCCGTTTCGCGGATGAGCCTGCTGTGAAACCGAATGGGGACCGGAGATCGGCGTGGGAGTTTACGGAAGGAGTTCTGAAGAGCGCGTGAGGGTGGGCTGAACATTTGCCAAATCGTGCGAAGGGGAGCAGATTTTAGGCGGGTGGTGATGGCGGTGTTGAATCGTTTTCGACGAAAAGGATCAAGCGATAATAAATCTCAAAATTGGCACGGCTCCGTGTTCGTGGGGAGTGGAATTCCCCGAGGATGATGGGCAGGTACCGTGGAAGCGGTGCCTGCGGGAAATTGCCGAGGCGGGCTATGAGTGGACGGAGCTGGGCCCGTACGGCTACATACCGTCGGACCCCGACGCGCTGCGGGAGGTGCTTGCCGAGCAGGGGCTGCGGGTCTGCTCGGCGTTTGTGATGCGGCCGTTCGAGGACCCGGGCTCATGGGAGGCCATTGAGGAGGAAGTGCGGCGGGCGGCGGAACTGCTGGCGGCGGTGGAGGCTCCGCACCTGGTGCTCATCGACGACACCTACTTCGATCGCCAGAATGGTGAACAGCTATCCCCGGCCGACCTCGATGAAGCGGACTTCGCTCGACTGATCGAAGGGGTGGAACGGATGTCGGCGATCGTGCGAGACGAATTCGGCGTGCAGGCGGTGTTCCATCCCCACGCCGAAACCCATGTGCGCTCCGAGGCCCAGATTGAGGAATATCTGCGACTGGCCGATCTGGATGTCGCGCCGCTGGCTTTCGATACCGGGCATCACGCCTATTGCGGGGGGGACCCGGTGGCGTTCTTCCGCAAGCATCACCAGCACATCCGTTACCTGCACCTGAAGAGCATTGACGGCGCGATCCTGGAAAAGGCCCGGGCGGACGGCGTCGATTTCATGGAGACGGTGCTGCGGAAGGTGTTTGTGGAGCCGGCGGTGGGGACGGTCGATTTCGAGGGATGTCGCGAGGCGCTGGAAGAGGTCGATTTCCAGGGGTTCGCGGTGGTGGAACAGGATATGTACCCGGTGGCGAGCCTGGACGATCCGCTGCCGATCGCGGCGCGGACCCGCGAGTGGCTGCGGGAGCAGGGCTGGGGCTAGCGGTAGCGGGCGAGTTTGGACTGGAAGAGGTCGGTTTCGAGGACTTCGGGATTGATGACGTTGGGCGGGACTTCGCCGCGGGCGATGCAGGCGACGGCCTTGAAGGCGCTGACGCCGTTGCCGCGCCAACTGGCGTCTGTGAAGTTGAGGTTGTGGGGGGTGAGGATGATGTTGTCGAGCGCCAGGAGAGGGTCGTCGGGACTGATGGGCTCTTGCTCGAAGACGTCGACGCCGGCGCCGGCGATCACGTCTCCGCGAAGGGCGGCGGCGAGGGCGGTCTGGTCGACGACTCCGCCACGGGCGGTATTTATCAGGTAGGAGGTGGGCTTCATCAGTTTTAGCTCGGCGGCGCCGATGAGGTGATGGGTTTCGTCGTTGAGCGGGCAGTTGAGGGAGAGAAAGTCGGACTGGCGGAGGAGGGTTTCGAGGTCGACCAGGGTGATGTCGAGGGAGGCGGCGACTTCGGGATCGGCGTAGGGATCGTGGGCGAGGTGACGCATGCCGAGCGGTTGGGCGAGGCGGAATACTTCGGCGCCGATGTTGCCGATGCCGATGAGGCCGAGGGTACGGCCTTCGAGCCCCAAACCAAAGTGACGGACCCGGTCCTGCCAACGACCGGCGCGGAGGTCGCGCTCTTTGATGGTGAGGCGGTGGCTGAGGGCGAGGAGCATGGTGAGGACGGTTTCGGCCATGGGACGGCGTACGCCGTCGGGGGTGTTGGTGACGACGACGCCGGCGCGGGTGCAGGCGTCGGTATCGACGGTGTCGTAACCGACGCCGAAGCGGGCGAGGATGGTGAGGCGGTCGGCGGCCGCCAGGGTGTCGGCGGTGAAACGCTGGATGCGGGCGACGACGGCGTCGAGAGTAGCGATGTGATCGGGAGCGATCTCGGGAGCGTTGGGCATGAATTCGTAGTCGGAGGTGATTTCACGGAGGACATCAATGCCGACATCCCAGGGTGGGAGGTTGCCGTCGTCGTCGAGGAAGTCGGCGGTGAGGCCGACGCGGAAGGGTTGTGGGTTCAGGGGAACGATCCTTTGCGGGTGTGAGTAGAGGGGCCGGGGATTGATTAGTCGTGCTGGGGACATTATGGGGGGTGGGGTGGGAAGGTGGCTCCGCGGCTACCCTTGGGGTCGGGTAGCTGACAGGGCATATGGAAGGCTGACGGATGATGGCCGGTGATCGCGGGACGGATATCGGGGTGATCACGTTTGACGGTCCCGGGGCGAAGCCGGAACTGCGTAAGGTGGCCAGGCCGCATGTTCGGGCGAAGGGCGCGCTGATACGAATCGAGGCCTGCGGCGTGTGCGGGACGGATTTGCACATCCTGAAAGGGCACTGGGCGGGGGAGCTGCCGTGGCCGTTTACGCTGGGTCACGAGGTGGCGGGGGTGATAGATGAAATCGGCCCGGATTTGACGGTCGATTACATGGATCGGCCGCTGCGGGTGGGGGACCGGGTGATGCTGCCGCCGCTGATGTCGTGCGGGGTCTGCTACTACTGCGTGCATTACCCGACGAGGGCGAATCGCTGCCTGAATCCGACGTATTACGGGCGGAAGATCGGGTTTGAGCACGCCCCGCATCTGTGGGGCGGCTGGGCGGAAATGCTCTACATTGATCTGGAGGAATTCCCGGCGACGAAGGTGTTTCGCCTACCGGACGACATGCCGGTGATGGTGGGGACGCTGGTGGAACCGTTCGCGTCGATCACGCGAGCGTTCAATCGGGCGTCGTCGCTGGGCGCGGAAGGATTTCAGGCTGGAAACACGGTGGTGATCCAGGGGTCGGGTCCGATTGGAATCCTGGCGCTGATCGCAGCCTGGCAACGAGGAGCGGGGAGGGTGGTGGTGGTAGGGGCTCCGGAGGAGCCGCGGCTGGCGCTCTGCCGGCTGTATGGGGCTGACGCTACGGTGTCGCTCGAGGAGCACCGGACTTCGGAAGAACGGATCGCGGCGGTGCGGGAGGTGGTGGGCGGATACGGGGCGGACCTGGTGATGGATTGCAGCGGCAGCCCGCAGGCGGGGCCGGAGGGGATAGAGATGCTGCGGGACGGCGGCACTTTCGTGGAAATGGGGCAGTTCACGGACGCGGGCGGCATCGAAACCAGCTGGTATCGGATCTGCGTGAAGGAAGTGCAGCTGCTGGGAAGCTGGGCCTTTACCCCGGACGAGATTGACCAGGCGATGGGCATCCTGCACGCGATTCAGGACGACTACGACTGGTCGCGGATGCAACGGGAATTCCCGTTCTCGGAGGCGGGGGTGGCGGCGGCGATCGCGAGCGCGACGGCGATGGAATGTGTGAAGGCGACGATCGTGCCGGCCGGGTGAGGTCACGGTGGGGTAGAGGGCTTTTGACGCTGGTTGCGCTGGTGCTACTGGCGGGGTGCGGGGCGGGGGGCGGAGCGGTGGTGGAAACGAAGGCGACGGAGGTGGTGGCGCTGGCGGCGGCGTCGGATTTCGTGGTGGGGGAGAATCGATTCCCGTTCGCGCTGTTCACGCAGCAGATGGAGTTCGTGTCGGGGTCGGAGGTGGAGGTGGAATTTTTCATGATCGGAAAGGAAGGCGCGGAGCCGAGATTTGGCGGACGGGCGGTGTACCGGGAAGTGGCGGAGGCCGGGAACCACGTTCACGAGGAGGGAGAGGAGGATCTGCACGGGGCGGTGGAAGGGGTATACGTGGTGGATGGGGTGAAATTTGATGAGGCCGGGTTCTGGAGGGTGGAGCTGACGGTGACGATGCCGGTGACGGGAGTGGTGGAGCATCCGACGATGGCGCTGGAGGTGCTGGCGGAGCCGATGGCGATCGGAGTGGGAGAGGCGGCTCCACGGAGCCGTAATCTGACGGCGGACGGGCGCGAGCCGGGGGAGATCACGACGATGTCGGAGCCGGTGCCGGAGTTTTATGAGGAGACGGTGGTGGAGGCGTTGGTGAGAGGACGGCCGTTGGTGGTGGCGTTCGCGTCGCCGGTGTTCTGCGTGAGCCGGATGTGCGGTCCGGTAATGGAAGTGGTGGCCAGGGTGCATGCGGATTACGGGGGACGGGTGGGGTTTATCCATGTGGAGCCGTACGATCTGGAGCTGGCGCGGACGGAGGGGCGATTGGATATGGTGGAGACGGCGCGAGAGTGGCGGTTGCCGACGGAACCGTGGGTGTTCGTGGTGGGTGGGAACGGGAGGGTGACGGCGAGGTTCGAGGGACTGTTTGCGGCGGAGGAATTGGCGGCGGAGCTGGAACGGGGGTTGCGGTAGCGGACGGCGGTAAGGGTGTGGTTGGATGGCGAGAGGGACCCACGAACGAATGGAGGGCGGTATGGACATGCCGGCGGAGAAGGACATGGACATGGATCACGGGTTCATGGTCGCGATGGAGGAAGACGGAGATGCGGTGACGATTACGTTCACGGTGCCGCTTGACGTGGTGGGTGAGTGGACGATCGGCTGCTTCGAGGAAGACGGGGATCACTGGGACGAAGGGATGAGGGCCAAGTTCATCGTTGAGCAGTAGTCCGCGGCGGCCGGTGGCGCGCTGACGGGGAAGCACCGGTCGAGACCGGCGGCTCTGGCGTAATTGGGGGTAAGAGGGGATCCGGGAAGATGACGCTGGAGCCGCCGGTTTTTCTATTGGGATGGGAGAGGGACGGCCTGGCGGGTGCGGCGGGGAAGCTAGTGGATGTACTATCCAGCGGCGGACGCAAAGGAGCCTCGCAGGGCCGGACCGGCCGGGAGTCATTGGACATTATGAGCGCCACGACGGATCACATATTTCCGATCACAACATCGACGACGGAAGAGATTCTGGATCGCGCGGGAGAGGTGCTGAGCGGGAGGTCGCTGGGGTATTTCACGCTGCCGCCGGACGTAGACATGGTGATTCGTGAGGGGCATGGCTCGCACATCACGGACGTGGAGGGCCGAGATTTTATAGATTACGTGCTGGGGTCGGGTCCGATGTTGGTGGGGCACGCGCACCCGGAGGTACTGGCGGCGGTGGAGGCGCAGATCAAGCTGGGGACGACTTTCTACTTCTTGAATGAGCCGGCGATCCGGCTGTCGGAACGCCTGGTGGAAGCGATCGCGTGCGCGGAGGAAGTGCGCTACACGAGCACGGGGACGGAGGCGACGTATCTGGCGCTGCGGTGCGCGCGGGCGCACACGGGGCGATCGAAGATCCTCAAATTCGAGGGCGCGTGGCACGGGATGCATGACTACGCGCTGTGGGGAACGGTGCCGGCGGTGGCGAGCGACTATCCGCGCGCCGGGGCGGACTCGCTGGGCATTCCGGCGGTGCTGGGAGGCGAGGTGCTGGTGGCGCCGTTTAACGACGCGGAACTGGCGGTGAAGATCATCGAGGAACATGCGGGCGAGCTGGCGGCGGTGATGATCGAGCCACTGCAACGGGTGCTAAAGCCGGAGCCGGGATTCCTGGAAGCGATCCGCGAGGTAACGGAGCGTCTCGGGATAGTGTTGATATTCGATGAGGTCGTGACCGGATTTCGGATCGCGTGGGGTGGGGCGCAGGAGCTGTACGGGGTGGTGCCGGACATGGCGACGTACGGAAAGGCGATGGCGGGAGGGTTCCCGCTGGCGGCGATTGTGGGCAAGCACGAAATAATGGAGGCGTTTGGGAATGCGTCGCGACCGCCGGATACGATCGCGTGGGCGAGCGGGACGTTCAGCGGCAACCCGATCGGCTCGGTGGCGGGTCTGGCGGCACTGGACATACTGGAAGCGCCGGGGCTTTACGATCAACTTCACCGGATAGGGTCACGACTACGGGCGGGACTGGTGGAATCGGGTCGCAGGCACGGGCTTCCGGCGCAGACTCCCGGGGAAGACGCCGTGTTCGGGCTCCGATTCATGGAGAACGACAATCCGACGACGTGGATCGACTTGCAGGAGCATGACCGGGAACTGGGAAATCGGTGGGCGATGGAGTGCGTGCGGCGCGGGGTGCTGGTGGTGCCGAATGAGAAGTTCTACATCTCGGTGGCGCACACGGAAGAGGATGTGGATCGGACGCTGGAAATCTGCGACGCGGCGTTCGCGGCCTGCGCGAGCTAGGCGGCTGGAAATTCGGCGGAGGTTGGCGAGCCCTGGCGGGACGCGACGCCGCGATGGCGGTGCTGAAGGACCCGGAACTGCTCTAAGGAGCCGGACCGGCGGGCCCGATCAGGCGGGGCGGACGGTCCTCCGGCCAATCGAGCCTCCCCAGGAACAGCCCGCGGGTGCGGTTGGTGTCCCGGTAGCGAAAGTCCCGCGGATCGCCCGAGCAGTGGGTGATCCACCACTGGTCTTCCCAGTGAAAGACCTCCGCCGCGTGCACAAAACCCAGGCGGTCTGTTTCGCGGCCCTCGAAATCAAGGGGTGAATCAGAGGCTACGTAGTGGGTCCACCAGCCATGCTTGAAGAACAGCCAGTAGCGGCCGTCCTTTTGCACGATACAGGGGGATTCAATTTCCAGGCTGGGCTCTTCATCAAACAGCCAGGCTTCCATGCTGAACACCGGTCCCACCTCCTGCCAGTGGAGGAGATCGTGCGATATGGAGGCCGCGACGCACACCAGGTTGTGGCCGAACCGCTCCTGCATCCGGGAGACCCAGTAGGCGACAAAGCGACCGTCATCCAGGCGGATGACGTGCGGGTCGCGGCAGCCGCCGTAGGTGCCGCCGAAGCGCTCGGCGAACGCCCGCCGGCCGGGGCCGGCCTCAAGATTCGGGACCCCCAGCTCGGCCGGGGTTGGCAGCCCGTGACCGGGCCATTTGGACCATGACAGGGAGGGGACGATGACGGGGTTGCCGGGATGGCGCTCCCAGGTGACGAGATCGTCCGAGATCGCGAGGCAGATGCGCTGGGATGTCCACTCGTCGGCGGCGGAATAGAGCATGAAGAACCGGCCGTCGTGCTCGATGACATACGGCGCGAAGATACTTCCGATTTCCGGCCAGGTCCCGGTCAGGTGCATCGCGTCGGGCAGCACGTCCCATCGCATCAGATCCGGGCTGGTGGCGTGGGCGATCGACACCTCGCGCTTGTCGTCCACCAACCCGATGATGGCGAAGAGGTGCCAGAGGCCGTCGTGCCGGATCAGGCAGTGGTCGTTCAGATAGCGCCCGGGGATTGACAACACCTCGGTGAACGCGCCGAGCCGAACGTCGCCATGGGGGCTGGGGAGCACCGATTCGCGACTCACAGTGGTCTCCCTCGTAGTCCGGCTCGAACGCCGGCCGGCGGACGACTCGACGCACCGACCGATTGCACGCCCAAGCGTAGTGCATGCGCGGGGCCGGGCGATGCGCCGGATGGGCCGCGAGGCAGGCGGCCGGTAATTAGCCGGAGGTTGACGATCCCGGCGAATTGGCTGGGGCGGGTCTAGTCGATCTGTAAGAACTCAACCGCGTCGCGGACGGTGCAGACGAGGACGGGTTCGGATTTGGCCTGCGCGTGAGCGAGTAAGGCGGGCAGGGCGCGGTTTTCGGGATCGTGCAGGTAGTGGGTGTAGGGGTGCCAGACGGGCACCCACAGGAGGCCGTGCTCGTAGGCATGGTCGAGCGCGGCCAGGTTGTAGGCGATCCAGTCGTCGAGGGCGGAGGAGTCTGTCCAGGGGCAAGTCCAGCCGTCGGGCACGGGTTGATGGCCGTCGGCCCGCCGCCAGGATTCGAAGGCATCCGCGTCCCGGCAGCGGTGGAAGTCGAAGAACATGCGGTCCATCCAGCCCTGGATGGGCAATTCGATCAGCCCGTTGGGATAGGTGTAGGCCTGGAGGCGGGATGCGGCGGCGGCGTCGTGGTCGGGTCCGTGGTTCCCCATGGTGCTGTCCATGTGACCGCTGACCCACCGGAAACCGCTGTCGAGCACGGCGGCCTGATTCGCGGGCAACCAATTGAGGCCGCCGGGGTAGCCGCCGGGTCCGCGTAGGACGGTGGAGGTGACGCCGAGCCGCTCTTGCAGGCGCCGGCTGGTGAGGGCGAGTTCCTGACGGAGCAGGTCGGTGTCGGGCATGGTCAGGGCTACGTGGTCGTAGGTGTGGTTGTCGATGGTGTGACCGCGCCGCAAGATTTCGTGGAGGTAATCGATGTCTTCGTCTTCGAGCCCATTGCCGACGTAGAAGAATTGAAGGCGGATGTCGAAGTCCTCGGCGGTGGTGCAGAGAGCCAGGGTGTAGTCGCGGACGGGCGGCATGATGCGGCCGTGATTGACGAGCACCGGTGAATAGCCGGCGCACATTTCGAGGTCGTAGCTGAGGGCGACGGCACAGCGGACGCCGTCGGGAAGCGCGACCCGGACGGTCATTTATTGGTAGTCCACGGGCCCATCACTCGTCGGCGATCTGGAAGCCGTAGAAGGAAGCCTTTTTGAGATGGACGCGGAACTTGACAGCGCCCTTGAGGGCGCCGACGGCGCCGCCGGTCCAGGTGACGCGATGGCGGATGTCGTCGCCGGTGAAGGTGGTGCAGTCCTCCCGGGTGAAGCCCGGCCAGACGCCGTTCCAGGGGTCCATCACTTCGATTTCGATAAACCCGTCGGGTTCGCAGGAGCCATTGATGAATAGATGGGCGCCGGTCGCGAGCACCGGTTTGGTCTCGATGTAGCCTTCCCTGAGACCGGCGTCGAGGGAGACGTAGCCGTCGAAACGCAGGGTGGCGAGGCAGAGGTGGTGGCCGTCGGCGGCGTAAGAACGATCGTGGACTTCGGGAGCATCGAGTCCCTGCCCGGCACCCACGATCCACCAATCGTGATGGACCCTCATGCCGCCGTAATAGAACCAGAGCTCGTCGCCGACCCGGATGGGTTGGACGGTGGTCTCGAGGTCGATGGAGTCATAGCTGCCGTCGGGGCCGCGCGGGATGAACGGTCGGTGATCCAGAAAGCGGGACCATTGGTGGCCGTCGCGGCTGTGGAGCAGGTAGGTGTCCACAGTGTTTTCAACCTGATGAAGGACGTTGAGGAGGCCCAGGTGCATCTCGTCGGAGCGCCAGGGAACGAAGCTGTAGTGGCCGTCGTCGATGTTGTCGTTGGCTCCGGGCTCGAAGATCAGCTCGGCCTCGGACCAATTTACGAGGTCGGTGCTTTCGAGCCGCCAGACCCGGCGGCGGGTACCCCAGACGCCCTCGGGCTTGCCGGGCCAGACGGCGCTGAACCAGTGGTCGAAGTCGGGATGCCAGGCCTCGCCAGCGGAGTCGCCATAACGGCCCCAGAGCACGTAGTGTTGATCGTGGGGGTCCCACGTCAGCACCTGAACGTCGGCGCCCCATTCGGTGATGAGCGGGTTGCCGTCGAAAGGCGTCCAGTCGATTCCGTCCTCCGAGAACGACAGGCATAGGCCCTGCTTGAGACCCTCGCCGGGGGCCACGCCGACGTTTTCGGTGACGTGACGGAGGGAGACCATCTTGTAGCGTCGGGAGGGATCGTCTTCGTTCTCGTCGAGCAAGATTGAAGGCAGGAGGATGCGGATGCCGTTCTCGTCGGGCGCGGCGATTACGGTGTTGGTGTCGAGTCCGTCGACCTCGTGGCGGCCCAGCAACGGTTTTTCCCAGGTCAAACCGTCCTCTGAAAACGCGTAGCAGATACGACTGCCGCGATGGGGCTTGTCGGCATTCCCCATCTGGTAGCCGAAGTAGTCGGGATAGTCCTCGTACCAGCATTTGAAGAGGTTGTCGCGCGGGTCTCGATGGACGTTGAAGGAGCAACTTCGAAAGTAGGGGATGCCCTCCCACTCCCGGTCCCTTTTGATAATCGGATTGGCCGGATGCTTGGCGGGAGTGTGCTGGCGGCGGGTGACGTTTTTAACCACCGCGACCAGATCGTCGTCGATAAATAGCTGTCGGGTTTGGCCGATGTCTTTGTGGATCTTCTCGGGCGAGTAGGCTAGGTACACTAGGGGTCCTCCCGAGGATTTTCCGACTGCAGGGGTCAGGATAGCGCCACGGGCCGGGCTCGGTCTAGTGCAGTATGCTCGCCCGGCGAGAGCACCGTGTGCCGGCGGCCAAGATTTGAGGAATGCTCGGTTGAGCCGAGCAGCGCGGCGGGCGGCGTGCTCCTGGCGCGCACGGCAATGTCTGAATGAGGGGACCATTGAGGATGATGAGCGCGAACGCATCGGAATCGTCGTGGAGGAACGCGGGCGCGGTCGACACGAGGAACAGTCCGCATGCGGTGCTGCGGTCGGTTCCGATCGGGGCGGTGACCATGGGGGACGGCTTCTGGAAACCGAGGCTGGATGCCAATCGAAAGGCGGGGATATTCGGCTTTCTCGAATGGCTGGATGAAGACGATCAGGTGGCGCCGTTTCGCGAGTTTGAGCATTTTGCCCGGACGGGAGATGACTCGCGGATAGCCGGCGGGCTGGATAAAATGCAACGTGCGTTCGAGGGGCGCAACGGCCAGCGGATACGTCATACTTGGCGGGCCACGGTGATGGAAGTGGTTGAGGCGTGCGCGTACACGCTCCAGTCGGAGGACGACCCGGCGATCCGCGATTTGATGGATCAACTGGTCACGGGAATTGTGGCCGCCCACGAGAGCGACGAGTTTCTGAAGTCGTACTACGGGGACGAGTTTGAGCACTCGTACCAGTTGGGGACTCCCGGTCACCTGATTCAGGCTGCGGTCGCCCATCACCGAACGACCGGGGAAACGGAATTCCTGGAGGTGGCGGTGGCGGTGGCGGACGCGGTGGCGGCGAAATTCAAAGGCCGGGCGTTCGCGGAGCATCCGGGAATTGAGATGGCGCTGGTGGAGCTTCACCGCGCGACGGGCGAGGCACGGATGCTGCGCCTGGCGGATCACTTTGTGGGCCTCTTTCGTCAGCAAGACCCGATAATCGGTCCCGACACGGGCGAGGGGAATTGGCGGCACTTCAACCGGCACGTCGTGCGCCAAACGTACCTGCCCTGCGGGGCGGCAGATCTGCTGGCGGAAACTGAAGACCCGGAGCTGTGGGAGCACCTGTTGGCGATCTGGCGGGACATGACCGTCGGCAAGCTGCAGATCATCGGTCAGCTCGCGACCGACTACTGGCTGGGGGAGCGGATCACGACCGAGCCCTACGCGTTATCGGTGGGTGTATTCGGGTGCCTGCAGGATCACATCAGCCACGGGTTTGAGCTGTGCGAGGCGGTGGGCAACATCATGTGGAACTGGCGGATGCTGGCCCTCACGGCCGACGCGAGTTATGCGGATCACCTCGAGCGCACGCTCTACAACGGGCTGCTGGGACACTTCGCGCTGGATGACCCTGAGTATCACTACCTGGGCCTGATGGCATCTGACGGCGACCACCTGCCGCGCAATCCCTGGGGAAACCCCACCACGGGCTGCTGCCCGGCCAACGCGGTGCGATTCATTCCGTCTGTGCCGTCCTACTTTTTTAGCACGTCGGACACCGGTGTGTGGGTGCATCTGTACGACGACTGCCGGATGGACTGGCGACTTGCGGACGGCTCGCCGATCAGTCTTTGGCAGGCGACGCGGTACCCCTGGGACGGCGAGGTCGAGATCAGGATCGGGCTCGATGGACCCGCCGAATTTGATCTGAACCTGCGCATCCCCGGTTGGTGCGAGGACGCGACGGTGGCCGTCAACGGCACGGCGGTCGAGGGACCGGTTGAGCGCGGGTCATATCACGGGGTCCATCGCATCTGGGAGGACGGCGACGTCGTGATGCTTAACCTCGCCATGCCGGTGGTGGGGATGGAGGCCGATCCACGGGCCAAAGATTTTCAGGGCAAGACGGCGTTGCTACGCGGTCCGTTGGTCTACTGTTTTGAAGGCGTGGACAACCAGGACCAATCGGTGCGCACGATCGGGGTCAAGGCAGGCAAGAAGATACGGCCGTTCGAGGAGGGGGTCGAGCCGGAATCCCTCTACCAGGCGGGTGCCGAGATTTCGCGATTCGAGGCGGTGGACAAACCGGATCTGCTCGGCGGCGTGACCGTGCTCCGCGGACCGGGGGTTGACGATAAGGCGTCCGAGATTACCGCTGTCCCGTACTTCGCGTGGGCGAACCGTGGCCTGTCGCCGATGCGGATTTGGATCGACGCGTTGGCGTGAGTGGGCGGGGATGATGGGCTCGTCGCAGGCGTTTTTGGAGAGGTGGATCAGGGCGGGTGAGAGGGAAGTTGCCGAACGGCGGGTCTAGCGGGAGGAGAGGGTGCGGTTGCGGGTGTGGTGGTTGGACTGGATGAGCCAGTCGCGGATGGCGTCGAGGAGGCGCTGCTTCGTATCGGCATGGGCCGGATCGTCCCAGAGGTTGTGGATTTCGTCGGGGTCGTTTTCGAGGTCGGTGAGGACGCCGTCGTCGTGGCCGAGGAAGTGGACGAGCTTCCAGGACCGGTCGCGGATCATGGTGGCGAAGTCGGTGTTGGTGACGTAGAAGTCGCGGCCGTGCTCGCTGAAAACGTACTCGCGACCGCGGGCGTCTGGCTCGGCGTTGAGCAGCGGAAGGAGCGATTGCGCCTCCATCGAAGGGTCGGGATCCAGCCCGGCGAGCTCAAGGATGGTGGGGCCGATGTCCATCATCTGGATGAGGTCGTCGATCTGGCGGCCGCCGTCGAAGCGGCCGGGCGCCCAGAAGATGCAGGGGGTGCGGACGACGGGCTCGTAGAAGGTGAATTTCTGGCTGTGCCCGTGGTCGCCGAGGCAGTCGCCGTGGTCGGAGATGAAGATGATGACGGAGTTGTCGAGGTAATCGTTGCGGTCGAGAGCCTCGATGAGCTCGCCGATCTTCTCGTCGATCATGGTGACGTTGGCTAGGTAATAGGCCCGCTGGCGATGGCGCTGATCCTGGTTGGGATGCTCGAGATGGCGGACGGAGTCGGGGTTGTAGCCGAGCATCTTGTCGCGGGTGGCGCGGTAGGTGGCGGGCTGGGAGGCGATCTCTTCGTCGGTGAAATCGAGGATGGGCAGATCTTTCTCCAGATAAGGAGCGGCGTAGGACTCGACGGGATCGTAAGGGGGGTGGGGGCCGGGGAAGCCGATGGACATGAAGAGGGGGGCGGTGTGGGGCTGGTAGTCGAGCCACCAGACGGCCAGGTCGCCGACGAAATTGTCGGGGTGCATGTCGGCGGGGAGGGGCCATTCGTAGGCGCCGAGACGCTCTTCCCAATCGGGCCATTCTGCGTAGCTGGCGCGGCTGGGTTTGGTGAGGCCCCGGGCGCGCAGGGCTTTGTCCCATTCGTCTATGTACCAGCGGTCGGCGCGGTAGCGGTCTTTGTTCTCGACGACGAAGCGCTCGTCGAAACCGAGGGGTGCCTCCCAGGGCATGGTGTGCATCTTGCCGATGTTGACGCAGTGGTAGCCGGAGTCGGATAGCTGCTCGACCCAGGAATGGGTCCAGCGGTCCATGTTCTCGAAGACGCCGGTGGTGTGGGGGAAGTAGCCGGTGAAAAGGCTGGCGCGGGAGGGGGCGCAGGAGGGGGCGGATACGAAGCTGCGGGTGAAAGCGACGCCCTCTTCGACGAGACGGTCGAGGTTGGGGGTGTCCATGTAATCAAAGCCGAGGGCGCGGATGGTGTCGAACCGCTGCTGATCCGTATGGATAAGGATTACGTTTGGCTTATCAGGCACGGGCAGCGCTCCATCTGACTGAGACCTGCCGCTGCTGGTCGGTGTGGACAAGAATGATATTGGGCGGCCTCAGGCCGTTTATGTTTTGGTCGTCAGCCCGCAAGTCGCCCGATTGAGCGGGCTCCATCAGTCGTCGTCGCCGGGGAGGGCGCCGGGGATTCCGCTGATGGTCGGGTCGGGAGTGACCCAGGGTCCGCGGAGGTCGTTGCGCCAGGCGTGGCCCTGAAACGTGCTGCGCACGAACCAGCGGTGGATGACTCCCAGGAGGACGGCGCGGTGGTCGGCGAGATCGGGATCGTCCCAGAGGTTGTTGACCTCGTCGGGGTCGTCGATGAGGTTGTAGAGCTGGCCGTCGGGAGAGCCGACGAACTCGACTATTTTCCATTCGTCGTTGCGGGCGCAGATGACGTATTCGGAATCGCGCAGGAGTCCGTCGCGGCCGAGTTCGGTGAAGACGAAATCGCGGCCCTCGGCGTCGGGATCGCCGTCCAGCAGGGGGAGGAGGGAGCGGGCTTCCATGGAGGAGGCGGGTTCGACGCCGGCGAGCTCCAGGATGGTGGGGCCGAGGTCGAACCACTGGCAGAGATCGTCGACGGTGCGGCCGGCTTCGAAACGGTCGGGCGACCACACGATGGCCGGCACGCGGGTGATGATGTCGTACATGCTCCACTTCTGGTTGAGGCCGTGGTCGCCGAGGCAGTCGCCGTGGTCGGAGGTGAAGATGACGACAGCGTTTTCGAGATAGCCCTTCGCCTCAAGGGACACCATGATCTGGCCGATCTTCTCGTCGATCATGGTGACGTTGGCAAGGTAGAAGGCGCGCTGGCGGTGGCGGCGTTCGTCGGAAGCGTGCGGGTCGAAGGCGACGGCGTCGGGCTGGCGCTCGATGAAGGTGTCGCGGAGCTTTTTGAGACCGTCGGGCTGGGCGTCCATCTCGGCGTCAGTGACCGGCAGGATGGGAAGCTCTTTATCCATATAGGGCTGGATGTAGCGCTCGACGGGATCGTAAGGCGGGTGGGGGCCGGGAAAGCCGATCTCGAGGAAGAGGGGGCGGTCGAGGGGAGGGGATTTTTCGATCCACCAGAGGGCGGCGTTGCCGACGAAGAAGTCGGGGTGCATGTCCTCGTCGACGGGCCACTCGAAGGCGCCGAGGGAGTCTTCGAAGTCGTCGCGTTCGACGTAGGTGTCGCGGCCGGGCTTGCGGATGCCCCGGGCGAGGAGGGCTTTGTCGAGTTCGTCGTAGAAGCGGACGGGGTCTTTGACGCGGTCTTTGTTCTCGACGACGTAGCGCTCGTGGAATCCGAAGCGGCCTTCGTAAGGGCTGGTGTGCATCTTGCCGATGTTGACGTTGTGGTAACCGGCGGCGGCCAGATCTTCGATCCAAGTGTGGGGCCAGACCTGGCCGTTGCGCATGACTCCGGCGTTGTGGGGGAAGTAACCGGTGAAGAGGCTGGCGCGGGCGGGGGCGCAGACGGAGGCGTTGATGAAACAGTTGTTGAGGCTGACTCCCTCGCGGATCAGGCGGTCGATGTTGGGGGTGTCCATGTAGTCGAAGCCGAGGGCGTTGATGGTATCGAAACGCTGCTGGTCGGTGATGACAAGGATGATGTTCGGTCGATCAGCCACGGACCGCGCTTCTTCTGACTGAGACGTGCCGCTGCTGGTCGGTAATGATCCAGATGATGTTGGGAGGTGAGGTGGGGGGCATTTCAGTTCACCTCGTCGCGGATGGAGGCCCACTCGGCGCTCATTGCGCCTTCGGCTCCGGCGATGGTGCTGGCCATGAACCAGCGCTGCATTTCGCCGAGGAGTTTCTGTTTCCGGGCGGCGTGGGTGGAGTCGTGCCAGAGGTCGTGTTCTTCGGCGGGATCGGCGTTGAGATCGAAGAGCTGGCCGTCGTCGTGGTCGGGGAAGTAGACGAGTTTCCAGTCGCGATCGCGGATCATGACTTCGAGGGCGGTGGTGCGCATGATGCGGTCGCGGGCGTGCTCGCAGAAGACGTAGTCGCGGCCGGCGGCGTCGGGATCGTCGCGCAGGGCGGGGACCATGGAGACGGCCTCGAAGTGAGTGGGCACGTCGAGTCCGGCGAGCTCCAGGATGGTGGGGCCGAGATCGAACCACTGGTAGAGGTCGTCGACGACGCGGCCGCCGGCGAACTCGCCGGAGGACCAGATGACGGTGGGGACGTGGACGATGGTGTCGTACATGTTCCATTTCTGGCCGAGGGCATGGTCGCCGAGGCAGTCGCCGTGGTCGGAAGTGAAAATTACGACGGCGTTTTCGAGATAGCCGTTCGCGCGTAGGAAGTCGAGAATCTGGCCGACCTTCTCGTCGATCATGGTGACGTTGGCCAGGTAGTAGGCGCGCTGGCGGTGGCGCTGCTCGGGAGTGGCGCGGGAGTCGAAGGAGAGGGAGTCGATGAAGACTTCCTCCATGCGCTCGCGTAAGTCCTGGAGAGCTTGAGGCTGGTTGTCGCGCTCTTCCTCGGTGGCTTCCTGTATGGGTAGGTCTTTGTCCATGTACTCGTCAATGTAGCGCTCGACGGGATCGTACGGGGGGTGGGGGCCGGGGAAGCCGATTTCGAGAAACAGGGGTTTGTCGAGAGAGGGATTGCGTCCGATCCAGTCAATAACGGCGTCGCCGACAAAGAAATCGGAATGGAGCTCTTCGGGAGCGGGCCAGACGTAGGCGCCCTGCAATTCTTCGAAGTCCGGTATAGCGCGGTAGGAGGTCTTGCCGGGCTTCTCCAGGCCACGCGCCGCGAAGACTTTGTCCTGCTCGTCGACGTAGACGGGGCCCTGGGGATTCCATTCGGGATGTTCGGGATCGCTGGAGCGCTCTTTGTTTTCGACGACAAAACGCTCGTGGAAACCCATGGACGCCTCGTAGGGCATGGTGTGCATCTTGCCGATATTGACGCAGTGGTAGCCGGCGTTGGCGAGGTCTTCGACCCAGATGTGGGGCCAGCGGGAGCCGTTGCGCAGGACGCCGTGGTTGTGGGCGTAGAGGCCGGAGAAAAGGCTGGCCCGGGTGGGTGCGCAAGAGGATGCGGTGATGAAGCAGTTGGAGAAGGTGACGCCCTCGTTGAACAGGCGGTCGAGATTGGGGGTGTTCATGTAGGGGAAGCCGAGGGCGGCGATAGTGTCGTATCGCTGCTGATCGGTATTGATGAATATGATGTTCGGCGGTCTCCGACTGTTCATGCTGGTAGCCGCCTATTGACGTCGATGAATACGGTGCTCGGTCCAGCGGTCTCACTCATAGCGGATCGGATTCCTCCACGGCGTGGCGGTGGCGGTGCTGGTGACGAACCAGTCGTGCAGCCGAGTTTTGAGATCGGCTTTGATTTCGGCGTGGCCGGGATCGTCCCAGAGATCGTGCAGCTCGTCGGGGTCGGCTTCGAGGTCGAACAGCTGGCCTTCGGTCTCGCCGACGAACTCGACCAGCTTCCAGCGCTGGTTGCGGATCATGAGCATGTACTGGATGGTGTTTAGGATAGGGTCGGGGGCGTGCTCGGAGAAGACGTACTCGCGGCCGGAGGCGGTGGGGTCATTTTCGAGCAGGGGCAGTAGGGATAGAGCTTCGAAGGTGGAGGGTGGCTCGACACCGGCGAGTTCGAGGATGGTGGGGCCGATGTCGAACCATTGCACGAGGCTGTCGATGGTGCGGTTGGCGTCGTAACGGCCGGGCGACCAGACGATGAGGGGGACGCGGACGGCGTATTCGTACATGTTCCATTTCTCGATGAGTCCGTGGTCGCCGAGGAGCTCGCCGTGGTCGGAGGTGAAGATGACGACGGCGTTTTCCAAGTCACCGCGTTCTTCCAGTGCCGCCATGATCTCTCCGACCTTCTCGTCGATGAGGGTGATGTTGCCGAGGTAGTAGGCACGCTGGCGATGGCGATTCTCGTCGGACGCATGGGGATCGAAGGCGATGGAGTCGGCGAAGCGCTCGATGAGGCTGTCGCGGAGGGCGCGAATGCCCTGTGGCTGAACTTCCATCTCGGCGTCGGTGGCGGGGAGCATGGGGAGGTCTTTTTCGAGGTAAGGCTTGGCGTAGCTCCGGGGCGGATCGAATGGAGGGTGGGGCCCGGGAAAGCCGATTTCGAGGAAGAAGGGTTGATCGTCGGTGGGTAGGGCCTGCTTGAGCCAGTTGAGGGCCATGTCGCCGACGAAGGTGTCAGGATGAAGATCGTCGTCGTACCACCAGTCGTAGGCGCCGAGCTCTTCGAAACGATGCTCGCGGTGGATGAAGTCTTCCTTTTCCAATCGCCGGAGCCCGCGTCGTTGCAGGGCCTTGTCCCATTCATCGTTGAAGGGATGCGGGTTGCCGGTCCAGAGGGGCTCGGCGAAACGGCGCTGCTTGTTCTCGACGACCTGACGCTCGTGGAAGCCGTGCATGCCTTCGTAGGGCTCGGCGTGCATTTTGCCGAGATTCACGCAACGGTATCCGGCGGCGCCGAGGTCGTGGACCCAGGTGCGGGGCCAGGGGGCGTTGTTGCGCAGGGCGCCGCTGTTGTGGGGGGTGTAGCCGGTGAAGAGACTGGCGCGAGAGGGACCGCAGGAAGGGGCGTTTACGAAGCACCGGGAGAAGCTGACGCCTTCGTTGACCAGGCGGTCGAGATGGGGGGTGTCCATGTAGTTGTAGCCGTGGGCGGCGATGGTGTCGAATCGCTGCTGGTCGGTGATGATGAGGATGATGTTCGGCGGTCTCCGACCGTTTGTTTTTGGCATCGAACAGTCTCCAGTTACCTAGATTGGAGCGGTCTCCACGATCTGCGATCGTTCATTCGGGTGGGGTTGGCCAGCATTGGAACTCCCCGGGACATTGGTTGAAGATGGACTCGCATTGTGACGGATAGGGGAGCGCAGTCAAAATCGGGGTGGGGTGCGGGAATGTTCGGAATGGAGTCTGGATAGTGGAAGCGCGGATGACATATGCTCGGCGGGTTCTGGCAAACGGCATGTTGATGTGACAAGTCGGCTCATGGAGGCGTATGGAAGAGCTGTCGTTCGCGGGAGTGCTGGTCCTGGGGTTTCTGCTGGGAGTGAGACACGCGTTTGATGTGGATCACCTGGCCGCGGTGATGAGCCTGGTGACGGAGGGGGCGCCGCTGCGGAAGTGGTGGATGGTCGGGGCGTTGTGGGGGCTAGGTCATACGACGGCGTTGCTGGTCGCGGCGCTGGCGGTGCTGGCGATCGGGGCTCAAATCCCGGATCGACTGGCGCTGGGGCTGGAATTGGCGGTGGCAGGGATGCTTGTGTTGATGGGAGCGCGGGTTTTGTACCTGATGGCGCGGGGCAAGGTGACGCATTTCCACGTCCACCGGCACGGGGAACGGCTGCACATACATCCGCACCAGCACGAGAAGGGGCAAGCTCACGACCCCGTGGGGATCGCTCACCACGGGACCGGGAAGCGGTCGTATGCGGTGGGGTTGGTACACGGGCTGGCGGGGAGCGCGGCGCTGCTGCTGGTGGCGGTGGCGAATAGCGGCAGTACCGCGGAAGCGCTGGTGTACGTTTTGACGTTCGGGGTGGGGTCGGTGGGAGGGATGTTGGTGATGAGCACGTTAATGACGGCGCCGTTCGCCTGGACGCTGGAGCGGCTGCCGGCGGTGAATTAGTACCTACGGGGAGCGGCGGGGGTGGGGAGCATCGCGGTGGGGTTGGTGCTGGGGTACGGGGTGGTGGTGTTTTAGGGGAAGAAAAGCGGGGGATTCGTCGCGGTTGGCCAAGGGGTGGGTTTTACGCGATGATTGTGGACTGCGGCGGACGGGCCGGGACGGGATCGGTAGAGATCTGGGGCCGCGGGTGAAGAGCAAAGAATCTAAATTCGGCGGACGGCGCCAGTGCCGTCGACAAGATCAGCAAACGGAGGGGACAGCTTGCGATCCATCAAATACGCAGCGCCAACGTCTGTAGAAGCGGCGGTGGCGATTCTGGACGAATATGGGGAAGACGCGCGGATACTGGCCGGGGGAACGGACCTGATTGTGCAGGTGCGGGAGAACGGACGGGACGTGGGGGTGATGGTGGACGGAAAGGGGATCGAGGAGCTGACCCGGATTGAGATCGGGGCGGACGGCTCGCTGACGATGGGAGCGGCGGTGCCGTGTTATCAGCTGACGGCGAACGAGGGAGTGGTGGCGGCGTTTCCGGGATTTATCGACGCGGTGTCGATCATCGGAGGGACGGCGATACAGGGTCGGGCGTCGGTGGGCGGAAACCTGTGCAACTCGGGTCCGGCGGGGGACAGCATCCCGGCGCTGATCGTGCACGGGGCGACGGCGAATATCGCGGGACCGGGAGGACGGCGATCGGTGGTGGTGGAGGACTTTTGCACACGGCCAGGGGCGAATGTGCTGGAGACGGGCGAACTGCTGGTGTCGCTGACGCTGCCGGCGATGCCGAAAAACTCGGGAGCGCATTACCTGCGGTTCATTCCACGCAACGAGATGGACATCGCGGTGGTGGGGGTGGGGGCGATGGTGAAACTTGACGGGGACAATTTCGAGTCGGCGCGGATAGCGCTGGGGGCGGTGGCGCCGACGCCGCTGTTCGTGGCGGCGTCGGGCGATTCGCTGGCCGGAAAACCGGCGACGGAGAAGAGCATCGAGGCGGCGGCGGCGGTGGCGCAGGAGGCGGCGCGACCGATAACGGATATGCGGGGAACGGCGGAGTTCCGCAAGCACCTGGTGGGAGTGCTGACGAAACGGGCGCTGAGAGGCGCGCTGGAGCGCGCGAAAGGGGGCACCGTAAATGGCCGCTGAGCTGGTAGCTGGAAAGACGGTTGTTTCGACGACGATAAATGGCGAGCCGTTGGAGATTGTGTGCGAGCCGCGGGAGAGCCTGCTGGAGGTGCTGCGGGACACGCTGCACCTAACGGGGGCGAAGGAAGGCTGCAACAACGGGAACTGCGGGGCCTGCAACGTGATTCTTGACGGGCGGCTGGTGAACAGTTGCTGCGTGCTGGCGGTGGAGGTGAAGGACGGAGAAATCACGACGATTGAAGGTCTGGCGACGGCGGAGGGGCTGCATCCGGTGCAGGAGGCGTTCCTGGAGGGAGCGGCGTTGCAGTGCGGTATCTGCACGCCGGGCTTCATCGTGTCGACGAAGGCGCTACTGGACAAGAATCCGAATCCGACCGAGACGGAGATTCGTTACTGGCTGGCGGGAAACCTGTGCCGGTGCACCGGGTACGACAAGATCGTGCGAGCGGTGCAGGCGGCGGCGAAAAACTTAAGCGGAGGTAATTAGATGGCGGTGACGAGAAGCGAGCCGATCAAGACGGGAGACTTCGACGTAATCGGGACGAGCCCGGTGCGGCACGACGGGGTGGACAAGGTGACGGGGCGGGCGAACTATGGGGCGGACATTCACCTGCCGGGGATGACGCACGGGCTGGTGCTGCGGAGTCCGCACGCCCACGCGAATATCCGCTCGATCGACACGAGTAAGGCGGAGGCGCTGGCAGGAGTGGTGGCGGTGATTACGGGGGCGGACTTTCCGGATCCCGGGGAGCACATGACGAAGGCGGGGGAGGGTGGGGCGCAGAGCATCATCAATAAGAGCGCGGACATTCTGGCGCGGGGCAAAGTGCATTATCAGGGTCACCCGGTGGTGGCGGTGGCGGCGAAAGACCTGCCGACGGCGGAGGCGGCGCTGGCGTTGATAGAGGTGGACTACGAAGTGTTGCCGACGGTGATGACGGTGCAGGAGGCGATAGCGGATGGGGCTCCGATCATCATGGCGGAGCTGCGCACCGATGAGGATGGGGCGGAGCTGGAGGGGGAGACGAACATCTCGGAGCACTCGGTGAGCGAGGAAGGCGATCTGGGGGCGGGATTCGCGGAGGCGGACGTAATTATCGAGGCGGAGTTCAACACCTCGACGGTGCACCAGGGATTCATTGAGCCAATGAACGGCACGGCCTGGTGGCGCGAGGACGGGACGGTGGATATCTGGGGGAGCTCGCAGGGTCACTTCGGCATCCGTGGAGAGGTGTCGGATCTGCTGCTGATTCCAGTGTCGAAGGTCCGGGTGATGGCGATGGAAATCGGCGGCGGGTTCGGGGGGAAGACGACGAGTTACCTGGAGCCGCTGGCGGCGGTGCTGTCGCGGAAGTCCGGGAGGCCGGTGAAGATGACGATGACGAGGGAGGAAGTGCTAAAGGCGACGGGGCCGACGCCGGGAACGTGGGAGAAGGTGAAGCTGGGGATGCGGAAGGACGGCAAGATCACAGCCGCACATGTAATTCTGTATTTCGAGGCGGGTGGATTTCCCGGTTCGGTACTGGGAGCAGGGGTGATCACGGCGCTGTCACCGTATGCCCTGGAAAACCAGCGGGTGGACGGATATGAGGTGCTGGTGAACAAGTCGCACACGGGCGCGTACCGGGCGCCGGGAGCGACGATGTCGGAGTACGCGGTGGAGACGGTGGTGGAAGAAGCGTGCGAGAAGCTGGGGCTGGATTCGATGGAAGTCCGGCTGATGAATGCGTCTAAAGAAGGGGATATGCGGGTGGACGGTTTGCCGTTCCCGAAGATGGGGACGGTGGAGACGACGCAGGCGATCAAGGATTCGGATCACTGGAAAACACCGCTTGCACCGGCCGCGGAACCACACTTGAAACGGGGGCGCGGGTTGGCGTCGGGCTACTGGATGAACGGTGGCGGGATGTCGAGCGCGCAGGCGATCGTGAACGAGGATGGAACGGTGACGCTGAGGGAAGGATCGATGGACATCGGCGGGACGCGGACATCGATCGCGATGCAACTGGCGGAGACGCTGGGGATCGCAATTGAGGACGTGCATCCGGTGGTGCCGAACACGGATTCGATAGCGTTTACGGGGATAACCGGCGGAAGCCGGACGACGTACGCGACGGGCTACGCGGCGCACCTGGCGGCGGAGGAAGTGCTGGAGAAGATGGTGGCGGGAATGGCGCAGGTGTGGGACGTGGGCAAGGAGGACGTGGACTACGAGAACGCGTCGTTCGCGGCCGGGGAGGAGTCGGCGACGTTCAAGGAGGCGGCGGCGCTGCTGGACGACGCGAATCTCCTGGTGACGGGAAGCTCGAGTATCGCGCCGAACCGGCCGGGCCCGGCGATCGCGGTGCAGCTGGTGGACGTGGAGGTGGACACGGAAACCGGAAAGGTGGAGATTCTGCGGTATACGGCGGCGCAGGACGCGGGAATCGCGATCTATCCACCGTATGTGGAAGGGCAGATACAGGGCGGGGTGGTGCAGGGGATCGGCTGGGCGTTGAACGAGGAATACTGGTTTGACGACGACGGCCGGATGCGGAATTCGAGTCTGCTGGACTACCGCATGCCGACGGCGCCGGACGTGCCGATGATCGAGACGATCATTGTGGAGGTGCCGAATCCGGGTCACCCGTATGGGGTGCGGGGGGTGGGGGAAGTGCCGATCGTGCCGCCGCCGGCGGCGATCGCGAACGCGATTTACGATGCGATCGGGATACGGATGAGAGAGCTGCCGATGTCGCCGGCAAGGGTGGTGGCGGCGCTGGAGAAGGCGAAGAACGGCGCTGGTTGATCCGGCGACGCTGCGGTGGCGCGAGCGGTATTTGCGTTGAGCGAGTGTGGGAGAGGTTGAGCAATGGCGACGACCGATAAGAAACTGGTGAAATCCGGCGACTTCACGGTCGTGGGGTCGAACCCGATACGGCACGACGCGGCGGACAAAGTGACGGGCAGGGCGACTTTTGGGGCGGACGTGATGGTGCCGGGGGCGGCGAGAGGGATGGTGTTGAGGAGTCCGCATGCGCATGCGCGAATCGTAAGTATCAACACGAGCCGGGCGGAGAAAGCACCGGGGGTGCTGGCGGTGATTACGAGTGATGACGCCCCGGATATGGGTCCGCATGTGGCGTCGCCGGCGGAAGGGGTGCTGAGCCCGGCGCACTACAGCGCGAACATGCTGGCGCGGGGGAAAGTGCTTTATGAAGGGCATCCGGTGGCGGCGGTAGCGGCGGTGGATGAACCGGCGGCGGAGGCGGCGGTGGGGATGATCGAGGTGGAATATGAGCCGCTGCCGGCGGTGATGACGACCCGGGAAGCGATGAAGCCGGACGCGCCGCTGCTGCACGATGATGTGTTCACCAACGCGGATGGGCTGGTGGATAAAGAGGCAAGCAATGTGGCGATCCACCGGCGCTTCGAGGAGGGAGAGGTTGAGGTGGGGTTCGCGGCGGCGGACATCGTGGTGGAGAACGAGTATGAGACGGCGACGGTGCATCAGGGATATATCGAGCCGCAGGCGGCGACGGCGCGCTGGAGTGAGAGCGGCACGCTAAATATCTGGTCGACGACGCAGGGGGCGTTCGGGGTGAGGTCGGAACTGGCGGCGCTGCTGAAGCATCCGGTGTCGAAGATCAAGGTGACGCCGCTGGAGATCGGCGGCGGGTTCGGCGGGAAGGCGACGGTGTACCTGGAATTTCTGAGCGCGTTGCTGGCGCGGAAATCGAGCCGGGCGGTGAAGATGACGATGACGCGCTCGGAAGTGCTGCGCTCGACGGGTCCTTCGCCGGGAAGCTGGGGCCGGGCGAAGGTGGGGATAACGAAGGAAGGCAAGCTGACGGCGGCCACGGCGTGGATGGCGTATGAGGCGGGTGGGTACCCATCGATCTGGTCCAGCGGGGCGGCGGTGGGATCGCTGGGAGCTTACAGCTTGGACAATTTGGGGGTGGATATTTACGAGGTCGTGGTCAACAAACCGCATTCGGGGGCGTATCGGGCGCCGGGCGGGACGCAGATATCGTTCGCGGTGGAGACGACGATTGACGAGGCGCTGCGGCAGGCGGGGCTGGACCCGTTGGAGTTCCGGCGACGGAACGCGTCGGCGGAGGGGGACCTGCGGGTGGACGGGCCGCCGTTCACGAAGATCGGCACCCGGGAATGCATCGAGGCGATGGCGGACTCGGACCACTGGAAGACTCCGCTGGGCGAGCCGGCGGGGCCGGCTCTGCGGCGAGGGCGCGGGCTGGCGGGAGGACTGTGGCGAAATGGAGGCGGACTTTCGTCGGCGCAGGGACGGTTGAATCCGGACGGGACGGTGACGCTGCTGGAAGGTTCTGTAGACCTGAGCGGGACGCGCATGACGGTGGCGATGCAGATGGCGGAGACGCTGGGAATTGCGGTGAGCGAGGTCTATCCGATCGTGCCGGACACGGATGCGGTGGGGCTGACGGGGACTTCGGGCGGCAGCCGGACGGCGTTTGCGACGGGCTGGGCGGCGCATGAGGCGGCGGTGGGCATGCTCGAGCAGATGCGGGAGGGGTTGGCGCGAGTGTGGGACGTGGGGGAAGTGGCGTTCGAGGATGGAAGGTTCGCGGCTGAGGGTAAAGAGGTCGATTTCAAGGAGGCGGCGGTGCTGCTGGCGGGAAGAAATATCCTGGTGACGGGACGGGCGAGCGTCTCGCCGAGCGGGATAGGCCCGGCGACGACGATGCACCTGGCGGATGTGGAGGTGGACGTGGAAACGGGGAAGATCGAGATATTGCGGTACACGGCGGTACAGGACGCGGGGACGGCGGTGCACCCGGAGATCGTGGAGGGCCAGATTCAAGGCGGTACGGTGCAGGGGATCGGCTGGGCGCTGAACGAGGAATACTGGTACGACAAGGACGGGCGGATGCGGAACGATTCGCTGCTGGATTACCGGATGCCGACGGCTGTAGATCTGCCGATGATCGAGGCGATCATCGTGGAGGTGCCGAATCCGGGCCATCCTTACGGGGTGCGGGGGGTCGGCGAGATGCCGATCGTGCCGCCGCCGGCGGCGATCGCGAACGCGGTGTTCGACGCGACGGGGGTAAGGCTGCGGGAACTGCCGATGTCACCGGCGCGGGTAGTGGCGGCTCTGCGGGCCAAGGAAGCCGTCTAGCGGTGGCGCTGATTCATATTCCGTCGGCGCTGCGGGAATTGACGGAAGGAAGGTCGCGGGTGGAGGTGTCGGCGAGGACGGCCGGTGAGGCGGTGGACGAGTTGGAAGTGGCTTATCCGGGAATCAAGGCGCGTCTGGTGGAGGGGGAGGGGCTGCGTCCGGGCCTGGCGCTGTACATCGATGGTGGGGAGGTGGATACGGGACTGAGGACGAAACTTCAAGCGCAGAGCAAGGTGTATTTCCTAGCGGCGCAGTCCGGAGGATGAGCGTCACCTTCGTCAAGGGGATTTGATGGAACGACCGAACATCCTGTGGATATGCACGGATCAGCAACGCTGGGACACGCTGGGGTGCTATGGGAATGAGTTCGTGCGGACGCCGGTGGTGGACCGGCTGGCGAAGGAGGGGGTGATATTCGACTACTGCATCAGCCAGAGCCCGATCTGCACGCCGAGCCGGGCGAGCTTTCTGACCGGAAGATACCCGCGGACGTGCGGGGGCAGGCAAAACGGGGCGGATATTCCGGCGGATGAGGTGTTGATAACGAAGGTACTGGCGGATGCCGGCTACACCTGCGGGCTGGCGGGAAAGCTGCATCTGTCCACCTGCCACCCGGCGGCGCAACCGCACACGGAACGGCGGATCGACGACGGCTATGCGGTGTTTCACTGGTCGCATCACTCGGGCCTGGACTGGGTGGGCAATGAATACGGGCTGTGGCTGACGGAGAAGGGGGTGGACTACGAGCCGTATCCGTATGAGGGATCGCCGCATGTGGATGCGGGCTACCCGGCGGAGCACCATCACACGACGTGGTGCGTGGAGAAGGCGATGACGTTTATGGAGTCGGCGGCGGATTTTGAAAACCCGTGGCTTTTCTCGGTGAATATCTATGACCCGCATCACTCGTTCAATCCGCCGGTGGAATACCTGGAGAGGTACTTGGACCGGTTGGATGAGATCCCGTTGCCGAATTACGTGGATGGGGAACTGGCGGACAAGGGGCCGTTTCAGAAGATTGACAGCGAGCAGGGGGGATACGGGGGGACGGGTCAGCAGTTCCGGGAGGGGGAGATGAGCGAGCGGGATCACCGGCTGGCGCGGGCGGCGTACTGGGCGATGTGCGATTTGGTAGACGACCAGGTGGGGCGGCTTTTGGAGAAGCTGGAGGAGACGGGGCAGGCGGAGAACACGATGGTGATCTTCACGTCGGACCACGGAGAGATGTTGGGGGATCACGGTATCTACTGGAAAGGGCCGTATTTCTACGAGCCGGCGGTGCGGGTGCCGCTGATCGTGCGGTGGCCGGGGGTGATCCCGGCGGGACGGCGGAGCGGGGCGTTGATCGAGTTGAGCGACTTGGCGCCGACGATCCTGGAGGCGGCGGGAGCGGAACGGCCGGTGGGGATGCAGGCACAGCCGTTCTGGCGGCTGCTCACGGGAGAGTCGGAGTTGCACGAGCATCGGGAGGACCTGTATTCGGAGTACTACAACGCGATGCCGTGGCACCGGGAGCCGACGGCGCAGGTGACGATGGTGCGGACGCGGAGGCACAAGCTGGTGGCGGCGCACGGGACGGGGACGGGGGAGCTATATGATCTTGAGGATGATCCGAATGAGACCCGGAATCTGTGGAACGATCCGGAGAGCGTCGACTTGAAGCTGGCGATGTATGAGAGGCTGGCGGACCGGATGGCGTTTACGGTGGACCCGCTGCCGGTGCGGCAGGCGGACTGGTAGGCGGGCTGATTTTGGGAATGGATGCGCAGTGGCGAAAATCTACGACCGGGAAGAAATAAGATGAGTACTTAATTCAGCAAAAGGGGAACCGACTGATGGAAAAACGAAGACTGGGGCGGACGGGGCACGAGAGCACGATCGTGACGTTCGGGACTGCGGCGCTGGGGACCAGATCTCAGGAAATGGCGGACGAGGCGGTGGAGTTGATCCTGAAGCACGGGGTGAATCACATCGATATCGCGCCGGGTTACGGGCAGGCGCTGGAGCGGATGAAGCCCTGGATGCCGAAGATTCGTGACCGGATGTTCCTAGGTTGCAAGACGACGGGGCGGAGTTACACGGAAACGTGGGACGACATCCGGACCGGAATGGAGCGGCTGGGAGTGGACGGATATGACCTGTTCCAGCTGCATGCGGTGACGACGATGGCCGATCTGGATGGGGCGATGATGAAGGGTGGGGCGATCGACGCGCTGGTGGAGATGCGGGAGCAGGGCCTGACGAAGTGGCTGGGGATCACGGGCCACGGGCCGTATGTGCCGAAGGTGCATCTGGAAGCGCTGAAGCGGTTCGACTTCGACACGATCATGTTCCCGGTGAGCGCGTCGATGTACCGCAACCCTGAGTATCGGGAGGATGCGGAGGTGCTGCTGGCGTACGCGAATGAGCACGACGTGGGAATCCACACGATCAAGATGATCGCGCGGGGTGGGTGGGGTTCCCTGGAGAAGGACTGCACGACGTGGTACGACCCGCATCGCGAGCAGGACGCCATCGATGACGCGCTGGGCTGGTTGTACTCGCAGCCGATGCACACGGCGCCGAGTGCCGGCGAGGTGGATCTGCTGGCGAAGGTGCTGGACGCGGCGGAACGGGTGGAGCCGATGAGCGCGGAACGGCAGGAAGAGGTGGTGGCGGGACAGCGACCGCGGATGGAGGAGCCGCGGCTGGCGATTCCGGCCTGAGGCAAGGCCGGCTTATTCGTAGCGGAAGCGGAAGATGCTGACGGCGAGGAAGATGGCTCCGTAGGCGATCAGAATCAATGTCTCTTGCAGGATGCCGGCGATGCCGAAACCGCGCACGAGCACGTCCTGGTAGGCGGTCAGGGCCCATGACTGAGGCGCGATGAGGCCGATGGGCTGCATGGCCTCGGGCATGATAGAGCGGGGAATCATGGAGCCGCCCAGCATGGCCAGGATCAGGATCAGGAGGACACCGATGGACCCGGCCTGGGCCTCGGTACGGACGAGGTTGGTGATCATGCTGCCCATGCCGGTGGCGGCGAGGGAAAGGCCGGCGGTGACGACCAGCAGGGCGGGAATATTGACGAGGTCCATGCTGAAGCCAAGGCGGGCGACGGTGAACATGATGACGGCCTGCAGGAAATTGATGGCGAAAAAGGGCAGGGTTTTGCCGATGACGATGGCGATGCGGGAGACGGGGGTGGCGCGGACGCGCCGCAGAGCGCCGCTGCTGCGTTCTTTGAATACTGACGCGGCTATCACGGTGACGATGAAAAACATAAACATCACGGTGTAGCCGGGGACGTTTTGCTGGTAGGAATCGGGGAAGAGTTCACGTTCGACGTTGGGTGGATTAACGCGTTGGATGACGACGGGGAAAGACCAGGAAGTGGCCGGGCCGGGTTGGACTGCGGCGCGAGCTAGGGCGAGGGTGTCGTCGGGGAGTTCGAGAAGCCGAAATAGCTGCTCGGCACCGGCGGCGTTCATCATCTGGCCGATGGTTTGCTGGATGACGCCGGCGACGGCGCTCTGAATCGGGGCGACGACTTGCAGGGTGGCAGCGGGATCGACGATGAATTCGACGGTGACGAATCCGGCGCCACCGCCAAGGAGGCGAGCCGGGTCGGTGAGGGCGTGGGTGAAGCCGGAGGGGAAGACGATGGCGAACTGATAGTCGCCGGCGGCGACGGCATCGGCGACGAACTGTGCGGTGAAAGGGACGCCGTCGGCGTCGTTGTGGACTACGTTGAACCCGTCGGCGGAATCCAGGATGGCAGCGATTTGCACTGCCAATTCACCGGCCCCATCCACGGAAATCGGGATGGCGATGGGGTGGTCTTCCGGCGGGCCGTAGACATCGCTGAGGGCGAGGCTGAAGATGACGATGAAGGCGAGGGGCATAACGAACAAAGTGAAGAGACTTCCCAGATCCTTGAGGAAGACGCGGAGTTCCTTGACCGTGATGGCGTAGATGGAGTGCAGCATGTCAGTCCCTTAGAGTCCGGCCGGTGAAGCGCAGGAAAACGCTTTCAAGATTTGGTTCGAGAATGCGGAGGCTCTCGACGGGGATGTTGTGAGCGTTGAGGGCATTGAGGACGTCGACGAGGGCGTGCTGGGCGCCGGTGGTCTGGAGATCGAGGGTGCCGCCGGGACCGGGCTTGGCGCTGGTGATGCGGTCCAGGGAGAGAAGTTCGGCCTCGGCGGAGGTGCGCTTGTCCGGGGAGATGCCGATCTGAATCACGCCTCCGCCGAGGGAGTCGATCAGGTTGCGGGGGGTGTCGAGGGCGACGAGGCGGCCGTGGTCGATGATGGCGACGCGATCGCAGAGACGCTCGGCCTCTTCCATGTAGTGGGTGGTGTAAATGACGGTCATGCCGGCGGCGTTGAGGCGCTCGACATTATCGAAGATGTGATTGCGGCTTTGGGGGTCCACGCCGACGGTGGGCTCGTCGAGAATGAGGATTTCGGGGTCGTGCAGGAGGCCGGCGGCGAGGTTGAGACGGCGCTTCATGCCGCCGGAATATTCGCTGACGGCGTCGGCGGCGCGATCGGCGAGGCCGACGGTTTCGAGGGCCGACTCGATGGCCTGGCCGAGTCGAGTGCCGAAAAGGCCGTAGAGGCGGCCGAAGAATTTCAGGTTGTCGAGTCCGCTAAGGTCCTCGTAAAGAGCGATCTCCTGGGGAACGAGCCCGACGCGGGCCTTGACGGAGCGGGCGTTGGGACCGGCGTCGGCGCCCAGGACGGTGACGCGGCCGCCGGTGTGCTCCAGGATGCAGCTGAGGATGGAGATGGTGGTGGATTTGCCGGCGCCGTTGGGGCCGAGGAGGCCGAAGACCTCGCCGCGATTGATGGAGAAGGAGAGTTCGTCGACGGCGGTGAGATCGCCGTAGCGATGGACCAAACCCTCGACCGTGGCGACTGAATCCCCGTTGGTATTCATCCCCCTTACTTTCTGTGGCCGGCTTCCGGATCGGCAGCGGCAGAGCGGAGGGCGTTGACCTGCTCCATGCTGATGCGGGCGGCGGCTTCGGGATCGCCGTGGAGGACGCCGGCCAGATATGTGAAGCTTTCGAACTCGACGGCGGCGTGGCCGTCGAAGCCGATCTCGTCGAGGGTGTTGAAGAAAGCGGACCAGTCGACGCGGCCTTCGCCGAGGAGGGGGAAGATGAACTCGCCGGGTCGCTGGCTGATGCCCACGGCGTCTTTGAGGTGGCAGTGGATGATGCGGTCGCCCCACTGGCGGATGTTCCAGGCGACATCGAAGTCACCGCTGAGGACGCCGTGGGAGGGGTCGTAGTTGACGCCGACAAATTCGGAATCGATGGTGTCGATGAGGAACTTGTGGGAGTAGAAGTCGTGGGCGACCATGCCGAAAACGCCCTCGGAGCTGATCTTGACGCCGGCTTTGCGGCCGGCGGCCTCGAACTGGCGATAGGCATCCAGGACCTGGTCCCAAGCGGCGCCTTCGGAGATGTCGGCGGGGATTTTCGGAGAGGCCGGGTCCCAGGGGGCGGGGCCGGACATGGCGCCGACGTTGGAGGCGCCGCACTCACCGGCCATTTCGATGACGGCGACGGTGCGGTCGATGCGGGCCTTGCGTTCGGCTTCGTCGAGGGAGACGAGGTCTTCGTGGGCGAAGATGCGGCAGACCTCAAGGCCGGCGTCGCGGGTGGCGTCGACGACATTCTGGCAGGTGGCGAGACCTTTTTCGGGATCGAAGTGGGCGGTGCCCAATTCGATGCCGTCGTAGCCTATGCCCTTGAGGGAGGTGATGACGTCGGCGACGGGCCATTCGGTGTAGCCGAGGCTGGCCTGGAAGGAGATTTTGACGCTCATGCGCGCTCTATTCCGAACTTCTGGCGGAGATCGTCGGTGGTGACGGAGGGCTGGTAGCCGAGGAGGCGCTCGGCTTTGCTGAGGTCGAAGAGGCTGGCCTTCGGATTGGCTTTATAGACTTCGGGTCGCTGGACTGGGGGTGGGTCGTCCGGCCACAGCATCTTGACGAGGTCCAGGGAGGGGAAGTCGGTGAAGTTGTCGCCGGCGGTCAGGTAGATGTACTCGAAGTGGGGACGGGATTCGCTGAACTGATAGTCGCAGGCGAGGCGGAAGCCCTGCGCGACGTCTTCGACGGCGATCCAGGCGCCCAACCGGTCTTTGCCGCCGCCGCGGCTGCCGCTGGCGAGGATCTTGCCCCATTGGTCCTGGTTGCGGGCGCCGCCCCAAACCCAGCAGTAGCGGAGGGCGATGACATCGATTTTGAAGGCCTTCGCGTAGAGGGCGGTCATCTCTTCGCCGAAGTACTTGCTGAGGCTGTAGGCCTCGTGGGGCCAGGAGGGATGGTCGGCGTCTATGGGGAAGTACTGGGGACGCAGTTGGACGATCTGGGTGCCGAATCCGGAGGCGGATTCGCTGGAGCCGTAGACGACCTTGGGGATGCCGTTTCCGCGAACGGCTTCGAGCACGTTGAAGGTACAGGCCATGTTGACGCGAAGGATTTCGTCGGGCGTGCCGGCCATGGCGTCGGGGAGGGCGGCGAGGTGGACGACGGTGTCGAAACCGCGGACGAGGGAGGCGGTGCGGCGGGCGTCTTCGAGATTCACGTCGAGGAACTGGAGATCGGGATGGCGCTCGGACGGGCGGCGGTCGAGGATGGAGACTTCGTGATGGGGAAGAAGGGCTTCGACGACGCTACCGCCAATGTCGCCGGCGCCGCCGGTAACAAGCACTTTCATGGTGGGAGGCCGTCCTTTCGAAATCTGTTGCCCCGGTTCATTGAGTATGTGGATTCAGGGTAGCTGAAAATGGTGGGCGCTTCCGGGTTAGGCGCCGGAGGGGACCGGCGTCGGATCACCTGCCGGTGCTGGTGGAAGTGGAGTTGCGGTAGGGGGAGGCCGGTTAGGCCTTTTACTGCGCGGGTCGGACGACGGATCGCGGACCCCACCGGGGCGGCGAGATCGTGTGGCAACTTGACGGGTACGAAGATTTCACCGTCGCCTGGCTGCCAACCGGAGGGCCGCCGGAGCCACGCTCCACGGAGGCCGATCTGATTATGGCCTTTCGAGCCAAGCTTGGGAGCCTGCCATTTGCGAACCGGCAGTCTTAGCCCACCCCGGCGGTGAGGATGGCGATGGAGTGTGGGGGGAGCTGGATGGTGAGGGCGTCGTTAGTGGAGCGGACGGCCAGGTCGGTGGGGGCGACGGCGTCAGGGCTGGAGGCGGAGTTGGCGGACATGGCCTGGTCACCGGCGAGCAGCCGGGCGGCGGCGTCTCCCAGAGTCTTCTCGGGGAGACGCAGGGTGCATTCGACGGACTCGGAGTAATGGCGGTTGGTAATGGCGAAGGAGACCTGGGAACCGTCCTCGGAAAGGCTCGTGGAGGCGCTGAGCTGAGAGACGGGCCGGCCCGGCCGGTTTTGTACGGCGAGTGGCTGGGAGTTGACGTGGGTGGTGAGGGAGTCGTGGCCGACGTGCTCCCGGTAGAACTGGTAGACGTGGTAGGTGGGGGTGAGCCAGGCGTCGGGGCCGCGGGTCTCGATGAGGCACTGGAGGACGTTGATGGTCTGGGCGATGTTGGTCATGGTGACGCGGTCGGCACGGGCGGTAAAGATGTTGAGGCAGGTGGCGGCGACGACGGCGTCGCGCAGGCAGTTGGCCTGGCGGAGCCCGCTTTCGGGGGTGGCGCGGCCGCGGTCCCAGAGCCCCCACTCGTCGACTATGAGGCCGACGGGATTGGTCGGATCTTCGTAATTCTTGAGGATGCCATCGGCCTGAGCGATGTCGTCTTCAAGAACGTGGGCATCGGCGATGAGATCGTGGTATTCGGATTCATCGTAGTTGAAGGCTTGGCGCTCTAGAGAGAAGTAACGGTGGATGGAGAGTGCCTGGAGGCGAGGGAGGAAGCGGGCGCCGGCAAGGGCGCGGAGGAGCTCGCGGTTCCAGGCGGCGTCGTGGCCGACGGCGATGAGCTGCACGCCGAGATTCATGCGGGCGAGATAGGTGACGTAGTTGCGGTATTTGGCGGCGTATTCTTGGGGGCGCATGTTGCCGCCGCAGCCCCAGTTTTCGTTGCCGACGCCCCAGTACTTGATGCCGAGGGGGGCGGCTTCGCCGTTGGCTCGGCGCTGGTCCACGATGGTGAGGTCGGAGTCGCCGTTGCAGTATTCGAGCCAGTCCATCATCTCCTGCGGAGAGCCGGTGCCGACGTTGCCGCAGATGTACGGGATGGCGTCGATCTTGCGGCAGAAGCCGATGAATTCGTGGGTGCCGAAGCGATTGGACTCGGTTCCGCCCCAGAAGATGTTGCGGGTGCGGGGACGGGAGGCGGGGTCGCCGATGCCGTCGCGCCAGTGGTAGTGGTCGGCGAAACAGCCGCCGGGCCAGCGGAAGACGGCGGGGCCGACGGCCTTGAGGGCGTCAATGGTGAACTGGCGGATGCCGTCGGTGTTGGGTATGGGGGAATGGGGGCCGACCCAGATGCCGTCGTAGACGCATTCGCCCAGGTGCTCGATGAAGTGGCTGTAGTGTTCGGGGTTGATGCGGCCGATGCGGGCGAGGGGATCGGCGACGACGGTTGCTGAGGAAGACATTGCCACTCCAAGAGTAACGAGGCGAGAGAGAGCGACATTATGGTCGGAGGTGAGTCAGGCGACAAAGGAGGGTTAAGCGCGCGGGCTATTGTGCGGTCGAATTGGTTGGCGGGTGAGGTGGTGGGGGATAACATGGCCGGATCCGGCGAGCACGCAATGATATTGAACTATTGAGGCAAGGAATGGCGGTCGAGACACAGATGGAGGATGGGAAGCCAGTACTGGAAATAACAGGCTTGGAGAAGCGCTTTGGCGACGTGACGGCGCTGGCCGGGCTGGACTTGCAGGTTTTCCCGGGCGAGGTCTATGGATTGCTGGGACCGAACGGGGCGGGGAAGTCGACGCTGATCGGATCGATACTGGGATTGGTGAGGCCAAATGTGGGGTCGATAGAGGTATTTGGGATGGACGCGAGGCAGCATCGGTCGAAGATTCTGCGGCGGACTGGGGCGATTATTGAGAGCCCGGCTTTTTACCCATATCTCGGGGGCAGAGACAACCTGAAGGTGGTGGCGAGGATGATCGGGGATGTGCCCAAGGGCCGGATCGACGAGATGCTGGAACTGGTGGGGCTGTCGGGTAGGGGGAACGACAAGGTCAAGACGTATTCGACGGGGATGAAGCAGCGGCTGGGGCTGGCGAGCGTTTTGCTAGGGGATCCGGACCTGGTGATTCTGGATGAGCCGACGAGCGGGCTGGACCCGGCGGGAGCGCTGGAGTTCCGGAAGTTGATTCGGGCGGTGGCGACGGAGCAGGGCAACACGGTTTTCGTGTCGAGTCACCTGCTGATGGAAGTGGAGCAGATGTGCGATCGGGTGGGGATCGTCAAGCTGGGAAAAACGGTGGCGGAGGGGCGGCTGGAGGACCTACTGCAGAAGGGGAGCGCGGTGTCGTTTCGGGTGGACGATGCGGAGCGGGCGCTGGCGCTGATGCGGGAGAAGGGATTGCAGGCCGGAAGCGACGATGGGGATGGGATGGTATGGGCGGAAATTAACGAGGAGGATGCCGGGTCGCTGAATACGGCGCTGGTGGGGGCGGGGTTGGAGGTGTCGCTGATCGAGGAGCGCCGATCGGACCTGGAATCGTTTTTCCTGGAAGTGACCGGGGATGGGGAGGAGGCGCGAAATGATTAGCCTGATCTCGGCGGAGATGTTGAAGATTCGCAAGCGCCGGGCGTCGTGGATCATGTTCGGGATTCTGCTGGCGTTCCTGGCGTTTTTTCTTATGGGAATCAGGCCGATCATCGCGGCGGATGACGGTAGAAATTCAGTGGAGTTTCAGCTGGCGAACCTGGTGATGCGATTTCCGGCGGGGTTCGGGATACTGGTGCGGATGGTTTCGGAGATGGGCCAGTTTATATTGATAGTCTTCGCGGGGCTTGTGGTTGGGTCGGAATACGGCTGGGGGACGGTGCGGCAGGTGATGGCGCGGGGGGCGTCGCGGAATCGCTATTTGGCGGCGAAGCTCGCGGCGATCTTGGTATCGATCGTGATGGGAATAATCCTCGCCATGATCGTCGGAACGGGATTCATGTTGATCGGCGACGTGCTGGTGGACAGCTTCGATCCGAAGATTCCGGCGGGCTTCGCCGGTGACCTGGCGGGAGATACGCTGCGGACGCTTGGGGTGCTGGTGGTGTTCGCAGGGTTGGCGTTCTGCATCGCGATACTGACTCGCTCGGTGGCGGGGGGATTGGGTCTGGGATTGGGATGGATATTTGTAGAGATCATATGTACGGGCATTTTTCCCCTTTTCGGTCGCATCTGGCGGGACATATCGGGCTACTTTTTGACGAATCTATCCAGTTCATTGATGGCGGCCAATCAGCTGGACGTGGGGCAGTTTTTTGGAGATGGCGGGGGAGGCGGAGACGATGGAGGCCCCGGAGGCGGTGGTGGGCGGCCGGTATTTGATGTAGAACCGCTGACGGCCGGATTGCTGCTGGCGCTTTACCTAGTGATACTGCTGGCAATTTCGGTGTGGGTGTTCAATCGGAGGGATATCACGGCCGGAGGGTAGGGAGGTGCGCTGGGCGGCCGGGAACGGTCGGTGATGGCGCCGGAAGTGGACGGACTGGCGGCGGCTTTTTGACGTATGGTGCGGAGGGACATCGCGGGGGTATCGCCGCTGTATGAGCGCCTGATGCTGGCGGCGGCGGACCGGCCGGAAATCCTGGAGATCATGCTGGCGGCGTGCGTGTGGCCGGAGCACGAGGAGCGTCGGCAGCGGCTGGCGGCGGCGAGGGAGTATGTGCGAAATGAAAATCTGGATCGGCGGAGCGGCGGGATTGAGGAGGCGGGGGAGGCGCTACGGGAAGCAGCGGAGCGCGGGCAGGCAGTGCTGGTGACGAGCGTAACCGTTCTCTACGTCTCGGCGGAGGAGCGTCGCCGGCTGGTAGAGATGGTGAGTGGTGTGGGGAGCGAGCACGACCTGGACTGGGTGATGCTGGAAGGGCCGCAGGTCGTGGCGGACTTGACCGGGCTAGGCGAGCATCCCGGCCTTGAGTTGGACGGGGAGAAAGCCACTGGCCGGTTGGCGCTGGTGAGCTATCGGGGAGGGCGACGCACGGAACGGCTGCTGGCCAGGTGCGAAGGACATGCGGGTCGGATTGAGTGGCTGGAGGGTTCGGCCCGGCTTTCGGTGGTTTGACTAGAGATCGAGGGCGGGTTGGTGGGGGGTGGTGGGGGTGGGGAGGGAAGTGTTGAAACGGTGGTTTAGGTGGCGGGCGGAGGCGACGGCGTTGGCGGAGGCGCCGTTGTTGTGCCAGATGACGTGAGCGACTTCGGCGGCTGCGGGAATGGTGTCGACGAGATCTCCAAGTTCGTCCCAGTCTTCTTCGGTGTAGAAGTAATCCTCGCGGGCGCGGTGGCGTGTGCTGGTGTCGTTGCCGGTGAGCGGTCCGAGCGCGTCGCGACCCATGAAGCGGAAGTAGGCGAGGGCGGGATTGGTGACTTCGGGGACGGTGGGGAGCAGCCCGGTGAGCTCGGGGCGGGGTTCGTCGACGATGACGTTGATGAAAGCGAGGTCGCGCCAGCGGCTCAGGGTTTCGTCGCGATGGCCGGGATCGAACCAGCTCGGGTGGCGGACTTCAATTGCAATAAGGTCGTCGGCGAGCTCGTGGCGGGCGGTGTCGAAGAGGGCGTCGGCGCATTTACCGGGTCGGAACCAGGGTGGGAACTGGAACAGCCAGGCTCCGAATTTGCCGGCGGCGCGGAGGGGGTTGATGGAATGACGCTGCATGCGGAGCAGCTCTTCGACGGACCGGCTTTGCGGGTCTTTGCCCTGGCCGGTGATGGCTTTGTAGACCTTGACGTTCATGACGAAACCGTCGGGCGTATCGTCAGTCCATTTCTCGAAATTGCGAACGGGTTGGAGGGCATGGAAGGTGGAGTTGACCTCGACGAGGGGGAGGTGGCCGGCGTAGACGCCGAGCTGGTCGCGTTTGGCCAGGCCGGGCGGGTAGAGACCGGGCTGGTCGGACCAGGCGGCGGTGCCGGAGAGGACGTTCATAGGGATTTTCGCGGTGGACTTATCCGGGATGCGTGACGCGGGCGGCTAGAGGCCCTCGCTGTCGGCGCCGAAGCATTCGAGGAGTTCGCGGTAGCCGGGCATTTCGCGGGGCTTGACGCTGGGGTTGTGGTAGACAATCTTGCCTTCCTGGCCGATGGCGAAAGTCTGCCGGGTGGCACCGCGCCGGAGCTTGTTGAGGACGCCGTAGGCCTTGCAGATGGATTTGTCCTCGTCGGCAACCAGGGGAAACGGCAGGTCGAGACTTTCGGCGAAACGGGTTTGGGTGTCGAGGTTGTCGGTGCTGACGCCGACGATCTGGATTCCGGCACTCTCGAACCGAGAGTAGAGCTCCTTGAAAGTCTGGAGCTCGGCGGTTCAGCCGCCGGTGAAGGCTTTGGGGAAGAAGGCGAGGACGGCGGGGCCGCTCTGGAGAAGGTCGGAGAGGACCAGGGGGTTGGGTCCGGTGGCGGTAGCGGTGAATTCGGGGGCGGTGTCGCCGGTGGTGGGGCTGGCCATTTGGGGGGTGATCCTTGCCGGGTGAATGAGGGGTATGTCAATGATGGTAGCGGAGCGCCGGGTGGGATTCGAGCCGCAGGCGGGTTTGATCGAGCGGACTGATTGAATATGCTCTGGGTTCGGAATCAGCAGAGAGAGGTTTTTTGGTGAGATACGAAACGGTGCCGGGAGTGCCGCGGCCGGTGTCGAAATTGACGCTGGGCTCGATGATCCTGCCGAAGCTGACTCAGAGTGAGGTGGACGCGATGTTGGACGCCTGGGTGGGGGGTGGTGGGACGATGGTGGATACGGCGCGCGTCTACGGGGGTGGGGAGTCGGAGAAGATGCTGGGGGCATGGCTGGGGGCGGGGAACCGGGAGCGTCTGATGATTCTGGGGAAAGGGTGCCATCACGACGAAAACGGGCACCGGGTGACGGCGGAGGCGCTGCGGCTGGATGTGGAGCAGAGCTTGGAGGCGCTGGAGACGGATCACATAGAGCTGTACCTATTGCATCGGGACGATCCGGCAGTGCCGGTGGGGGAGGTGGTGGACTGGCTGCAGGAACAGAGGGAGGTGGGGACGATTGGCGCGTTCGGGGGATCGAACTGGGAGGTGGAGCGGGTGCGGGCGGCTAACGAGTACGCAGCCGGGAAAGGCATCGACGGATTCGCGGCAACCAGCAACTACTTCGGACTGGCGACGGCGAATGAAGATATGTGGCCGGGGGTGGTGCTGATGAGCGAGGCGGATAAGGAGTGGTTCGCGGAATCGGGGACGGTGAATTTTGCCTGGTCGTCGTTGGGTCGAGGGTATTTCGCGGGGAAGGCGGAGGGGCCGGACGTGGATGCGGACGTGGCCCGGGTGTACGTGAATGAGGCGAACGCGGGGCGGCGAGCGCGGGCGGAGGAGCTGGGGAGGAAAAGAGGGCTGAGCGGGGTGCAGATCGCGGGGGCGTATGCGATCAATCAACCGTTCGCGGCGATCGCGTTGGTGGGAGCGGCGAACCTGGATGAGGTGCGGGCGTCGACGGAAGCGGCGGACATCGAGCTGACGGAAGCCGAGGTGCGCTGGTTGGAGACGGGAGTATGAGATATGTGGATATCCCTGGGGTGAAGACGGCGGTGTCGCAGATGGTGATGGGGGCGGAGGACTTTTTCATCCCGGATGAAAGTTTCCGGCATATGTTGCTGGATCAGTGGCTGGACCGGGGTGGGAACGCGATCGACACGGGACGAATTTATGGGATGAAGGACGGGGAGCCGCAGAGCGAGCGGGTGCTGGGGCGGTGGATGAAAATGCGAGGCAATCGGGAGGACGTGGTGGTGGTAACGAAATGCTGCCATCCGTGGCCGGAGGCGCCCAAAAGGGTGACGGCGGAGACGATGGCCGCGGATGTGGAGGGGAGCCTGGAGGCGTTGCAGACGGACCACATCGACATCTTGCTGATGCATCGGGACGACCCGGAGGTGCCGGTGGGGAAGGTGATGGACTGGCTGAACGAGCACAAGGAGGCCGGGCGGGTGCATGCGTTCGGGGCGTCGAACTGGAGTCTGGAGAGGTTCACGGCGGCGAACGAGTGGGCGCAGGCGAACGGGAAGACCGGGTTTTCGCTGGTGAGCAACTACGCGGGGCTGGCGGAAATGGGGACGCCGCTGTGGCCGGGCTGTCGGAGCGTAGATGGGGAATGGGCGGGGTGGCTGCGGGAGGGTGGGGTGGCGAACCTGTCGTGGGCGGCCCTGTCGCACGGATTCTTCAGCGGGCGTTACAGCCCGGAGAAGCGGGATCAGGAGGACATGGTGGGAGCGTTCTATGCGGAGGCAAACTGGGCGCGGCTAGAGCGGGCACGGGAATATGGCGAGGAGCGGGGGTGGTCGGCGACGCAGGTGGCGCTGGCCTGGGCGCTGAATCGGGAATTCCAAGGTCTGGCGGCGTTCTGGGTGGGCAATTTCGACGAATTCAGGGAAGGGATGGCGATGGCGGAGGTGGACATGAGCACCAAGGACGCGGCGTGGTTGCGGGACGGGTAGCGGGTCGGGCGGGACTAAAAGGGATCAGTGCAGGTCGGGTCCGACGGCGGTGAGACCGCCGTCGACAAAGATCACCTCGCCGTTGACGTAGGCGGAGTCGGGAGATGCGAGGAAGAAGGCGGCGCCGGCGATGTCGTCGACGGTGCCTACGCGGCGGCTGGGAATTGAGCGAATCATGCGGTCCTGATCGAGGCCGGCCCGGTCGTACCGCTCGACGTAGATGGCGCCGGGAGCGATGACGTTGGCGTTGATTCCGGAGCCGGCAAGCTCGGTGACCAGGGCGCGGGTGAATTCGTTGATGCCACCCTTGGTGGAGCCGTAGAGGGCGTGATTCTCGTAGTGGATGCGGCTGTGGACGGAGCTGATGTTGATGATGCGTCCGTACCCGCGCTCTTGCATGTGGGGGATGGCGGCGAGGCAAGTGACGAAGATGGACTTGAGGTTGATGTTGAAGACGTCGTCCCAGTCCTGCTCGGTGCAATCCAGAAAGGGCTTGGTCATGGTGTAGCCGGCGTTGTTGACGAGGATGTCGAGGCGGCCGTGCTCGTATATGGCGGCTTCCACGATGGCGCGGGCGTTGCTGGCCTGACGGAAGTCGAGCTTGAGGGGGATGGCGGCGCCGCCGCCGGTGGTGATTTCGTCGGCGAGCTTTTCGCAGCCTGCAAAGCTGCTGTAGGCGCAGATGACGACGGAGGCGCCTTCGGCGGCGAGGCGGCGGGCGATGCCGACGCCAATGCCGGTGCCGGCGCCGGTGATGGCGGCTACCTGACCGTCGAGGGTTCCCATGGCGGCTCCCGTTCTACTTTTGGTGAAGGCGTTTGGAGTGCGGAGAGTTTAGCGCCGGGACCGGTGGGGTGGGGAGGGGTGGGCGGCTGGTAGGGTCTGCGGCGAGATCTATTAAGCAAAAAGAAAAAGGTGCGCAAATGGGGCTGGAGGGAAAGGTGGCGATGGTGACGGGGGCGGCGCAGGCGATTGGCTACGCAACGGCCTGGGAATTGGCGCTGGAGGGGGCGGCGGTGACGGTAGCGGACATACAAAAGGAACGGGGAGAGGCGACGGCGGCGGCGATACGAGCGGACGGGCGGCGGGCGATTTTCGTGGAGACGGACGTGGGCAACCCGGAACAACTGGAGCGAATGGTGGAGGCGACGGCGGCGGAATTCGGTCGGGTGGACTTTCTGGTGAACAATGCGGCGATCGTGGAGATGAGGGGATCGGTGGTGGAGGAGACGGTGGAGAGATGGGATGACGCGTTGGCGGTGAATGTGCGGGGGGTGGCACTGGGAACAAAGTATGCGGTTGCGGAGATGAGGCGGGTGGGGGGTGGGGCGATCGTGAATATCGCGTCAGTGCACGGATATCTGGCGTCGGCGAGGTACGCGATTTACGACACCTGCAAGCACGCGGTGATCGGGCTGACGCGGCAAGCGGCGATCGACCTGGGTCCGGAGAACATCAGAGTGAATGCGATCTGCCCGGGGTTCATCATGTCGAAGCGCCGGGAGACGGCGTGGCGAGCGGACGCGGAGGGAGCGGTGGTGTCGGAAGCGATGTATCCGTTGCGGCGGGTGGGGAGACCGCACGACATCGCGGCGGCGGTGCGGTTCCTGGTGTCGGACGATGCGGCGTTTGTGACGGGAGTAGCGCTGCCGGTGGATGGGGGGATGTCGGTACAGCTGGTGGACTCGGTCTCCGTGCCGGTGCTGGAGGCGGCGCGGTCGGGGGGAAGAGACGAAGTGCGGAACACGCCGGTACGGCGGAAGTATCCCTAAGCTGGGATCTCGGTAGAGACGGCGGGTTCGGAAGCCAGCTTGAGAGGCCCGTCGGGAGCGGCGGTGACGTTGGCGAAGAGATCGTAGGGTTCGGTGCCGGACACTTCGGCGCGCACGATCTGGCCGGGCAGAAGAGGTAGGTCGAGGAAGACGCGGCCGTCGACCTCGGGAGCCTCGGCGCGACCGCGGCCGATGGACTGGTGACCGGCGAGGGTGGGGCCGGGGAGAGTCTCCTCGACCAGGACTTCGATCTCGGCGCCGACGCGGGCCAGGCGGCGACTAAGGGCCACGCCCTGCTGGATTTCCATGATGGCGGCGTAGCGCCGGTCCCGGACGGCGGGATCGATCTGATCGGGGAGGGAGGCGGCGGGGGTGCCGTCCTCGGGGGAGTAGGTGAAGACGCCGAGATGATCGAAGGCGGCGTTTTCGACGAATCCGCAGAGGTCGGTGAAATCGTCGTCGGTCTCGCCAGGGAAGCCGACGATGAGAGTGGTGCGAAAGGCGAAATCGGGATGGTGTTCGCGGGCTTCGTGAATGCGGTTGGCGATGTCGGCGGAGCCGGTGGGGCGGCGCATGCGGCGGAGAACGGCGGGGACGGAGTGCTGGATGGGAACGTCGATGTAATTGCAGATGCGTGGACTGGCGGCGATGGTGTCGAGCAGCCGGGGGGTGAGCATGGACGGGTAGAGGTACATCAGTCGGATCCAGTCGGGGCCGGGGGCTTCCTGGATGGCGTGGAGAAGGCCGATCAGATCGAGGTCGACGGAGGGTAAATCCACGCCGTAGGACCCCAGCTCCTGGGCGACGAGGACGGCTTCGCGGACGCCGCGGCCGGCCAGGGTGTCGAGTTCGGACAGGATGGCCTCGGGAGTCTTGGATATCTGGCGGCCTTTGAAGGAAGGGATGGTGCAGAAGCTGCAATTCTTGTTGCAGCCGTCGGCGATCTTGACGTAGGCGCTGGGCCCGGCGACGAGTCGCTGGTTGGGGTCGGGGGCGGTGGGGGAAGGGCCGAGGAGGGCGGGGTGGGGGGTGGAGGAAAGGGATTGCACGAGGTTGGTGATCTCGGACCAACGACGGGTGCCAAGGACGCCGTCGATGCCGGGGATGGAACGGGCGAGCCCGGCGCCGCGACGCTCGGAGAGGCAGCCGGCGGCGATGAGACGCTGACCTTCGTGTTTGTCACGGGCGAAATCGGCCAGGGCGTTGGTGGATTCTTCTTCGGCGGGACCGATGAAGCCGCAGGTGTTGACGATGAGAAGATCGGCATCATCGGGGCCGGCCGGCTGGAGACCGGCGGCGAGGAGATTGGCGGCGATGCCTTCGCCGTCGACCAGGTTCTTGGGGCAACCGTAGTTGACGAGGTGGAAGGTGCGGGGGGAGGGAGGGGGTTTACTGACTGCGATCGGGCTTCTGCCAATCGCGCTCGACGCGCTCGCCGATGCCACCGAGTGATCCGACATCGGTGCCATCGATTTCGACGCGGACGCCGCCGGCATTGTCGACGATGAGGCGGACACCGTCGGCGGCGAACCATTCGAAGCTTTCGCCGGGTTTCATGAAGCCGGTGTAAAGGGGATCGCCGTCGACAAAGATTTGCACGCTGACGTTCATTTCGGCGATGAGGCGAAAACGGAGGTCGTCAATGTTGAGGACGGGGTCGGGATCGCGGGTCTGAAACGGCGGGATGAGGGAGAGGGTGTGGGTTTCAATGGGAGCGGCGGCGGCCGGCGTGGAGCCGGGCTCGACGGCGGCGGCGGGCTCGTAGTTGCTGACAAAGATATTCACGGCTATGACGATACCAATGAGGGTGCCGACGAGCATGCCGACGGAACGCAGGGTTGGTCGACGATCGTAGCCGATGGGGGTGTTGGTGTCAGGCATATATTCAACGCCGGGGAGTCGGGTCTGGGTTTGATAGGCCTGGAGGGCGGGATCGGGATCGAAGTTGAGAGCACGGGCGTAACCGCGGATGTAGCCAGTGACGTAAACGGCGGCGGGGAGGGACTCGAAGCTGTCATTTTCAAGCTGGCGGAGAAGGTCGGAGCGAATCCGGGTGCGGGCGGATATCTCCTCGATGGAGACGTTGCGCTGCTGGCGCCAGCCACGCAGGATGGCGCCGACGGTGCGGGGTAGCTCGTTCTCATCCACCATGACTCAAGGAGAGAAGATGGCGAAACCGAAGGCGGTGACGCTTTCGATTTCGACGCCGAGGCCGCGAATTTCGGGGCTGTTGTTGACGACTCCGAGATAGCTCTCAAGGATCGGCTTCATGCTGTCCTTAAGGGCCTCGGTGACGTCGGGACGCTGCTGGGTTATCAATTCCTGGCGCTGCTGCTCCATGAAATCGGCGAGATTCTGGGCGAGGATGTCGGCAACGGCGGCTTCGGCATCGACGTTGAGGCCGTGGCGGACCCAGGCGCGACTGTCGCGGATGCTATAGCGGAAGTCGATTTGAACGGTGTCGAAGAGGGTCTCGTCGCGAGGTCCGACGAGGGCTTCGGCGGATACGAGGCGGTCGACGGTGGCGATGTGCTCGCGTCGCGTAAAGGGAACGGGCCAGGTCCAGAACCAGCCGGGGCCGTCGACGGGGATGGCGCTGGAGACTTCAACGCCATCAACGGTGACCCAGGAGAATTGGGTGGCGACGAGATAGTCGAGGGAGCCTGGGTAGGCCCAGGCGCGGTTGGGACGGACGACTTCGAAATCGTTGGGGCCGACGCGAAAGAGGCCGGCGATGAGGAAGATGAGGCCGGCGGCAATGACTCCGCCGGCGATGTGGGGAATGCCGATGAAGTGCGGGGAGGAGGGGCGGGAGTTGGATGGCTTGTAGGGACCTACCAGCTCGGCGAATACGGCGGGAACGCGCCGGCGGGCGAGGAAGCCGAGGCGGCGGGTGGGGCACCGGCCCGCGCGATGGAGACGACGGCGAAGGTCGAGGTACAAGGAGGCGGCGACGTCGATGCCGGCGCGGTGGGCGATGCGGTAGGCGCGGTGGATTACTTCTTCGAGGCGCTGGGCGTCGGTGCCGGCGGCGGAACGCCGGCTGCTGGCAAGCTGGCGGGACTCGAGAATGGTGGCCTCGAGGTCGGCGAGAAGCCCGGCGATGTCGCCGGGGACCGGGGTGAACTCGAGTTCGTCGGGCAGGCGACGGGGCAATCTGGGCCAGTAACCGTCCTGGCCGGAAGCCCGGCGCCGCCAGAGCCAGATGGAGGGAAGGATGGCGATGAGGAGGCCGAGGGGTAGGCCGCCGACGGAGGCGCCGGCGGAGCCGACGAATTCGCCGAGCGGGGCGCCGATGATCGGGATCTGGCGGATGAGGAGGCCGGCGGCGCCGAGAAGTGACGCCACCAGGAAGGGCAGGGCGATGGCGAGTATCCGCCAATAAATGCGGCGGTAGCGCAGGCGAGAGCGGCGGCCGCGTACGTGGGCGAGGGTGGCTTCTTCGATGTCGCGAACACGGGATTCGGGGGACCAGACGAGATCGTCGGCCGCCTGAATGCCGCGTCGCCGGTCGCCGGCGGCGATGGCGGCGATGAGGGCCTGGCGATCGTGGGCGACGAGCGAACCTTCGGCGAAGGGGTCTGGAACCTCGGCGTAGAGGACGGCGGGGACGGGTGGGGTGGGCTCGGCGTCTTCGGTCGTGAGGTCGTCGGGTCCGGGTTCGTATTCGACTATGGGTGCAGGGTTCGGCAGGTCGGCGTCGAGGGGATCGAACTCGGGAGAGGGCCGGTCTTCTGGGGGCATGTCGGGTTCACGGTCGGACACGGCGGTCAGGCCATCTCGCCGGAGGCGGCGGCGACAATGGCGGCGGCGGTGGCGGCGAGGAGGAAGTTGGTGCGCCGGGTGGGATCGTCGGCGGTGGCGAGAGCGGTGAGACCGAAGGCGCCGAGATGACGGTGAGCGTGACCGGCGGCGGTGAGGGGATCGCCGCCGTAGGGCCGGGAAACGTCCCAGAAAACACCGGGGGCGGCGGGGAGGAGTCCGGCGGAGGCGAGGGACCGTAGTTCGGAAGAGGTGGAGGGGTAGTAGACGGGCAATTCAAGCTCGGCCAGGCGGTCTGGGACTTCGCGGTGGCGGGTGCGATATTCGCCGAAGCGGAGGAGGCTGGATAGGAAACGGCTGGTCGAAAGCTCGGGGGTGGCGGCGAAGTGGTCGGCAAACCAGCGGTAGCCCCGGAGGGTGGAGAAGCGGCCGAGGGAGCCGCGCCAGCGGGATTCGAGGGAGGCCAGCAGGTGGCCGGTTTTCAGGCCGCCCAGAGCGACGGGCATGGTTACAAGGCCGTCGTGACGGCCGGCGAGCGGGACGCCGCCAGCATCGCGCAGGCCGACGACCACGGAGGGGCGGCTCTGCTCCATATCGGAGCGGAGCGCGCGCCAGAGGGTTGGGCTGGAACTGATGGAACCGCCGACCAGAGCGCCGCCGATGTCGTCGCCGAGAGCCGGGGCCCGCCAGGTGGTGCGCTCGGCGTCCTCGGTGTATTCGAGCAGGACGAAATGAAGCAGGACGCGGCTGAGAATACGGCGACGCTCGGAGGAGTCGGCGGCGAAGGCACGCAAGAGGGCGCGGCCGGCGATGATTTCGGTGGGGGCGGGGCGGGGGGAGGCGAGGTCGATCCAGATAACACCGCCTTCGCCGCCGGAACCAATGGTGAAGGCGGTGAGACGTACCCAGGCGCCGGGGGCGAGCTGGGATTCGGCCAGGACGCGGGTCTCGTATGGCAGTCGCACGGTGGCGAATTCGCCGCGCCAGCGGGTCTCGTTGGCGAGGACGGCGTAGGCGTCGGCGTGGAGAGGAATACGCAGGGTGAGGGGCTTGTCGGTGACGGCGCGCATCATTCGTCGGGCTCGGATTCGTCGGGAACGTCGAAATCAGCGTCGAGGATTTCAGGTTTGATTGTGTCCGGGTCGTCCTCGGGCCTAGCGGGGACCTCTTCGTCGAGCAAAGGATCGGCGGTGAGGGCTTCGCGCTGGCGAGTGGCGTCGGGGAGCCAGACGCCTTCGTCGGGCCCGAGGGCGGCGGGGCGGGGGTCCTGGAGGAGGCGAGTGTAGAGATCGGCGGCCTCGCGAATGCCAAGGCGGGTGCTGACTTCGTAGGCCTCGGCGTAGGCGAGGTTGTCTTCGAGATTGCGGGCGATGACTTCACGCAGGGAGGCGATGCCCTGGTGGGTAACGCGCCTGACCGTCAGGGAAGGAGTCTCGGTGGGGGGCGGGGGTGGCAGAGGGCGGTCGGCGCGGACGAGCATCCAGGGACGAAGGGCCAGGAGCCAGACACCGGCCAGCGATGGGAGCCAAAAACCGAGGGAGGCGATGACGAGGGCGAGGCCGAGAAGCATTCCGGAGGCGGACCAGAGGAGGCCGGCCGGACGCGGGCGCCAGGTCCGGGTTGGGGGATGGCTCTGGAGCAGAAAACGGCGGGCCTGCAGGCGACAGGCGTGATCGAGGTCGTCGCTGGTGACGAGGCCGTCGGCGGCGACGGCGGCGTGGACGGTGACGGCGGCCCCGGCGAAGGGGGTGGCGCCGAGGAGACGGCGGGTGGCGTAGGTGGTGGTGAGGACGGTGCCGTCAACCACGGGTATACCCAGGCAGGTGGCGCCTCTCATAAGCCCCGGCTCACGATGGAGGAGGCGTAGCGCGGGCGGCGACGACCCAGGAGCGCCCGCAGCAGGCCGGGGCGGCGATGCCGATGGGCGCGAGATCTACCTCCGCGTCGGGAGCGGTAAAAGCGGAGTCCGGCGGCCCAGTTGTTGATTCGGCAGAGGCGCTCGAGGGTGAGAATGTCGCGATCGCGGGAGGAGTGCTCGACGGCTTCCCAGATGGCGTTCATATAGGAGGATCCGGCGCCGCCCTGCCCGATGCCGGCGCTGACGAAACTGGCCTGCAGGAGCCGGCGGGCGCGGGCGGTGCGCCGGCGATGGGAAAAGAGGTTGATGGCGATGAGGGGACCCGGAAGGAGGGCGACGGCGAAGGCCCAGGCGAAGATGAGGAAGGAGCGGTCGGCGTTGACGACGGCGAAGAGAAGGAGGCCGGCGAGGACGATGAGATCGAGAAGGCCGATGGCGGCGGCCCAGCGCCAGGAGCGGGTCGATGCGGAAAGGCGGCGTGCATAGGCGACCATCTCGGCCTCGAACTCGGTTTGCAAATAGGAAAGTTCGCCGTTGCTGAGCGGATATGGGCTATAAACGTCTAGCCGGAAGAGGCTGCCATTGGGGTCGAGGGCGGTGAGGTCAGCATCGAAAAATGTAGCTGCGCCGTCGGGCATAGGGACGACGAAGGCGTCGACGGGCCAGGCGTCCCGAGCCGGGTCCGCAGATGTGGGGGTGGGACCGGAGGCCGGATTCTGATAGGTAGTTGAGATGGTTGCCTCCACGCGCGGAAATGGGCGATCATTGCCCCGAGAGAGATTTTAGACGCGGCCAGAGTGAGGACAGATTAGCGGCTTCATGAGGACCGGAGGAAAAATAAGGCGAGGGACGGAAGGCTACGACGTGATCGTGGTGGGGGCCGGGCATGCCGGCTGCGAGGCGGCGCTGGCGTCGGCGCGCCTGGGCGCGCCGACGCTGCTGGTGACGATGAACCCGGCGCTGGTGGCGGGAATGCCGTGTAATCCGTCGATCGGCGGCCCGGCGAAAGGTCACCTGGTGCGGGAAATCGATGCGCTGGGCGGGGAGATGGGGCGGAATACGGATCGTACGCAGTTGCAGATCAGGATGCTGAACACGGGCAAGGGACCGGCGGTGCGGGCGCTGCGGGCGCAATGTGACAAGTGGATGTACGGGCGGGAGATGCAGAAGGTGCTGGCACGGCAGGAGAACCTGGAGGTGCGACAGGGATCGGTGGCGAGGTTGATCTGGGAGAAGGCGGCAGGCGGACCGGCGGAGTGGCGGGTGTTGGGGGTGATGACTGAGTTGGGACGGCGATTCCGGGGAGAGACAACGATCATCACGACAGGCACTTTCCTGAACGGGCGGATCATCGTGGGTGAGACGCGCTACGCGGCGGGAAGAGCGGGGGAGGGGCCGGCGCTGGGGCTGTCGGAGGACCTGTTGGAGCACGGGTTTGAAATCGGCCGGCTCAAAACCGGCACGCCGCCGCGGATCGACGCGCGCACGATTAATTTCACGAAGACTGAATTGCAGCCCGGTTCGGAGAAGCGGTTGAACTTCAGCTTCGATCCGCCGCCGGAGAACGGACTGGCCGGGATCGCGCCGAATTCGATCTACCCGGGAGTGGAGAATCACGACTGGCGATTGCAGATGGCCTGCTACGCGGTACACACGAACGTGGGGACGCACGATCTGATTCGGGCGAACCTGCACCGGGCGCCGCTGTTTAACGGGTCGATTGAGAGCACGGGCCCGCGCTATTGCCCGTCGATCGAGGACAAGATCGTGCGGTTTGCCGATAAGGAATCGCACCAACTTTTCCTGGAACCGGAAGGGTTCGCGACGGAGCAGGTGTATGTGCAGGGGGCTAATACCAGTCTGCCGGAAGATGTGCAGCTGGCGATGCTGCGGACCATCCCGGCGCTGGCGGAGGTGGAGATGATTCGGGCCGGGTACGCGATCGAGTACGACTATGCGCCGTCGCAACAAATCCGGGCGAGTCTGGAGACGCGGCGGGCCGAGGGGCTGTACCTGGCGGGACAGATCAACGGCACGACAGGTTATGAGGAGGCGGCGGGGCAGGGGCTGCTGGCGGGGATAAACGCGGCGCTGGCGGGGCGGGGGGAGGAGCCGGTGGTGCTAGGGAGGGATGAGGCGTATCTGGGGGTGATGATCGACGATTTGATTACGAAAGAAATTGACGAGCCCTATCGCCTGCACACGTCGCGGGCGGAATACCGATTGCGTTTGCGGCAGGACAACGCGGACCTGCGGTTGACTCCGCTGGCGGCGCGGATCGGGCTGGCGGAGGAGTCGCGGGTAAGCCGGTGGCGGCGGAAAGTGGCGGGGATCGAAAAGGCGGAGGAATGGCTTTCGGCGGCGCGAATCCGGCCGGGGGAGGCGAGCGCGGCGGCGCTGCGGGAGATCGGCAGTAGGTCCATCAAGGAACCGACGCCGGCGAGGGAGTTGCTAAAAAGACCGGGGATGAAGCTGGCGACGTTGCGGGAGCTGGCCGGAGCCGGCCCGGTGACGGCGGAGGTGGCGGAACAGGTGGAGCTGGAGGTGCTGTATGAGGGCTACGTCCGGCAGCAGGACCGAATCGTCGAGCGCAGCCGAAAGCTGGAGGGGGCGCCGATTCCGCTGGAGTTCGATTTCGCGACCGCGAAGGGTCTGCGCACGGAGGCGCGACAGAAGTTGGAGAGGGTGCGGCCGGCGACTCTGGGACAGGCGGGGCGGATAAACGGGGTGACGCCGGCGGATATCTCGGTATTGATGGTCTATATGAAACGGGAGGAGCGGGTTTAGGGGAGGCCCAGAAGGGGAAGGAGCTCGGTGAGGGAGCGGAGATCGGGGTCGGGGGAGGGGGGCAGAGGGGAACCGTCGCGGCGGATGCTGAGAGCGCAGAGGCCGGCGGCAAGGGCGGTGCGGACGGACTCGGGGCTGTCGTCGATGAGGAGAATCTCGGCCGACGGCCGGCCGGAGGCGGTGATGATGGCGTCCCAGAATTTGGGATCGTCTTTCTGGTGGCCAAATTCGCCGGAATAGTAGGCGCGATCGAGGTGCGATGTGAGGTTCAGGGATTCGAGGTCGGGAGCGGGATCGTGCCAGCGACCGGTGGCGAGGGCGACCTCCAGTCCGGCGCGACGCACGGCCTCAAGCACGGAAACGGAGTCGTCGTAGGCGCACATGGCGGCGACGTCGTTGATGCGATCGTCGATGCGGCGGGCGAGGGAGTCGTGGGGATCGTCGACGCCGAGAATGGACAGGGCCTGGCGGACGACGTTCAGATAGGCGGCGGCCTGGGTGGGGTGGCGCTGGCCGTTCTCAAGATAGTCGTCCCAGGCATCGTCGTAGGCGGCGCGGACCCGGGGGAGGGGGAAGGGATGGCCGGCGGTCCGGAGAAGATCGACATGAGCGCCGATGGGGTCGAGGGTCAGCCGGATGAGGGTGTAGTCCAGATCGAACAGGCAGAGGCTGACGGACTGGAACGGGCGGGGCGGGGGCGGAGTCAAAGGCGGGCGAGGTGCTATTCGGCGGCGCCGTCCGCGTCATCCGCACTGGAGTCCTGCTCGCCGGCTTCGGCCTCGTCAATTTCCTGGCCCTCGGCGTCGACGGTTATGGCCTCGTCTTCGTCGTCTATGTCGTCCATATCCTGGTCGTCACGACCGTCGCCGGAGACGGCCAGGCCGGCGACCAGCTCGCCCTTGTTGAGACGCATGACGATCATGCCGGCGGCGTAACGACCCATGGGGCGGACCTCGGAAAGACTGAGGCGGATGAGGCGTCCTTGAGTGGACAGGAGCATGATGTCCTGATCGGGATCGGAGACTATGCGGGCGGCGACGACGGGGCCGGTTTTGTCTTTGAGGCCGATGGCCTTGAGGCCCTTGCCGCCGCGACTCTGGCGACGGAACTCCTTGACGGGCATCTTCTTGCCGTAACCGTTTTCGGTGACGACGAGGACGTAGTCGCCCTCGGAGGTGAGGTCGACGCTAATGACCTGGTCGCCTTCGTTGAGGCGGATACCGCGGACGCCGCCGCTGGTGCGGCCGCTGCTGCGGACGCCCTGTTCGTGGAAGTGGATGGCCATGCCGAGACGGGTGAAGAACATGAGGCCGTTGTCACCGTCGGAGAGGCGTACCCAGCCGAGCTCGTCGTCGTCGTCGAGGTCCATGGCCAGGAGACCTTTTTTGCGAACGGTGACGTAGCGGGTGAGGGCGGTGCGTTTCACCTCTCCGTTGGCGGTGCCCATGATGAGGCTTTCGCCGGCTTCGAAGTTCTCGATGGCGAGTGGGGCGGAGATGCTTTCGCCCGGTTCGAGCTGAATGATGTTGATGAGAGCGATGCCACGGGCGTCACGTCCCATCATGGGAATCTCGTAGCAACGGAGGCGGTAGGCGCGGCCGCGATTGGTGAAGAACAGGAGATGGTCGTGACTGTGGGTGGTGAGGAAGTGGGTGATTTCATCCTCTTTGACGGCGAGGCCGCGGATGCCTTTGCCGCCACGACCCTGAGTCCGGAAGACGGTTAGCGGCTGACGCTTGGTGTAGCCGCGGCGGGTGATGGTGACTACGCAATCTTCGTCGGGCACGAGGTCCTCGAGGGCGAGTTCGCCGCTGAGTTCGGGGACGATGGTGGTGCGGCGATCGTCGCCGAAGCGTTCGCGGATTTCGAGAGTCTCTTCCTTGAGGACTTTGTGGACTAGGGTGATGTCGCCGAGGAGCTCGGTGAGCTCGGCGATGCGGGCCTGGACTTCGGTGAGCTCGTCGCGGAGCTTCTGGGCCTCTAGGGCGACGAGGCGGCGGAGCTGCATGTCGAGGACGGCGTTGGCCTGGACCTCGGTGAGTTCGAATCGATTGCTGAGCTTGTCGCGGGCATCATCGGTGGTTTCCGCGTTGCGGATGAGTTCGACGACCTCGTCGATATTGTCGAGGGCGGTGAGGAAGCCAAGGAGGAGGTGTTCGCGCTCGGTGGCACGGTTGAGATCGAAACTGGCGCGCCGGGTGATGACCGTTTCGCGGTGACGGATGAACTCGGTGAGGATGTCGCGAAGGCCGAGGGTGCGAGGCTGGCCGCCGACCAGGCAGACCATGTTGACGCCGAAGGTTGTCTGGAGGGAGGTGTGCTTGAACAGCAGATTCTGGACCTGGAGGGGGTGAGCGTCGCGCTTGAGCTCGATGACGACGCGCATGCCGTCGCGGTCGGACTCGTCGCGCAGGTTGCTGACGCCCTCGATGGTCTTGCCGCGGACGAGATCGGCGATCTTTTCGACGAGAGTTGACTTGTTTACCTGATAAGGGAGCTCGCTGATGATCAGGCGGATGCGGCCGTCGTCGTCTTCTTCCTGACCGACCCGGCCGCGCACGATGACCCGACCGCGGCCGGATGAGTAGGCCTCGCGGACGCCGTCGGCGCCGATGATGCCGTGGGTGGGGAAGTCGGGGCCGGTGACGATTTTGGTGAGATCGTCAAAGGAAAGGTCGGGCTCGTCGATGAGGCGGATGACGGCATCGGCGACCTCGCGGAGGTTGTGGGGAGGCATGTTGGTGGCCATGCCGACGGCGATGCCGGTGGCGCCGTTGACGAGCAGGTTGGGGAGACGGGCGGGGAGGACTTCGGGCATTTCGGCGGTGGTGTCGAAGTTATCGACGAAATCGACGGTATCGCGGTCGATATCGGCGAGCATGATTTCGGCGAGGCGGGAGAGGCGGGCCTCGGTGTATCGCATGGCGGCGGGAGGATCGCCGTCGACGGAGCCGAAATTACCCTGGCCGTCGACGAGCATGTAGCGGAGGGAGAAGGGCTGGGCCATGCGGGCGAGGGCGTCGTAAATGGCGCTGTCGCCGTGGGGATGATATTTGCCCATGGTCTCGCCGACGATGCGGGCGCACTTGCGGTACTGGCTGGTGGCGCGGGCGCCGAGGTCCTGCATGGCGTAGAGGATGCGGCGCTGGACGGGTTTGAGGCCGTCGCGAACATCGGGGATGGCGCGGGAGACGATGGTACTCATGGCGTAGTCAAGGTAGGCCTCGCCCATCTCGACCTCGAGTTCGATCTGCTCTACTTTGCCAATCCCGGAATCATCCAAAGACGTACTTCCTCCGGTCCTCCACTAACGGGAACGATGTCGGCGCGGGTACATGCAAGGCGCTAATCGGCGACCTGGTAGTCGCCGCTGAGGCCGCCGGTCTTGCTGACGAGGTGGATATCCTCGACACGCATGGCTTTGTCGACGGCTTTGCACATGTCGTAAAGAGTGAGGGCGGCGCCGCTGACGGCGGTGAGGGCCTCCATCTCGACGCCGGTGCGGGCGGAGGTGGTGACGCGGGCGGTGATCTGAACCGAGTGCTGCTCGGGGACGGGGCTGATTTCGACTTCGATGGAGTCGATGGGCAAAGAATGGCAGAGCGGAATGATGTCGGAGGTGCGCTTGGCGGCGGTGATGCCGGCGATCTGGGCTACGCCGAGGACGTCGCCTTTTTTGAGCCCGGTGGCGCGACCGGCGGCCTGGTCGACGATCATCTGGAGGGTGTCGGCCTGCATGGTCACGCAGCCACTGGCGACGGCGGTGCGGAGGGTGGTGGGTTTGGCGCCGACGTCAACCATGCGGGCGCGGCCGTCGGAGTCCAGATGGGTGAAGGTCAAGGCCGGTGAGCCATGGCGCGCGCTGGCACGGCGGGACGGGTGTTTGAGGGAGCAAACATTGCATAATTCTACCAGAAGACACGGTTTTTCGGTCGATTTTGCCGTTAGTGAAGGGCGTGAGCGGGACGGTGGTGGGAATGAGGCGCTGGAGACGGAGTGCGGGACGTGGGGCAGGTACAATTCGGGGCGGGAAAGAAAATTCGGCGAGGACGGACGGCAACGGGCGCAAAGGAGGGCTAGTTGGCGGGAATCGAGGGTCGGGGAGGTGGTTTTGGGGTGGCGGCGTACGCCCTGGTGATCGCGATTTTCGTGGTGACGTTGCTGGCGCTGCTGTCGGGGCTGGGAGACACGATCGGCAAGGCGCTGCAGGAGTTCATCGACTCGCTGCCGCTGCCGACATAGGACGTACCGAGATGCGAGGTTTCTCCGAGTTGAATGAGGCGGTTGGAAAAGGCCTGATTGGTGACCCCGGGACGCAGCTGGGGCGGATAACGATGTTGATGCGGCGCGGGGGGAGGCGGGGCCGTGGGGGCCGGCGACGGGGTGGCGGAGGACGGCAGTTTGGGATGGGCCAGGGCGCGGCGAGGGAATCGATGCTGGAACAGTTCGGGGTGAATCTGACGTCGCGGGCGCGCAACGGGGCGCTGGACCCGGTGATCGGGCGGCACGCGGAGACGGAGCGGATGGTGGAAATCCTGATGCGGCGGACGAAAAACAACCCAATCCTGGTGGGGTCGGCGGGGGTGGGAAAGACGGCGGTGGTGGAGGGGCTGGCGCAGCGGATCGCCCGACGCGAGGTGCCGGCGGGACTGCGGGATCAGCACCTGGTTTCGCTGAACGTGAGCGCGATGATCGCGGGGACGAAGTACCGGGGAGAGTTCGAGGATCGGGTGAAGCAGCTGATCAAGGAGGTGGTCGAGGCGGGGAACGTGATTCTGTTCGTGGATGAGGTGCACATGATCCTGGGGGCGGGAGGGGCGGTGGGCTCGCTGGACGCGGCGAATCTGCTGAAGCCGGGGCTGGCGCGAGGGGAGCTGCGGATGATCGGGGCGACGACGTGGGATGAGTACCGGCGGCATGTGGCGAACGATAAGGGGTTGTACCGGCGGTTTCAGCCGATTCAGGTCGAGGAGCCGAGTCACGAGGACGCGGTGGAGATTTTGATGGGGCTGCGGGAGCGATACGAGGAGTTTCACGGGCTGCCGATAGCGGACGAGGCACTGATCGCGGCGGTGCGGATGTCGGTGCGCTATTTGAGTCAGCGATTCCTACCGGACAAGGCGATAGACCTGATGGACGAGGCGCTGGCGCGCGCGAAGGTGGAGCGGCTGATGCCGCCGAAACGGGTGCGGGCGCTGAGGCGCGAATTGGAGGCGTTGGGGGAAATGCGGGAAGCGCTGCCAGATGACGCGGAGCCGGACGACGTGCTGGAAATAGCGACGCAAGAGGCGGAGGTGCGGGAGCAACTGCTGGGCGAGCGGCGGGAGTGGTTCGCGGAGCTGGAGAGGACGCGGCGGGCGATTACGGCGGATGACGTGATAGATGTGCTTTCGCAGTGGACGGGGGTACCGCTGGGAAATATGAGTACCGAGGCTGCGAATCGATACCTGGGAATGGAGGAGATGCTGGAGAAGGTGGTGGTGGGGCAGGAGGAGGCGGTGCGGGAGTTGTCGCGTTCGCTGCGGAGGGCGGCGGCGGGGTTGAAGCCGACGAACCGGCCGATCGGGGTGTTCCTCTTCGTGGGACCGAGTGGGGTGGGCAAGAGCGAATTGTCGTCGGCGCTGGCGAAGTTCACGGCGGGGTCGGATGAGAAATTGATCCGGGTGGACATGGGGGAGATGACGGACCGGCATAACGTGTCGCGACTGATCGGGGCGCCGCCGGGCTACGTGGGACATGACGAGGGTGGGCACGTGGCGGAGCGGGTACGGCGAGAGCCTTATGCGGTGGTGCTGTTTGACTCGGTGGACAAAGCGCATCCGGCGGTGCTGACGATCTTGCTGCAAATCATGGAAGGGGGGTTCCTGACGGACGGCTCCGGGAGGAAGGTGGACTTTCGCAATACGGTGGTGATCCTGACGGCGGGAACGGGGGATGAGGGCCAGGGCCAGATCGGATTTGAGGCGGAGTCGCAAAGGGGGGCGTATTCGGAGGCCGCGAGGACCCGAATCCTGTCCCAGATCAAACGGAAATTGCCGATGGAGTTCATCAACCGGATAGACCGGCTGATCTTGTTCCGCAAGCTGGAGGAAGCGGATTACCGGGAGATAGGTCGGCGGACGCTGTCGGCATTCGCGCAGAGGGCGGCGGAGCAGGACGTGACGGTGAATTTCGCCGGGGACGTGCTGGAGTATTTCGTGCAGCGGACGCTGAAGCGAGACGATGGCGCGCGGCCGCTGCGGCATATGCTGGAGACAGAGGTGGAGGACCCGCTGGCGACGAAGGTGATCTCGGCGGGCAAGGAAGGGGCGGGGGCTTTTGAGGTGGTGCTGGAGGAGGACGAAATCAAGATAGTGGAGGTCGAGGCCGGTGTGGCGATCGACGACCCGGCGGCTGCTGCGTCCGGCTAGAGACTTCGCGCTGGACTTCTTGTTTCCGCCGCGCTGCGGTGGTTGCGGGAAGGTGGGATACGGGTTTTGCCCGACTGCGCGGAACTGGTGATGCCGGTGGTGGAGTTGGGGGGCTGGCAGGCGTATGCCGCGGATGGTGGAGGTGGAATGGAAATGGACTGGCGGCTGGAAGAGGCGGCGATTGAGAGGTTTTACGTGCCGGGGGAGTACCTGGGACCGCTGCGGAAAGCATTGGTAAAGCTGAAATATGGAAACGGGCGATACCTGGCTCTGGCGCTGGCGGCGGGGCTGGCCGGCAGGCTGGCAGAAGGCGACTTTGCCGGGGCGGTGCTGGTGCCGGTGCCGCTGCACGCGAAGCGACAGCGGGAGCGGGGCTACAACCAGAGCCTGCTGATAGCCCGGGAGCTGTCTGAGGAGCTTGGCGTGGGAGTGCTTGAAGGCGGCCTGCGCAGGGTAAAACAGACGCGGCCGCAGGTGGGGCTGAGGTGGGCTAATGTGTGGGGGCGTTCGTGGCGGAGGTGGAGCTGGGGGGGCCGGGACGTGGTGCTGGTCGATGATGTGGCGACGACTGGGGCGACGGTGATGGAGTGCGCGCGGGCCTGCCGGAGGGCCGGTGTGGGGCGAATTAGGATCGCGGTGGTGGCGCGAGGATGAGGGGGGAGGGGCGGGTTCTGCTTGACAGGTTGGAGGCGGACGGCGCGATAATCGCGCTCGCGGAGCTGTCCGGTGCGCATGCGGAATTGCGCGATGGCCGGGTGGCGCGTGAACTAAACGCGGGAGGCACGACTTGACGGACGCGTCGACGACGAGAGCCAGAGGTGGCCCGCGGTGTGGGGCGGAGGGCCGGCGGCGGTGAAGATTTTCGGGAGGAAGGATCGGGATCGGCGTGGCCCGGAGGGCCTGTGGCATACGTGCCGCGACTGCGGGGAGATGGCGTACGCTCGTGAGTTCGAGACGGCGCACAAGGTGTGCCCGAAGTGCGGGTTTCACGAGCGGATGTCGGCGTCGGAGCGAATAGCGCTGCTGATCGACGAGCCGGATAAGTTCGAGGAGCTGGCGCCGCGGATGGAGACGACGGACCCGTTGCAGTTCGAACGGGACGGCCTGAGATATCAAGAGCACCTGGCCCGCTATCAGAAATCGTCGGGACTGACGGAGGCGGTGGTCTGCGGGACGGGACGGCTGAACGGCGCTGAAATCTGCCTGGCGGTGATCGACTTTCGGTTCCTGGGAGCGTCGATGGGAGTGGTGGTCGGGGAGAAGATAACGCTGACGATCGAGGCGGCGGTGGAGAGAAGGTTGCCGCTGGTGTTAGTGAACTGCTCGGGCGGGGCGCGGATGCAGGAGGGGATGTTGTCGTTGATGCAGATGGCGAAGACAGCGGCGGCGCTGCGGCGACTGCACGATGAGGGCCTGCTGTACGTATCCGTTATGACGGACCCGACGCTGGCCGGGGTGACGGCGAGCTTCGCCTCGCTGGCGGACGTGATCGTGGCGGAACCGGGGGCCACGGTGGGATTCACGGGACGCCGGCTGATAGAGCAAATAGTGAAGCAGAAGCTGCCGGACGATGCGCAGAGCGCGGAGTTCATGCAAGAGCGGGGAATGATCGATCTGGTGACGCAGCGGCGGGCGCTAAAAGAGCTGTTGACGCGGTTGATCGACCTTTATACGGGCGTTGAACGATCTGCGCCGGAGGCGGACCTGGAAGGCCAGGAGGTCACAGCGCGAGAGCAACCCCGGGCGGAGGGGAAGAGCTGATGGCGACGCTGGAATTTGAAAAGGAGCTGGTGGAGTTGCGCGGGGAGGTGGAGAAAATTCGCGATGACCGCGGGTATAAAGGCGATCGGGAGGCGCGAATCCGGGAGCTTGAGTTCGAGCTGGAGGCGCGGACGGCGCGGGTGTTCGCGGCCCTGAATCCATGGGAAAAGGTGCAGCTGGCGCGACACGCGGACCGGCCGCACACGCTGGATTACGTGGATTTAATCTTCACGGATTTTGTGGAGATGCACGGGGACCGGCACTTTGGGGACGACGCGGCCGTGGTGGGTGGTCCGGCGAAACTCGGGAAAAGGCGGGTGATGGTGATCGGCCACCAGAAGGGGCGGGATACGACGGAAAATGTGAAGCGGAACTTTGGGATGGCGAGCCCGGAAGGGTTCCGGAAGGCCAGGCGGCTGATGGTGCAGGCGGAGAAGTTCGGGATGCCGGTGATCACGCTGCTGGACATCCCGGGGGCCAGCCCGGTGCTGGAGGCGGAGGAGCGGGGGCAGGCGTGGGCGATTGCTGACAACCTGCTGGAAATGGTGGGGTTGCGGGTGCCGATTGTGGTGACGGTGGTCGGGGAGGGGGGCAGCGGTGGGGCGCTTGCGCTGGGGATTGGGGATCGAATCCTGATGCTGGAGCACAGCGTGTATTCGGTGGCGTCGCCGGAGGGGGCGGCGAGCATCGTGTGGCGCGATCACAAGTTCGCGGAAGAGGCGGCGGCGGCGCTGAAGCTGACGCCGCCGGACTTGGTGAAGCTGGGGGTGGTGGACCGAATAGTGCCGGAGCCGGCCGGGGGAGCGCACAACGACTTTGAGCTCGCGGCGACGCTGCTGGGTGAGGTGCTGATGGAAGAGATCGACGCGTTGAGCGGGAAAGACGTGGATGAGCTGCTGGCGGCGCGGCAGGAGAAGTTCCGGTCGATGGGCCGGGACGCGGTGGCGCCTGTCTAGGACGCCGGCTGGACGGCGTGGTCGGCTAGAAGAAAATCTCGGCGACTTCGTAGAGGTCCATGTCAACTTTGCGGTTGGTGCCAATGGCCTGGGTAAGGGGCACTTCGATGATGTCGCGGCCCTGGAGGGCGGGCATGAATCCCCAGCGCTGGTTGCGGACCATGTTCACGGCGGTGACCCCGAGGCGGGTGGCGAGGACGCGGTCGAACACGGAGGGTGGACCGCCGCGCTGGACATGGCCGAGCACGGTGACGCGGGTTTCCATGCCGGTGCCGTCGCCGATGGCGTTGGCGAGACGGCGGCCGAGTTCTTTGGAGCTGAGGTCGACGTGGCCGAACTGGTCGCTGGACGGGACGCGGGCTTCGGCCTCTTCGAGACCGTCGATGCGGGCGCCTTCGGCGATGACGATGATGCTGAAATCCTTACCCTGATCTCGCCGCATGTTGAGACGTTTGATGATGTCCTCAAGCTGGGCGGTGACTTCGGGGATGATGATGTAGTCGGCGCCGCCGGCGAGCCCGCCGATGGTGGCGACCCAGCCGGCTTCGCGGCCCATGACCTCGACGACCATGGCGCGATGGTGGGAGCTGGCGGTGGTGTGGAGGTAGTCGAGGGCCTCGGTGACGCGGGTGACGGCGGAGTCGAAACCGATGCAGTAGTCGGTGCCCTGGACGTCGTTGTCCATGGTCTTGGGAATGCCGACTACTGGATGGCCGTCGGCGGCGAGCTGGTTGGCCACGGAAAGGGTGTCGTCGCCACCGATGGAGATGAGGGCGTTGAGGCCGACTTCCTCGAAAACGGAACGGGCCAGCGCGTAAGTTTCTTTGTTGGCGCGGGGATCGGTGCGAGAGGTACCGAGCACGGTGCCACCCTGATTGAGGATGCCGGAGACGTGGTGCGGGGTCATCTCAAAGTGGTCGCGCTGGAGGATTCCGGCCCAGCCATTGCGAAAAGCCTCGACGTTCCAGCCCAACAACGTGGCTTTGCGGACAACGGCTCGAATGGCGGCGTTGAGGCCGGCGCAGTCTCCGCCGCCGGTGAGAATCCCAACTTTGAACTGGTTCTGAGATGATTCAGGCATGGGGCCGCTCCTCGGGCTGGTCGATCGGGGTGGCGCCGGAGCCGACCCGTTAACATCAGGGCTTGGTCCGGCCAGTATAGGTTCACGCGGCCGGATCCCACCAAGGGAAAATGGCGAAGGGAATGCTCGCCCAATCGGGAATAGGGACGGAGAATTCAGCTCGTGAGAATTGGTTCCGCGATCGGAGGGGCGGTGGCGCTGGGAGTGGCGACGGTCTGGCGTTCGTGGCGGGAAGCGAGAGCGCTGGTGGTGGAGACGGTGCGAGTTCCGCTGGCGGCGGATTCGGGGTTGAACGGGCTGAAGGTGTTGCATCTGTCGGACGTACACGCGCAGGGGGCGGGGACGTGGGCGGTGGGGGCGTTGGGGCAACTGCTGGCTCTGGAACCGGACCTGGTGGCGGTGACGGGGGATGTAATGACGGACAGAGCCGGTCTGGAGCCGGCGGCGAAGGCGTTGGCGCGACTGCGGTCGAGACTGGGGACGTACGTGGTGCTGGGAAATCACGATCACTACCACGGGAATCTCTGGCAACGGCTGGCCGGAGGAATTGGACGGTTTTCGCGGCCGGACCAGGTGGCGGAGGAGCTTGAGAGTCACGGGTTGAATACGTTGGTGAACGGGAACGTCCGACTGGAGACGAAAGCAGGTCCGCTGCAAATCGTGGGCACGGACGATCCGTTCTTCGGTCTGGCGGACGTGGAGGCGGCGTATGAGGGGGTCGACGAGAGCGAGCCGGTTCTGTTGCTAGCGCATTCGCCGGACGCGGCGGCGCGGCTGGACGGGAGGCGTTGCGATTTGATGCTGTCGGGTCACACGCACGGCGGGCAGTTGCTGGCTCCGTTGGGACTGGCGCCGGCGGTCACGAACACGGAACTCAAATTGCCGGCCGGGTACGGGCTGATGGTGCTGGAAGGGGTGTTGACTCACGTAAGCGCCGGGATGGGGACGGCCAATATCCCGTTTCGGTTCAACTGCCCGCCGCGGGCGACGATGCTGGAGTTCGTGGCGGTTAAGTAGGGGGGTGGTTTTGTGGAGAAGGGTGAGGCGGGTCGGTATGGTGTCTGGCGCCGGGATGGAACGGCCCGGGGGACAGAATCACATTGATGATCCATCTGAGGGATAAGCATTGATTCGACCGGTAGGCATCGAAACTGAATATGGACTGAACTGTGAGGGGTTCCGGGAGGAGATCGACTTCGGTTACGAGGCTTCGATGGTGGTGCGGGCGGCGCGGGTAGAGGGGGCGTTTCGGGGCTGGGACTACAGCCGGGAGGATCCGTACCTGGACCTGAGAGGGACGCGGGCGGAGCGCCTGGAGCGCGATCCGAAGGACCTGCGGGATTCGACGGCGAAAAGTTCGAAGATGTCGGCGGCGGAGCTGCTGGCGAACACGGTGTTGCCGAATGGGGCGCGCTACTACAACGACCACAATCACCCGGAGTACTGCACGGAAACGTGTACGTCGCTAAAGGAATTGGTGGCGCAGGACAAGGCGGGGGAGCACCTGCTGTGGACTTGCCAGCAGGCCCGGAACGAATCGGCGCGGGACGGACGGGTGCTGGTGGTGAAGAACAACACGGACTATCACGGCAGGTCATATGGGACGCACGAGAACTACCTGGTGCCGCGGGAGCTGCCATTCCAGCGGTTGGTGGACGGGCTGCTGCCGTTCCTGACGGCGCGGCAGGTGCTGGTGGGGGCGGGGAAGGTGGGTTGCGAGGGGCCGGTGGCGGGAGAGACTCTGTTTCAACTCAGCCAGCGTGCGGATTTTTTCGAGGAGAAGGTGGGTATCAACACGACGGCGCGGCGGCCGATTTTCAACACGAGGGACGAGCCGCACGCGGCGAAGGCCGATTGGCGCCGCCTGCATGTGATCGCGGGGGATGCGAATCGCTCGGAATACGTGACGGCGCTGAAGGCGGGGATGACGGGGATGGTGCTGGATGCGCTGGTGGAGGGTGTGGATTTCGAGACGGACTTGCGGGACCCGGTGCGGGCGGTGAAGGACTACTCGCGGGATCCGGGATTGAGGGCGACGGCGGAGACGAAGTCCGGAAAAGATGTGACCGCGCTGGACGTGATGGAGGGTTATTTGGAAGTGTTGGAAAGTCGAGGCGCGGAGGGGGAGGAACGGAGCTGGGTGCTGCGGCAATGGCGGGAACTGCTGGATCTGCTTAGAAGCGACCGGGCGGGAGCGGGGGACCGGCTGGACTGGATGGCGAAGTGGAATCTGATGGAGGAGCTGGGTGGGGTGGGGGGACTGGACGAGGCCACGCGGCGAAAGCTCGATCTGGCCTATCACCTGGTGGACCCGGAATTGAGTCTTTACGATTCGCTGGTTGAGAGCGGAAAGATGCGAAGGCTGGTGAGCGATGCGGCGATCGAGGCGGCGGCGGGCGATCCGCCCACGGGAACGCGGGGGGCGGTGCGAGGATTGATTTTGCGGCGTTTCGGGGAGCACGTGACCAATATGGAATGGGACTCGGTCACTTTGACACTGGACGGACGGCGATTCGAGGTGAAAATGGAAGAGGTGCTGGGCGATGTGGTTGATAGGCTGGACCGAATATTCACGGAGGCGCCGGACATGGCGGCGGCGATAGCGGACATAAAATCGGGAGGTAAGGGCCGATGATTATTAAGCATGGTGGGATGTGGCCGGTGCTGGAGACGGACGCGCCGGCGAAACCGACCGTGAGCCCGACGAAGCCGAAGCAAAAAGAGGACGACGAGCTGGACGAACGGGTGAAGCGAATCATCCGGGAAATACCGGATCCGACGCCGCAGCCTGGGGGAGAGTAGCGACGCTCGCAGGAGCGGCGCGGTTAAATGCAGGACGCACTATTCGGCACTGAGGTGGAGTTCGGTTGCGTGGGCAGCATGGATGCGGCGCGGGCGGCGGTGATGGTGAAGGAGCAGATATTCGATGGGGGGAAGTACGGCGTGATCGACCCGGCGCCGCGGGAGTGGGGGGAGGTGCCGGGAAACGGCGGATTCCTGTTTAACGGTGGGCGGCTGTATATAGATTCGGGACACTTGGAGTACGCGACGGCGGAGTGTCGGACGCTGGCGTCGATTGTGGCGCATGAGGTGGCGGGGGAACGGATATTGCTGGGGGCGCTGGACGAGCTGGATCTGCGGTCGGAGGTCTTCTTCGTCAAGAACAACACCGATTACTTCGGGAACACGTTCGGGTATCACGAAAATTATTCGCTGCGGAGCAGCCCGGACAGCGCCGGGATTGTGTACGGGTTCATGCCGTTCCTGGTGACCAGGCAGATATACGCGGGATCGGGGATGGTCACGACGCCGACGGATAAGGAAGGGCCGTCGTATTTGATATCGCAGCGGAGCGCGTTTGTGGAGACGGACGTGAGCCGACGGGTGCGGTTTGGGGGGAGGCCAATCATCAACCTGCGCGATGAGCCACTGGGGGACAGGAGCCGGCTGCACGTTATCGCGGGAGACGCGAACCGGTCGGAGTACGCGACGGCGTTGAAGGTGGGGTCGACGGCGCTGGTCGTGCAGCTGCTGGACGATGGCTGGCTGCCGCCGGTAGATCTGGCGAACACGGTGAGGGATATTCGCAGGATCGGCGCGAACTGGGAGGGACCGTGGGTGGTGGAGGACTCGAATTTGGGGGAGATATCGGCGATCGAGGTGCAGTGGATGTACCTGGGCGAGGCGCAACGCCGGTTCCTGAATCGGGACGCGGACACGGACTGGACGTTGACGGAATGGGAGCGGGTGCTGGAAGGGTTGACGGACGATCCCTTCAGCCTCTCCGGGCGGGTGGACTGGGTGACGAAGCTGGAGCGGTTGCAGGCGTTTGCGGACGATTCGCCGCACGGGTGGGCCGATCCGGATATGAAGAAGGTGGATCAGGCATATCACCACGTGGACCCGCGGGTGAGCCTGTACACGACGCTGAAGGAGCGGGAGGACATCGTGCTCAAGGTGGCGGAGGGGCATATCAAGGAGGCGATCTTGACGCCGCCGGAGGGGACGCGGGCGTATGGACGGTCGCAGATCGTGCGGGCGCTGGCGGCGAATCAGGCGGCGGACGTGATCCCGTGGCGACAGCTACGCCAGGGATTGGGGGAGCTGACGATCTGGGACGAGAGCCTGTTTCTGGTCTACCAGTACATCGAGGGCTCGCGGGACCTGATGGCGACGGGGGCGTATGACCTGGTGCCGTATTTGATCGACTGGGACGCGGTGGTGGTGAACGGCCGGGTGATCGAGATGCTGGACCCGTTCGCCCGTTATGAAGATGAGGCGGAAGAGTTTGTGAAGGAACTGCCGGAATTGCTGGCCACGGTGCCGGTCTATGAGCCACCGACGGAGCCGCTGGACCTGGAGGAGATTGCGGGGGTGGAGCTGCTGAATTTGGAGAGGGAGGCGACGGATATTGAAGCGGAGACGGAGCCGGAGGACGACGGGCTGGATGAACGGGAGGAGGGGGAGGGGTAGGGAGGTCGTGCTACCTTTGGGGCGGCTTGGAGAGTTATTGAGGAAGGACCGGCATGGCGGAGCAGGAATTCCGCGTCTCGCGGGAATCGACGGTGGCGGAAATTCGGCGGTATCTGGGATGGAGGGCGGCGGAGACGGTGACGCGGGAGACGAGGGCAGTGGACGCTGTGCGGCGATTTTGCCGTCACCGCGATATCAACACTCTGGCCGTTGTGGACGGGGAGAACATGCTGGTAGGAATCCTGGAGGTGGGGCGGATGGTGGACGATATCCTGGCGAATGTGCTGCCGGAGGGATACATGCGGGACAGCCTGAATCGGGAAAAGATGTTGGAGGCGTCGTTCCTGCTGACGGTACACGAGACGGTGGGGGAGATGATGGTGGAGCCGGTGGCGGTGACGTATGACACCACAGCGGAGGAGGCTTTTTTGAAACTGCATTCGAATCAGCTGCGGGGAGTACCGATCGTGGATGCGGAGGGGCGGGTGTTGAGCTATCTGGGCCTGCTGGAATTCCTGACGCTGTGGATGCCGGGAGCGGAGGACGAGACGCGAATTCACCGGGAGGATGAGGCGGAGTAGCGAGGGTGGGCGTGGGTGGGTCAGGGAGTGGGAGTGGGAGTGAGGAAGAGGTCGAAGAAGAGGACGAAGAGGCCGCTGGCGACGGCGGTGGTGGTAAGCATGGCGATCAGGCCTGATCGCAACCAGATTTTGGTGGTGATGGGGTTGTCGGTGCGCTCGCTGACGGTGATGGTGACGACGTTGGCGGCGGAACCGGTGGGGAAGCCGTTGCCTCCGAAGCCGGCGCCGAAGGCGAGGGCCCACCAGAGGGGGGAAGCGTTGATACCGAGCTGGCCGAGCCGCTGGATGACGGGCACCAGGGCGATGGTGAAGGGGATGTTGCCGATGATGGCGGAAGCGATGGCGCCGACCCAGAGGAAGACGAGGGCGGCGAGGAGAATATTTTCCTGAGCCAGACCGATGACTGATTCGCCGATGGCTTCTAGGATGCCGGCGGCCTCGAGACCGCCGACGGCGATGAACAGGGAGGCGAAGAAGAGGAGCACGGACCATTCCACGGTTTCGAGGATTTTGTCGATGTGCGGGCGTATCCAGATCAGGGCGGCGGCGGCGCCGGCGAGGGCGACGAAGGCGGGGCTCAGGTGGAGGGCGTTGTGGAGAAAAAAGGTGAAAATGACAATGGCGAACACGATGAGGATGCGGCGGAGGGTGGCTGGGTCGTGGAGGGCCTCGCCGGCGTGCATGCCCATGAGCGCGTCTATGTGCTGAGGGCGGACGGCGAGCTCCTTGCGAAAGATAAAGCGGAGGGTCAGCAACACGACGAACCAGGCTGCGAGGGCGATGGGAAAGGTGTGAATGAGGAAGTCGTTGAAGCTGAATCCGGCGGCAGAACCGATGATGATGTTGGGGGGATCGCCGACGAGGGTGCCGACTCCGCCGGTGTTGGAAAGGAGGGCGTTGGCGATGAGCAGAGGGATGGGGTTGATGCCGAGGGCCTGGGCGATCCAGATGGTGATGGGGGCGATGAGGATGACGGTGGTGACGTTGTCGAGGAAAAGGGAAAGCATGGTGGTGACGGTGCCGAGGGTGACCATGAGGAGCCAGGGGCTGCCGCGGGACCAGCGTCCGGCGACAATGGCGGCGTACTGGAAAAAGCCGGTTTGTTCGAGCAGGCCGACGAGCATCATCATGCCGAGGAGCAGGCCGATGGTGTTGAAGTCAACGGCCTCGAGGGCCTGCTTTTCGGTGTAGAACCCCATGGCGTTGCCGGCGCCGACCATGACGACGGCGCCGACGGCGCCGACGATGGTGCGATGAATCTTGTCGGAGAGGATGCCGACGAAGGTCGCGATGAAGATGACGATGGCGACTATCTGGATTGGGGTCATCGTTTAAGGGATTCCCCGACGATGGCCGAATGACGCAGTCGAATCACGTGGGCAGTCTCCGGTAGGTGGTGAGGCGCAAGATACTGGTCGAAACGGTCGACTGTATCGCCTCCTAGATTATCTCAAGGAGTGAGGCGGGTAGTAGGGGAGTTGGTGGGGGCCGGAGGCGGGAACTGTCGGACTATACTCGGGGCCGTTGGCATTCGGGGAAAGGCTGACTGGTTTCGAGGGATGGAAGAGGTCTTTTCGGCGGAAGCGGTGATGTTGGTGGCGCTGCTGCTGCTGGCTGCGGGAGGGGCGGTGCTGGCGGTGGGGCGGCTGCGCATGCCGACGGCGGTGGGGCTGGTGTTGGCGGGGCTGGTGCTGGGAGCGCTGGCCAAGATCGAAAATCTGAGCTGGCTGGCGGAATTTGAACTGACGCCAGGGGGGATCCTCTTCGTGTTCCTGCCGACGGTGCTGTTTGAGTCGGCGTTCAATATCGACGCGCGGCGGCTGGGCGAGAATCTGCTGCCGGTTTTCATCCTGGCGGTGCCGGTGCTGCGGCTGTCGGTGGTGACCGGAGGGGCGATACTGGACGGTTTGGTGCAGTTCGTGGTGGTGGTGACGGGATACCTGATGGCTCAACTGGTGGGAAAAATTCACAATGATCGCCTGGTAGAACCGACGATGACGCTGGCGCTGATGGGAGATTCGGTGAGACACGCTTCGGTGTGGGCGGATACGGATATGGAGACGCTGACGATAAAGGAGGATGTCTTTAACAAGCTGCTGGGGAGCCTGCCGGGGATGGCGGCGCGGATCACCGAGGCGCAGTCACACTACGTGGGACTGGGTCGAGGCGGCGGCCGGGAAGAATCGGGCGCCGATTAGATCGTGGGGGACCTGAAGCAGGCGCTGGTGGAGGCGCTGGCACCGGACCGCGTGTACAGCGATATGGCTGGACGAACGGCGTATGAGTTCGATGCCTCGCTGGCACGGGGGAGGCCGGACCTGGTAGTGACCCCGGTGACGGCCGCAGAGGTGGCGCGGGTAGTGGAGTTGGCGGAGGAGTTCGGGGCGCCGCTAGTGGCGCGGGGGGCGGGGACGGGGCTGAGCGGTGGGGCGATCGCGAGCCGGGGAGGGATCGTGGTGGCGTTTACGAGGATGGACCGGATATTACAACTGGAGCCGCGAGACCGGCTGGCGATCGTTGAACCGGGAGTGGTGAACGACCGGCTGACGGTGGCGGCGGAGGAGCACGGGCTGTATTACGCGCCGGATCCATCGAGCCAACGAATCTGCACGCTGGGCGGAAATGTGGCCGAGAATTCGGGTGGGGCGCACTGTCTGGCGCACGGGACGACCACGAATTATGTGCTGGGGGTGGAGGTGGCGGTGGCGGGAGGGCGGCTGGTCTGGCTGGGAGGGCCGGCGGGAGATGAGGCGGGATATGACCTGCGTGGAGCGATGGTGGGGTCGGAAGGCACGCTGGGAATGGTGACGAAGATCGCGCTTCGGCTGCGACGGGCGCCTGAGGCGGTGCGGACGTTGCTGGCGGCATTCGCGGGCGTGGGGGAGGCAGGGGAGGCGGTGACGCGGATCATCGCGGCAGGGATTTTGCCGGTGGCGCTGGAATTGATGGACGGGATGACGGTGCGGGCGGTGGAGAGGGCGTTGCGGCCGGGGTTCCCGGAGGATGCCGGGGCGATTCTGCTGGTGGAATTGGAAGGGGCGGAGGAGGGGTTGGAGGAGGAGATGGCGCGAATCGTGAAGATCTGCGGCGAGAGTGCGACGGAGACCAGGCTGGCGCGGAACGAGGCGGAGCGGGCGGCGTTGTGGAGAGGCAGGAAAGGGGCGCGGACGGTGCTGGGGAATCTGCGGCCGAACTATTACGTGCATGACGCGGTGGTGCCGCGGAGCCGGGTGCCGGAGGCGCTGGCGGCGATCGAAATCGTGGCGGCGAAGTACGAGATGCCGGTGGCGACCTATCTGCACGCGGGCGATGGGAATTTGCATCCGAACGTGTTGTTCGACGCGTCGGACCCGGCGGAGGAGGAGCGGGCGATGAAGGCCGGGGAGGAAATTCTGCACCTCTGCCTGGCAATGGGAGGCGCCCTGAGCGGTGAGCACGGGATCGGTCTGGAGAAACGGTCTTACATGGACGCGGTGTTGACACCGGAGGATCAGGCGGCGATGCAGCGGGTAGGGACAGCGTTCGACCCGGAGGGGCGGTTTAACCCGGGCAAAATTTTCGCCGACGAGCCGGGGAACGGGGCAAGTAGCTAGAAGGGCCCGACCTGCTCGTAGGCGTCCTGGAAGCCACGCAGCAGAACGCCGTACCCGTCGTCGTTGGGGTGGATGTCGCCTTCGAGGATGTGGGTGAGAACGGCGGCGAGGCCGCGATAGAGGCTGTTGGCCTCGGCGATGGTTATGTTGTGCTGACTGGCGGCGGCGAGGATGCGCACGTTGAGGTCGTCGACGGTGAGGTCGGAGACATCCTCGAAGATCAGGCCGGTGCCGAAGTTGAAGGGGTTGTAGTAGGTCATGAGCAGGATGTGGGTGTCGGGCCCGGCAGCCTGGCGGAGGCGGCCGAGGATGAGCTCGATGTTGCCGCCGAAGGTGGCGACGGCGGCGTCGAGGAGAGACCGGCAAGCGTCGCTGGTGGGGTCGGCACTGCATTCGGCACCCTGGAGCACCGGGAAGATATCGTTTGCTCCCATGGAGAGGGTGATTATGTGGACAGTGGTGTTGGGATCACCGTCGTCGGCCAGCTCCTGGATGCGCTCGATAGCGCGATCCAACTGGCGATTGCCGCCGTTGAGCATGGACTCGGTGCTTTCGCCGGAGACCCCGAAGTTCTGGAAACCGAGGGTGGTGCCGAAGGTGGCGTCCAGGTAGTTGGCGAAGCCAACAGCGTAGTTGGCGCCGGGGCCGGTGGAGCCTTCGCCGAAGGAGAGGGAATCGCCGAGGGCGAGGTAGGTCCAGGCACCGGCGGTGGGGGTGACGGTGGGGGGGCGCGCCGCGCGCTCGTGGGGCTGTGGAATATCGGCCTGGAGGGCTTCGCGCTGGACAATCTCGTCCTCGGTGGGCACGTCGATCTGGCCTTCGCCGACGATGCGGACGCTGCCTTCGCCAACCTGGAGCAGGGAGATGTTGACCTCGCTGTCGGAAAGCGCGTGGTTGAAATCGGCTACGTTGTTGACAAAATCGCTGATGGCCTCGGTGGCGAAGCTGGGGACGCCGACGATGCCCAGGGAGATGGATTTGACTGAAAATTCGACCTGGCCGTTATTCGCGGAAATTGTGAGTTCGCCGCTAAAAGGTACGTCGGTGCGGCCACGGAGATCGCCGTCAAGCGTCACATTGTCGGGGTGGAGTTCGAGGGAGAGGCGGCTGACCTGGGGGGTGCCGGCGATCTCGGCGGCGATGACGCGATTGACTTCGTCCTGGGTGAGGGTGATGTCGAAGGAGCCGTCGTCGGCGAGGTCTTCGTCAAATAGGTCGACAAGGCGGTCGCGCTCGGAGGTATCGACAATGGCGGGCTGAAGCTCGGGTAGTTCTACCATCCAGGGAAAGGTGATGTATCCGAGGATGGTGGCAATGTAGACAGCGTACCCGGCGATGGCCAGGATGAAGATCGCGACGAGGGAGAAGAAAATCTTGAGAATGGTGCCGAGCACGTGGCTATCTCCACTCTGATTGGAGTTCGGCGCCGGACGGCTTCCTCGACGGAGACTTTCCGACCTGATTGCCATTGTCGGGGGAGAGGCGGGCGGTTGTCCAACCTCGGGCAAACATTTTGGGCCCCGTTGGGGGCTAGGCCATGTGGACTCCGCCGCAGACGAGCATGGCCTGCCCGGTGACGTAGTCGGAGTCGGGCCCGGCGAGGAAACTGACGAAATTGGCCACGTCTTCGGGTTCTTCCATCCGGCCCAGGGAGATGCTTTCGATGGCCTGCTTGAGAGCGGTGCCGGGCGGCTTGCCCATGAGCCGGGAACGCTCGCGGTCGACTTCGTCCCACATGCGGGTGTTGACGATGCCGGGACAGTAGGCGTTGACGGTGATCCCCTGAGGACCCAGCTCGCGGGCCATTGACTGGGTGAGACCGACGACGCCGAACTTGCTGGAGCAGTAGGCGGCCTGGAAGGCGGCTCCCCGACGACCGGAGGTGGAGGAGGCAAATATGATTTTCCCTTCACCCCGGGGGACCATGTGCCGGGCGGCCTCGCGACCGCAGAGAAAGACGCCGTAAAGGTTGACTTTGATGATGCGGTCGAAGTCGTCCCAGGTGGTTTCGGTGATGCGTTTTTGTACGCCGATGCCGGCGTTGGCGATCATCACGTCGAGCTGGCCGAACTCGGAGACGGCCTGCGCCACCATGGCCTGGACCTGGTCTTCGTCGGTGACATCGGCGTTATTGGCGACGGCGGTGCCGCCAGAAGCCTGGATTTTGGCGACGACCTCGGAGGCGGGCTCGGGGTCGAAGTCGTTGATGAGGACGCCAAAGCCGTCGGCGGCGAGACGTAGGGCGATGGCACGGCCGATGCCGCGACCGGAGCCGGTGACGATTACTGATTTGCCGTTGGTGGCGGCCATGTTGGTCCTCCGATGGGTGGATAGGCCTATGTTGAGCAAGTGAGAACGGGATCAGGGGGAGCTGTTGCAGCTCCAGCCGCCGTCGACGAGCAGAAGGTGGCCGTTGATGAAGGATGCCTCGTCGGACACCAAAAAGACGGCGGCGGCAGCCACTTCCTCCACTTCTACAAACCGGCCCATAGGGACGCGGGAAAGGAGGTCCTCGATCGGGATGGAGTGCTCTGTGCGACCGCGCTGGAAGAGGCCGGTGTTGGCGAAGCCGGGTCCGATGGCATTGACCCGGATACCGCGGCCGCCCCATTCGACGGCGAGAGCCCTGGTCATGTTGACGACGCCGGTCTTGGCGACTCCGTAGGCGGCACGGAAAGCCTGGACATGCTGCTCGACGAGCATGGAAGCGGTGTGAAGAATCACGCCGCCGCCCTGCTTGAGCATGTGGCGGCCGGCGGCCTGGGCGCCGAAGAAGACGGCGTTGAGGTCGAGATCGATCATCTTGCGCCAGAACTCCTCGGTCTCGTCTTCGGCGGGGGAGCCACCGGCGATGCCGGCATTGCCCACCCAGACGTCGATGTGACCGAAGACCTCCACTATCTGGTCGACAAATGCTTGGAGCCCGGGGGTATCGGTGACGTCGAGCTCGACGGAGAGGGCTTTCGCGCCGATCTCCTCGATGAGTCGGGCGGTCTCGTTGGCGTCGGCCTTGTTGAGGTCGCAGATGGCGACGGCCTCGGCGCCCTCACGCGCGAAGGCGAGGGCCATGGCCCGTCCGAACCCGGCGCCGCCACCGGTGATGCCGGCGACTTTTCCCTGCAAGCGGTTCACGAATAAATCCCTTCTTGGACCCGGAAGGTGGCTGGAATTGAGAGTGCCTGAATGGTGGTCCGCCGGCAGGGGCGCTGTCAATGTGAGGCCGGTCCGGGGATGGATGGAGTCAGTCGGCGCGGCGGAGGGTGGGGCGGAGGGTGGCCAGCAGGGCGACGACGACAATGACGACCAGGGCGGTGATGAAAATCGCGGCGGGTGCGCCGATACCTTCGGCGAGTGGCCCGAGGAGGAAGCCGCCGAGAGGGCCGAAGCCGATGACGGCGATGGTGTTGAAACTCATGACCCGTCCCATGAGCTCACGGGGGACGGAGAGTTGGAGGATGGTGCGGCTGGCGGCCATGAGGGCGGTGCTGAAGAGGCCGAGTAGAAAGAGGAGGGCGATGGAGATGGGGAAGTTGGTGGAGACGGCGAATGCCATCAGGAGAGCCGAAAATATGGCGGCGGAACCCAGGGCGATACTCCCGTTTCGGGGCAGCCGGACGCCCATGCCGATGACGACGGCACCCACTATCGATCCGGCGCCGGGGGCGGAGTTCATCCAACCGAGCCCCTGCAGGCCGACCTGGAGGATGTCATCGGCGAAAACGGGGGTCAGGGCCTGAAAGGAACGGCCGAAGAAACTGACGACGATGGAAAACAGCATGATCATGAGGATGAGTTCGTGCCGGGCGATGAAGCGGAGACCTTCGGCGGCGGTGTTGGTGACGGAGCCGCGGGAGCGGGAACGGTCGTGTGTGGGGAGCTTCATGAGGGCGAGGGCGACGATTACAGCGGCGAAGGTGGCGGCGTTGATAAAGAAAACCCCGGCGAGGGGCATCCCGAACTGAGCGACGGCCACGCCGGCGATGGCCGGGCCGAGGAACGCCCCACCGGTGTAACCGGCGGAATTGAGGGCGACGGCCGGTCGGAGCTCGTCGCGGGGGACGATGTCGGGCAGCAGGGCCTGGCGGGCGGGCTGATCGAAGGCGAGGGTAGCGGCGGAGAGGAAAGTGATGACCATGATGTGCCAGACGGCGACGACGCCGGTGGCGACCAGGACGGCCAGCAGCAAGGCCAGAAAGGCGGCGACGAATTGGGATATCCAAATTATGCGGCGGCGGTCGATGCGATCGGCGATGACTCCGCCGACAAAGGGCAGGAGGATCATGGGGATGCCGAAAACGCCCATGACAGCGCCTAGGAGGAGCTTGGAGCCGGTGATTTCGTAAATGAGCCAGGCCTGCGCGGTCTGGGCCATCCAGGTGCCGGTGTTGGAGAAGAGGAGGCCGAAAAAGAAGAGGGCGAAGTTGCGGTGGCGGAGGACGGGTGGGGGAAAGCCCGAACGGGCGCCAGCCGGGGCGGCGAGGCTCAAGCCGGAGACCGGCGGCGGGTGGTGGCGCTAATCGAGATCGCGGCCCGGTCCCAGATTCTTGTCGCCGACCCAGATGTCGTCGCCGACGCCGAAGAAGCGATAGGTGTAGCGAAGTTCGAGCAGGTAGGAGCGCGCGAAGGGCATGGAGACAAGGAGGAGACGGTGGGCGAAGCTCTGGATGAGGGAGAGATCCTGGCCGTAGGCGAGCTGTTCGTCGCGGAGGACGATGGGGTAGTTCGCGACGCGGGCGGCGAGAGTTCGGTGAGACTGGGGAGCGGCGTCGAATTCGCTGCTGTACCAGTTTTCGAGACGGTGGCGGAGGGTCTTCTGCTCGCGACGACAGACAAACAACCAGACGAGATGAAACCGGCGTGGTACCTGGCAGCCGACGAAGGGAGAGCGAAAAAGAGATTCGGGATTGGGGCCGAGCGGACAAAGCATGCGCCAGATGAAGGGTGGGCGAGTGTCGGTGGAGTCGTCCACAGCCACGTCCTAATCAATACCGAATCTTTCCGATGTAGATGGTAAGGCAAGCCGGGCAGGTGGGTCAGGCCCAGAGCACGAGGCCGAGGCTGACCGGATTGGGCAGGTCGGCCTGGTGAGGGAGGACGCGGACGGTGAATCCATGGCGGCCGCTGCCGCGGCAGGTGACGGAGCCGGTGAACTCGGCGCTATTGGAAGACGGGTCGGGCTCAAGATTCATTTCGACGATCTGTAGATGGGCGATCTGACCCATGGGGTCCAGCGAGCCTTCATAAATCTGCACGTTGACGTCCTCCGGCTTGATCTTGCCGGTAAATAGGCAGACGCGGATGGCGATGGTGGCGCCGTCGCTGAGCTCGCCGTCGATATCGCTCTCGACGGAATCCAGGCGCAGTCCCTTCCAGTGGGCGCGGATGTGGACTTTCCACCAAGCGAGCCCTTTGATACGGGTGTTGTCGTCGAAGATGAGGTCGGTGGCGCGATCGTGGGCCTGGATGTAGAAGCGCTCGCAGTATTCGCGCACCATGCGATTCGTGTTGTAGATGGAAGCGAGGGTACTGATGGATTCCTTCATTTTGTCGATCCAGCAATGGGGGACGACGTCGACGGCGCGATCGTAGAAGAAGGGGATTACTGCGTTTTCGAGCAGATCGTAGAGCGTGCCGGCGTCGATGCGGTCCTGGGTGGCGGGGTCGGGATGGGATGTCGCGGACCTGCTCCCAGATGGAGAGATCGCCGGGTTCGGTAACCCAACCGGGGCCCAGGTAGTTGTCGTAGAGCTCGGCCAGATCGTGGGAAACCCAGCTGCGGACGTGCACACCGTTGGTCACATGGCCGATGCCGACCTCGTTGACGGGAACTCCTGGCCAGGGGCCCTGCCACATTTCACGGCTCACCTCGCCGTGGAGGCGGCTGACGCCGTTGCTGTGCGCGGCCATGCGCAGAGCCAGGGCGGTCATGACGAGTTCGCCGGTTTCCGGGCCACCGTCGTGGCCGTTTTCGCGGTCGAGCGCGATCAGGTCGGGGACGGACATGCCGAGCTGCTTGACGTAGGCGCCAAAGTATTTGGTGATGAGATCCCGGGAGAAGCGGTCAAGGCCGGTGGGGACGGGGGTGTGGGTGGTGAAGACGGTGGACGCCTGGACGGCTTCGCGAGCCTGGTCGAAGTTGAGATCGTGCTCGCCCTGCAGGTGGCGGATACGTTCGAGGGTGCAGAAGGCGGCGTGGACCTCGTTGAGGTGATAGACGGTGGCGTCATAACAAAGTGCGCGGTGGGAGTGGACGCCCCAACGCCGAGAACTATCTCCTGGAAAATGCGAGTTTCGTTGTCGCCGCCGTAGAGACGGTTTGTGATGGCGAGGGCCCCGTGGGTATTGCCGGGAATGTGGGCGTCGAGCAGAAGCAGCTGCACGCTGCCGACTTCGGCGCGCCAGGTGCGGAGCTTGACGTCTTCGCCGGCGATGTCGACGCTGACCAGGATGGGCTCGCCGGCATCGTCCACGGCTAGGCGGACAGGCATGTAATAGAAGTCGTTTCGGGGATAGGTCTCGGTCTAATAGCCGTCCAGGATGAGCTGCTGGCGAAAATAACCTTCCTGGTAGAGGAGGCCGACGGCCACGAGGGGAACGCCCAGGTCGCTGGCGGATTTGAGGTGGTCGCCGGCCAGTGTGCCGAGCCCGCCCGAGTAGATGGGCAGCGCCTCCGTGATGGCGAATTCAAGGGAGAAGTAGGCGATGAGGCGGCTGTGATCGCCGCCGTTGTTCTGGTGATACCAGGAGGAGCGGCTGAGATAGGTGGTGAGATCCCACCGAACCCGCTCGAGATGGGAGAGGAGGGCGTCGTCTTTGGCGAGCTCTTTGAGGCGATCTTCGCTGACCATGCCGAGCAGGCGGACGGGGTTGTGGCCGGCGTCTTTCTAGAGCTGAGCGTCGATGCGCCGAAAAAGGGCGTCGGCGTCGAGGTTCCAGCTCCACCAGAGGTTGTAGCTAAGCTCTTTGAGCGGTTGTAGGGGCTCCGGGATGCTTGGTACGACTATGAAATCGGTTATGGGGTGCATGCTCATGGACCTCCCCGGTCGTCAAACCGTCGGTCGGACGGCGGCATGGCCCGGGCGATGGCTTGACGCCGGCCCGACGCATTTGGGCCACCGCGACGCGTGGGGCACATGGTATCGGCAATGAGGAACATTCTGGGTGACCGTGAAAACAATGGAGCCGCGACGGCCCCGGGGGGTGTTGCGCGGAACGGGGCGCAGGTGGCGGCAACGTGAAATCAGATAGAAGCGAGCCAGCGGGCGGACGTCAGCGCGTGGTGGAGGCGATCGTGTTCTGGCGGACCGATCCGGTAATGTTTTTGTTGCTGCGGAGAACGCCGGCCAGAGGGGGCTGGTGGCAGGCGGTGACGGGGAGCGTGGAAAGTGGGGAGGACCTTGAAACGGCGGTGCGGCGGGAGGTGTTGGAGGAGACGGGGATCGGGGAATTACTGGATCTGGTAGACCTTGGCTACGCGTTTCCGTTTGAGTTCACGAAGTACGGTGGTAAGGAGCCGTTGGAAGCGGTGAAGCACTCGTTCGGGGTGGAGGTGGGTGGGGAGACGGTGGAGATTGGACCGGAGCACGACGCGTGGGAATGGGTGGCGCATGAGGAGGCGTTGGAACGGCTGACGTGGGAAGACAACAGGGAGGCGTTTCGACGACTCCAAGGGTACCTGGATGGGGAGGCCGGCAAGGCAGAGAGAGGATAGATCATGAAGCGCCGGGCGCGGGTGGGTGGGAACGTTGAATTTCATTGGCTGGAACCTGTAAAAGGTCTAGATTGAGAGTGTGGTTTCAAAGGACAGAGCAAGGGGCGAATGGTGGTCAAACTTTACGTTCGAGATCATCGCTGGCTAGGCCGCGGCTAAGGGTCCTTTTGGACGGTGAGTCCGGAAGGGCCGAGGGGTGAAGGCCACGGACCGGTGAGTCGGTGGATGATGCCGCGGGGCCTGGATTCTGTCCGAGAACTTGCGGAACGAGAAGCCGGTGGGGCGGCAGTGGACGGGACGGAGGAGTCGGTTCGGTCGACACCCAACACAGCTGTTCGTGCAGTTGCATGCTGGCAAGCGCCAAATAGCCGAGAGGCACAACAGCCCGGAGTCCGGCCTTGAAACCGCCGGAGCGGAAAAACAGATCAGAGTTTTGATACTGAGAAGGCCGACGCAGCAGTAATTCGCACGGAGAAGTAGAGCTTTTGAGCGGGGATTTTCGAGTCCCCGCTCTTTTTTTGGGTGACGATTTGAAAGCGACGGGGGATGCGAGATACTGGTGACTACCAAAATAGATATTCAGCGGACGTAGGAGGCCGATCCACATGAGCGATGAAGCCGGCCGGCGCGGGATTGTGGTGGATACTCGGAGCAGCAAGAACGCGATGCTGCGGCCGGTGCGACTGACAGGAGTGAAATTCGCGGACGATTTCTGGGAGCCAAGGCGGGAAACGACCAGGCGGGAGACGATTCGTGAACAGTTGATCCTGTGCGAGAGCACGGGACGGATCGATAACTTCCGGCGGGCTTCGGGACGCAAGCAGATCGCCCGGCACCAGGGCCTGGTGTTCAACGATTCGGACGTTTACAAGACGCTGGAGGCGGCGGGCTACGCGCTGCTCGAAGGGGTGGATGCGGCGCTCGAGGAGCTGATCGAGGGGACGATCGACGAGATCGCGGCGGCGCAGCAGCCGGACGGATACCTGAACACGTACTTCATGTTCGAGCGGGAAGGGGAGCGTTATACGGACCTGACCCAGAAGCACGAGTTGTACTGCTACGGGCACATGATCCAGGCGGCAATCGCGCATCGGCGGGGCACGGGCAGGGACAAGTTCTTCGACGTCGCCGTGAAGGTGGCGGAGCATCTGCTGGATACGTTTGGGCCGGACAAACGGCAGGCGACGGACGGCCACGAGGAGATCGAGCTGGCGCTGGCGGAGCTGTACCGGGAGACGGGCGAACGGAATTACATGGATCTTGCGGTCTTCTTTCTGGATCAGCGCGGGAAGGAGCCGTCGGTGATTCCCGACCGGCCCCGCCGCCGGCAACGGGAGTATTTCCAGGATCATCTGCCGGTGAGGGAGCAGTCGGAGGTGGTGGGCCACGCGGTGCGGGCGATGTACATGACGACGGGAATGGCGGATGTGGTGCTGGAGGGTGAGGACCAGGTGATGGAGGCGGCGCTGCACCGGCTGTGGGACAACACCTACTCGCGGAAGGCCTACGTGACCGGGGCGCTGGGGGCGCGCTACGAGGGTGAGGCGTTCGGGGACGACTACGAATTGCCGAACGAGCGGGCGTACGCCGAGACGTGCGCCGCCATCGGTGCCGTGTTCTGGAACTGGCGGATGCTGGCGCGCTACGGCGACGCAAAGTACGCCGACGCGATGGAGACGGCGCTGTACAACAGCGTGATTTCCGGGGTTTCGCTGGACGGGCAGGGGTATTTCTATATGAATCCGCTGGCGTCGCCGGGCGGATATGAGCGCGATAGCTGGTTTGAATGCTCGTGCTGCCCGCCGAATGTCGCCCGCCTGATGATGAGTTTGCCGAGCTACGCCTATTCAACGAGCGACGAGGGCCTGTGGGTGCACCTGTACGTGAAGGGAAGCGTAGAAGCGGAGCTGCTGGGGGGTGGGAGACTCGGGATCGAGGTGAATACGAAATACCCGTGGGAAGGGTCGGTGCGAATGCGGGTGACGGAAGTGCCGGAAGGGGAGACGACACTGGTGCTGCGGATTCCCGGCTGGGTGGACGAGGTGGCGCTGGAGGTAAACGGCGCGGATGCCGGAGTGGAGATTCGTCCAGGATCTTATGCACGAATCGCCAGAAGCTGGAGCGTTGGTGATGAAGTTCGGCTGGAGCTGCCGATGGGAGTGCGGCGGCTGCGGAGCAATCCGCGGGTGCTGGAAAACCGGGGCCACGTGGCGCTGGCGCGGGGTCCGGTGGTTTATTGCGTGGAGGAAGCCGATCATCCGGAGGCCGACGTTTACCAGCTGGGGCTGGCGCGGGACTCGAAGTTCGCGGTACGTCATGAGCCGGAATTGTTGGGCGGGGTGGCGGTGCTGGAGGCGGAGGGTGTGGCGCTGAACGGAGACCGGATCGAGCTGTACCGGGAGGAGCCGTTTGCGTCGCCGAGTGCGGCGGGCAAGACGACCCTGCGGGCGATCCCGTATCACGTCTGGGCCAACCGCGGCCCCGGCGCGATGCGGGTGTGGATCCCGGAGGTTTAGCGAGACGAACGTGGGATCGATGGGGGACGGCAAAGGGTGGTGCCGGTGAAGATCGCCTTCATCGGGGCGGGCAGCGTGGGATTCACTCGACGGCTGCTGCGCGATCTGCTGGCGGTGCCTGAGTTCCGGGATGTGCGGTTCGCGTTCAACGACATCTCAGAACGCAACCTGGAAATGGTGACGCAGCTCTGCGAGAAGGACATCCGCAACAACGATCTGCCCGCCACGATTACGACGACGACCGACCGCAGGGAGGCGTTGCGGGACGCCGATTACGTGATCAATTGCACGCGGATCGGCGGGCTGGAGGCATTCGCGCTGGATATCGAGACTCCGTTGCGGTACGGAATCGATCAGTGCGTAGGCGACACGATCTGCGCTGGTGGGATCATGTACGGGCAGAGGAATATTCCGCAGATCCTGGATTTCTGTCGCGATGTCCGGGAGGTGGCGAAGCCGGAGGTCCTGTTTCTGAACTACGCCAACCCGATGGCGATGAACGTCTGGGCGGCGCTGGAGCATGGTGGGGTGAACACGATCGGCCTGTGCCACGGGGTGCAGCACGGGCACGAGCAGGTCGCCGAGGTGCTGGGGGCGGCGAGCAAGGACGAGGTGGACATCATCTGCGCCGGGATCAATCACCAGACCTGGTACACGCGCATACATTTCCAGGGCCGGGAGGTGGGTGGGGAGGAACTGCTGGCGGCGTTCGAGCGGCATCCGAAATACTCGAAGACGGAGAAGGTGCGGATCGACGTGCTGCGGCGCTTTGGCTACTACAGCACGGAGTCGAACGGGCATCTGTCGGAATACCTGCCGTGGTACCGGAAGCGGCCAGAGGAAATCCCGGAGTGGATCGACCTGTCGCACTGGATCAACGGCGAGACGGGCGGGTACCTGCGGGTCTGCACCGAGGGCCGGGACTGGTTTGAGACGGACTTCCCTGAGTGGCTGGCGGCGGAGGACCCGCCGATCACGCCGGAAGGGCGCTCGGAGGAACATGCCAGCTGGATCCTGGAGGGGCTGGAAACGGGCCGGCGGTACCGGGGGTATTTCAACGTACGCAACGACGGGGTGATAGCGAATCTGCCGGACGACTGCATTGTGGAGGTTCCGGGCTACGCGGACGGAAACGGGATCAGCATTCCCTGGGTCGGCGAGTTGCCGGCGGCGTGCGCAGCGACGTGCAACGTATCGATCGGCGTGCAGCGGATGGCGGTGGAAGCGGCGGTGAAAGGGGACGTGACACTGCTGAAACAGGCGATGCTGCACGATCCGTTGATCGGGGCGGTGTGCAACCCGGAGGAAGTCTGGCGGATGGCCGACGAGATGCTGGTGGCGCAGGCGAAATGGCTGCCGCAATACGCGGAGGAAATCCCGGCGGCGAAGGCTCGAATGGAAAAAGCGGAGCCACCTCCGTCGGCCGGCTACGAGGGGGCGGCCCGACTGCGGACACGCTCGGTGGAGGAGCTGCGCGCCAGCGGGGAACGTGGGCGGGGGGTGGTGGGGGGCGGCTAGGGCCGCGGGGAGACGGGCAAGCCGGATGACGGGTGTGTCGGGAGGAAGACTTACGCTCTCCGGGGAGAATTGATGCGAGAATAAAGGGTCGGGCGGTGGGGCGGGGTGGTGTGGGAGGCCGGTAAAGCGATGGCGTCCGAATGAGACAGCAAGAGAGAGTCTTTCCTGAAAATCCTGACGGTCGGAGGCATCGATATCCGGATGCATATCACGTTTCCGCTGCTTCTGATCTACGCGGCGTGGCCTGGAATCTCAGGTCCTGAAATCCACCCGGAGCGAATACTGATAGGGGTGGTCACGATCTTGCTGCTGTTCGTGATCGTGACCCTGCATGAACTGGGACACAGTTTCGAGGCGCTGCGGCTGGGGGTGAGGGTGAGCCATATCACGCTCTATCCCATCGGCGGGGTGGCCTGGTTGGAGCGGATGCCTTGGAACCCGTGGCATGAATTGCGAATCACGGTGGCCGGCCCCTTGGTGAACTTCGTGCTGGCGGGACTTCTGTGGCTGTTGGAGCGGGCTCTTCAATCGACGTTTCCGGGTCTGGTCGCAGGCGGCCCCTTTCATGGCTACTTCTTCGCCGGCTCGGGCGGATTGTTGAGCATGCTCGTAGGAATGAATCTGGTGCTCGGAATATTCAATCTGATTCCAGCATTCCCGATGGACGGGGGAAGAATATTTCGGGCGTTGCTCGCGCTGCGGGTGGACTACGTCCGCGCCACCACGATCGCGGCAAGGTTAGGGCAAGGCATCGCGGTGCTGGTGGGGATAACCGTATTTCTACCCGGGATCGGCGCCAGCCTCATTTCGGAGACGATGCGGATGCTCATCGCGGTTCTGGTATTCATGGGGGCGCAGGGGGAATTGAAGCATGTGAGCCGGCGACGTGACACGGAGAGAAGAACGGCCGGAGAGGTGATGATTCGGGAAGCGGCGGTGCTGGCGACGCATGTGTCTCTAACGAGCGCGAGAGAGTTCATGGGCGGAACGGAGCAGCCCATTTTTCCGGTGCTGGACGATCTTGGCCGGCCGGTGGGATGGGTAACGCCTGACATGGTGGAGGCCGGGCTGGCGGTGCGGGATTCGGGCACGCGGATCGGGCAGATCATGCTGGAATCGGTGGAGTATGTGGGGGAGCAGACGCCGATGCAGGAGGCCATTGAGTTGATGATCGAGAGGCAGTATCCGGCGCTGGCGGTGGTGGAGGCGGATGGACGGCTGAAGGGGATTCTGATTGCGAATCTGGCGATAGCGCCTGGTCCCCCGCACGAGCCGAGCCTGAACTAGGCGGCCGGAAGGCGTCGATCTGGCGGAGCTTGATCGAGAGCGGCTAGAGACTAGCTTTGAGGAACTCGAGGCTGGAGCGGATGCAGTCGAAGTGGTCGCGGCGGCAGAGGTCCTGCTCGACGACCCAGATCTCGGCACCGGCGGCCTTCGCGGCGGGGATGATGGCGTCCCAGTCGAGATTGCCTTCTCCAACGGGGGCGAATACCGGACCGGGCATCATCTCGCCTTCCTTCATCGCCACTTCCAGATCCTTCATGTGGATCACCGGCATGCGGCCGTGGAGCCGATCGATCAGATGGACGGGATTCACGCCGGCAACAGCCGCCCAATAGACATCCACGGTCATGGCGAGGTCGGGTCCGCCTTCCTCGATCAACAGGTCGTAGATAGTGTCGCCGCCGGGCCCGCGGAGGAATTCGATGGAGTGGTTGTGGTGGCCCAGGGTGATCCCGGCGGCCTTGAGCTTCTCGATGACGGGTGGGAGGTCGGCGACGAAGGCCTGGTAGCCCTCGTAAGCGTAGCGATCGTATTCGTCGATGATGATGGGCACGGCCACGTAGGGGCAGCCAAGGGTCTGGAGAAATTCGATCTGGGCCTCGGTATCGTCGCGCAGGGCGCGCCAGAGACGGTGGGCGCTGGGGCAGGTGAGGCCGTTATCGTCCAGGATTTGCCGGGCTTCGCGGGCGGTGGTGTCTGGATTCTCGCCCTCGACCGCGCCGACGCCAGCGAACTCGACGGCCTCGTAGCCGATCTCACGGACACGTCTCATAATGTTCGCGAATCCGGTCTGGTCGGTCAAGAAGTCGCGGAGGGTGTATAGCTCAAGGGAGATGGTGGCGGCCACAATGGGTCTCGCTAAGGACTAGATGCGATGGGAGCGGGGATAGGCTACCAGCGGTGGGGGTGGGGGCCGAAATCGGCAGTGTAGAAGGGAGTGATGGCGCGGCCGGGCGGGGAAATCTCGTCGATGCGAGCATGGTCTTCGTCGATGAGCCCGATGTCGAGGGCGCCGAGGTTGTCCTCAAGGTGGTCCATGGTGCGGGGACCGATGATTGCGGAGGTGACCCCGGGCCGACCGGCGACCCAGGCAAGCGCCAACTGGCTGACGGTGCAACCCTTTTCGGCGGCCAGGGCCTCCACGGCTTCGATGGCGTCGAAGGTTGTGTCGGCGAACATCCGGCGGGCCTCCACGCGGGGATCGGACTCCTGGAAGCGAGCGTCGGCGGGCACGGGTTCGCCGCGCCGGTAGCGCCCGGACAGCAGCCCGCCTCCCAGAGGTGACCAGGGGATGATGGCGATGCCGTAAGTCTGCGCCATGGGGATCAATTCGCGTTCGATCCGGCGTTCCAGGATGTGATACGGAGGCTGCTCGGAGACGAAGCGGTTGAGACCGTGTTCCTTGGCGGCCCAGAGGGCGTCGACGTGTTGCCAGGCGGCATAAGTGCTAACGCCGATGTAGCGGACTTTGCCGCTGCGGACCAGATCGTCGAGCGCCCGCAGGGTCTCGTCGATGGGGATGTTGGAGTCGGGCCGGTGCATCTGGTAGAGGTCGATGTAGTCCGTCTGGAGCCGTCGCAGGGATGCCTCGCACTGCTGGATGATGTGCCGTCGATGGATGCCGTGGGCATTGGGATCGTCGTCGTCCATGACGCCGTTGACCTTGGTGGCGAGGATCACGCGGTCGCGGCGGCCGTTGCGTTGCAGAGCCTCGCCGACGAACTCCTCGCTGCGGCCACGGCCGTAGACGTTGGCGGTGTCGAGTACGTTTATGCCGGCGTCGAGGGCTCGATCGATGATGGCGCAGGAGTCGTCCAAGGTGGTGTCCCGGCCGAAATTCATGCAGCCGAGGGTGAAGGGTGAGACCTGCATGCCGGTGCGGCCAAAGGGACGGTATTCCAAGGTGAGTTCCCGATCGGGCGGAGGTGAGAAATGTGGAGTGTTGCCGCCGGCTTCGGATTCGCCGGACGGTGAAGGTAATGATGGCACGGGGTGAAGCGGCAAGACCAGGCGCGAGCGGGGCACGGCGTTTACAGCTAAACGCGGCCGGTCCACTATTGCGAGACATGCCGGAAGAACACGGGGAACAAAGAGCTGGTGGGGGCGCCTGGTGGCGATCAGGCGCTTTCGTCAGTTTTATAGCGATGTTTGGTCTGGGGCTGGCCAGCGGCGCGCGGGTGTCGCCTCGTCGGATTGTGGACTCAGTCATGGGGAGGGGCGGTGCGGAGCAGGCCGTCGACCCGGAGGCGGGTTCCCCCCCGCCGCAAAGCCAGTCGGCACCGCCACCGCGAGGTGTGGAGGTGGAGGCGGAGGGTCCGGAGGACGGACGGCCGACAACGCTGCGATCGCGGGCGTTCATCACGTTCATAGTGATGTTTGGAGTGGGACTGGCGGCGTGGTGGCCGATGATGGCGTACCTGTCGGTATTCGTGCGCGACATTCTGGGGCAAGGAATACTGGCGGCGTCGTTCCTGCTGGTGGCCATCCACGGGGTCACGGCCACGCTGGGGCTGGCAAGCGGGCCGTTCATACGGCGGTACGGTAGCAAATGGACGTACACGCTGGGACTGGTCGGGCTGGCGGTGTTCATGCTGGCGCTGGGGCTGTCCGCGGATTTCAAATTCGTACTGGGGATGGCTCCGGTGATGGGGTTCTTTCTGGCGTTTCACTGGACGGGTGCGCAGGCGTACATAATCCAGGCCAGCCCTGCGCACCAGCGGGGTCTCGGCAGTGGTGTGGCCACGTTCGCGGCGACGCTGGTGCCGGCGGCGTCGGCGCCGATTCTTGGTCTCATCGCCGACGCGAACGGATTCGGCCCGATGGCGCTGGTGGCGTTCGGGATCGTGGCGGCGGGGCTGGTGGTCACGACGTTCGCGCTGCCAAATATTCTGCCGGTGGTAAGACCGGCGAAGGAGACCGAGGAACTGACGCTAGAGGGCACCGTGCCGAGCGGGATGGGAGGGTTGCTGCGGAGGCCGGGAATCGGGTGGATGCTGCTGGTGCGTGGATCGACAAGCATGATGCTGGGAGTGTTCGTGCTGCTGGCGGGGCCGAAACTGATCGACTCAGGCGGGTTGATGAGTTCGATCGGCTTCTTCGTTGCTGGGACCTCACTTGGTGGGGGCCTGGCCCAGTTGGGAATCGGATGGGCGTCGGACCGGCTCGGTCGGCGGAAACTGCTGGTGATAACGCTTGTGGTCGGGGTGGTTTCTTCGGTGGCGTTCGGGCTTACAGACAATCTGGTGCTGCTGCTGGCGGCATCAGGATTTCACGGCCTATTCCGAAACGCGACTCAGACGCTGCTGGTGGCGGTGATGGGAGACATCACGCCGCCTAGCGAGACGGGCAGGGTGTCGTCACTGGTGACGAGCTCATTCTCGTTGGGCATGGTGATAGGGACGCTGGTCGCCGGGGCGTTCTTCGAGATTTCGCAGCTGGCGCCGTTCGTCATCGCGGCGGCGGTCGTGATGGCGGCGATAGTGGGGCTTTACCGAATTCCAATGCGCGCGGCTGGCGCAGCGGGGGCGGTCTAGGGGCCGCCGGGATCGCCCTGGGATTCTTCCCACAGCCTGAGGACTTCGCGGGGGAGATCGGACGAGTGCAAGAAGGCGAAACGGGCGACCTGGGCGCCCACGTTGCGCACTGAGACGTGGAGTTTGGGATCTTTCAGGGATCGATCGGGGTTCATGGCGTCGTCGCAATGAGCCACGGAGACCTGCTCCGGGACGACCCACGCGTGCAGGGATCGGCCGATGGTGCGCAGGTTGCTGAGCGCGTTGGTGGCGCCCATCGCGCCGCCGGACACGCCCACGAGGCCGAGCATCTTGCCGCCGAATTCCTTGGAACTCATCAAATCGAGGGCGTTTTTGAGAACGCCGGTGATGGCGCCGTGATACTCGGCGGTGCCGAGGATGATGCCGTCGGCGGCGGCGACATCGGCGCGAAGCCGCTGTACGCCAAGAGGATAGGACGACTCGTCGTCGCGGCCGTCGCAGAAGGGCAAATCGTAGTCACCGAGGTCGAGAAGGGCCACGTCGGCCCCGACGGCGCGAGCGCCGTCGAGCGCGATGCTGATAACGGCGCTGGTGTTGTTGCCGTCCCGCATGTTGCCGGAAATGCCGACAACGCGGACCGGCTGACCTGATCGATCGGCGGATGTCAAAGAGACTCTCCCAATAATTGTGGCGTTCGAACTCAACAATCGCGCCTGCAGGGGGTGAGAGTCAAACGAGGCGGGCGTGACGCCCTATAGTGCGACGCAACTCAGTTCGGTAACGTCGAGGAGCATTATGTGGGCAGATTTACCGGCCAAGTGGGCATTGTTACGGGAGCGGGGCGGGGGATCGGCCGGGCGATCGCCGAAGGATTGGCTGGAGAGGGGATGAAGGTGGCGGTGGACTCGCGGACGGCGGGCTAGGTGGAGGAAACGGCGGCCGGGATCGAGGCGGCGGGCGGCAAGGCGCTGGCGGTGCCCACGGACGTGACCGATCAGGGTTCGGTAGGGAAGATGGTGGAGCGAGTACTCGAAGAATTCGGAAGAATCGATCTGCTGCTCAACGACGCCAGCAGCTTCAACGCGATCGGGCCCGTGCGGGAGGTCGATCCGCAGGAGTCGTGGGGGGACGTGACTACAACTCTATTTGGCAGCTTCCTGTGCGCTCGCGCGGTCTTGCCGCACATGATCGAGCATGGGAGCGGGAAGATTGTGAATATGAGCGGCGGAGTCTAGACGTCGATCTCGTCGGCGCGGGCGATGAACAATTCGATCGTGGTGCCCTGGATCAGCAGGGTGAACAACACGACGCCAAAGGTCACTTCCTGCAGCAGAGCGCGCTGGGGAAAGTCCTGCGGTATGGAGAGCGCCATGGCCACGGCGACGGCGCCGCGCAGGCCCGACCACCAGAGAACGTTAAGCCAAGACAGCGGCAGCCGGGAGCCAATGCCACCGAAAACGGCGAGCCGGGAGGCGCCGTTGAGGAGCAGATAGACGACCAGAGCCCGGCCCAGAAGCACCGCCAGAATCCCCCAGAGGATGGGCCCGACGACTTCAAGCAGATCCTCGAGGGTGATGGCGAGGCCGACGAGGAGAAACACAACGGCGGTGAGGAGGAAGGCGAGGAATTCCCAGACGGTGTCGATGGCCTCGCGGGTCTTCTCGGACATGCCGAATCGACGGCCGATATTGCCCAGGACGATGCCGGCGGTGACGGTGGCGATGATGCCGGATTGAGCGAATGCGTCGGCGATGACGTAAGTCCCGTAGGCAAGAGCCAAAGATATGGTCGTCTCGATGAGGTGGTCGTCGACGCGGGAGACGATCCAGGAAACGATGAGCCCGCCGACAACACCGATGAGGATGCTGACCGCCACGGTGAGAAAGAACTGGACGAGAGCGCCGGTGACGGTGACGTCAGACTGCACGGCCTGGAGGGCCAGGACGAATATGACCAGGCCGGTGCCGTCGTTGAACAGGCTTTCGCCCTCGACAAGATTGGCGAGGCGGTGCGGCGAGCCCAGGCGACGGAAGGTGGCCAGGACGGCGGCGGGATCGGTGGCGGAGACCATGGCGCCGATGACGAATGCCAGATCGAAGCGCATCCCGGTGGCCAGATTGAGGATCACCGCCACGACGCCGGCCGAGATGACGACGCCGGGAGCGGCGAGGACCACGACGCCGGCGATGGACTTGCGTAGGTCACCGAAATCGATGCGGAAGGCGGCGTCGAAGAGGAGCCCGGGCAGGAGGACGACGAGCACGACCTCCGGGGAAATCTCGAAATGCTGATCGCGCAGAACCTCGGCCGCGATCAGGCCCAGGACGACAAGGGCGACGGTGTAGGGGACGGCGATTCGGCGGACGACCAGCGCCACAAATACGGCGACGGCGACCAGCGCGACGGCGGCCTCTACCGGTTCAAGTTCAATCTCAAAGTCCATAGAAGCGAATGATAGCGGGGTTACGCAGGCTCGCCAGGGGCGGCTGAGTAGGAGAGGCTACACGGGATTCTCTTCCGGATCGGAAGAGGGAAAGTGGCGGCCTTCGTCGGCGAAGCGCTCCGTTACCAGTCCGGCGGCGGGATCGGCCACGCGGTGGAACGCGGCGAGCATGGCCCGGGCCTCGGGAGTCAGGCGGGAGGCGCCGCCGCCGGTGCCGCCGGAGCAGGAATGCAGAAGAGTGAATCCGGCGGCGGCTTCCATCTCCTGGAGCTTTTTCCAGGCGGTGCGGTTGGGCAGGTCGAGGTCCTGAGCGGCGGCGGAGACGGAGCCGAGGGCGTCGATACGCTCCAGCAGGGTGGCGCGAAAGTCGCTGAGCAGCACCTGTTGATCGCGCTCCAGCCAGACCTTGGAGCGGATGCGCCAAGGTCTCTCGTGAGGCTCAGGCACGTTCGTCCTCCGAAACCGGCGGGGTAGAGGCGGAGTCCAGCCACTCCATGTTCGTGGGCCGTGGCGCCGGCGGCCGCTCGGTCGCGGTTGATCGCGAGTTGCCGGAGTGGCGGATTAATTTTTTCGTGGATCGCGTTACTAATTTTCCTTCTATTAATTAACTATTTCTGGTACAGTGAACTCCTCCTGTCGAAGCATCGGGTGAAGAGAGTTCCGACAAGGGTGAACATCGCGTGAAGGCGCTGACTGATCTGAATCCCGGGGAGCGGGCGGAAGTGCGGTTGGTGCGCGGGCGGGGCGCCATACGACGGCGGCTGCTCGATCTTGGTTTGTGCCGGGGACGGTGGTGGAGCTGGAGATAACGGCGCCCTTAGGGGGATTGCGAGCGTACCGATTGCGAAGCTCGGTGTTCGCCCTCCGGGAGACAGAGTCGAGCTGCGTGGAGATTGAGCTTGTGGGAGCGGACGGAGCTAGTTCGAAATGAGGTCGGTGAACGCCAGACCGGTGGAGGGAGCCGTGGGTGTGAATCCGGGCGAGCGGAACGCCCTGGTGGTGGCGCTGGCGCGCCTGCTGGGAGCGGGTTAGGCGGTTGGGCGGGGCTGGCTATCCCGGGCCGGAATTGACGAAAACGGCCTCGGCGACGGGAAGGCCGACCGGCATCGACTTTCCGCCAAGCGATATGACCAGTGGCCCTTCAAACGGTAGGTGTTCGAGCACTCGTACCCGGGCGCCCGGGACCAATCCGATCTCGGCGAGATATTTGAGGAGGGCCGGGTTGCGGTCGTGCACACGCACGACCCTGAGACGGGCGCCGATCTCGGCCTCGGCGAGGGCATAGGACTCGTCGGCCACTGCCTGGAGGTCGGCTCCGGGGATGGGTTCGCCGTGGGGATCGGCGGTGGGGTTGGAGAGGAGATCGGCGATCTTGCCTTCGAGCTTTTCGGATATCGCGTGCTCGAGGTGATCGGCCTCCTCGTGCACATCATCCCAGTCGTAACCCAGGGTCTGGACGAGGAAACGCTCGATGAGACGGTGGTGGCGGACCAGCTCGACGGCGGCCTCGGCTCCTGCCGAGGTGAGCAGGGCGCCCTGATAAGGCTCGTATTCGACGAACCCGGCCTCGTGCAAACGCTTGATGGCGGCGGTGACGGAAGCGGGTGGGCAACTGAGAATTTCGGAGAGCCTGCCCATCCTCACGCGAGTCTCTTCGCCGCCGGACAGGTAAATCTCCCGCAACTGATCCTGATCGGCCGGATTGGCCGGCAATCGGGTTGCGGGGGTGGTCATGGTTGTGGCTTTTTCCCGGACAAAAAAATATTTGCACAAATATAAACTGGGAAAGGCGTCGGCGGCAAGAAAAGTGGAGGCCGGCGGCGGACAGTGTGGCGAGGGCGGCTATTCGGAGACGTTGAAGAAGGCCTCTGCGACAGGCTCGCCGTTGATGAGAATGTTCACGGAATGGGCGCCGCTGAAGTAGGCGGTGCGGAAAAAGCCAAAGTTGGCGCTCTCGAATCCAAATTGGGATCCGGTTTCCCAGACTTCGACTTCGACGCCGTTGCGGTACTAGGCGATGCCGAGAGTGGAGCCGGCGGGGATATCGCGAAATGCGGCGGACACGAAGACATTTTCGCCGACGGTGAATTCGTTGGTTGGGTCGACGGGGAGTTGATCGGCGTCGATGGCCCGGGCAAGCACGGTGCTGCTCACCCAACCGTTGACCGGGTTGGGGGTGGCGGTGGGAACCGGGGTGACGGTCGGCTCCGGGGTAGAAGTGGGGACGGGAGTGGGAGTGGCCGTGGGCGCGGGAGTCTCCGGGAGAGTCGGGGTGGGAGTCGGATCGGGAATTGCGACGGATGTCGGGGTGTTGGTCGGGTCCGGCGCGATGACGGCGGTGGCTGGCCGGCGGGTCACGTCAGGGGCGAGGGCGGGGCCAACGCCGGTGGCCGTCGCGGGAGTGTCGGTGGGGAGAATGATGATCGTGGGTTGAGCCTGAACTACGGGATCGGCGTCGTCTCCGGCGAGCCAACCGTAAGTCGACAAGCGGTAGCCGGCCGCGAAGGCAAGCACCAGAAGGAACAGAACCACGATGCGGCCCGAGCTCAGGACTCGAATAATCCGACCGAAAAAGCCCACGGGGACCTCTCAACCTCTTCGCGCGAGCGAAATTCGCGTTTCCCGCCTCCACTACGCTGTTCGCATCGCGCTGCGTCCTAGAAAGGTTCAGGCATCAGCGCCGTTTCAGGGGCAGAAAATTGACAGGATGGCCGACGCAGATGCTGTGGACACGATCGGGCGACCATATCGGGACAGATTTACATGCCCTGCCTAAGGGCGCGCAGGTGACGGCCGAAATGCGCGGCCAGCACCTGACGATGGGTGGCCGGTTCGGCGTCCAGCAACTCTTTGACGGACCGGCCCAGCGCGGGATCGGTCAGTACTGATCCGAAGGTCACGTGCAGTATTTGCCGACCGGCGTCCCGATCCAGAAAGACCGATTCAAGGTCGGTGGCGGCGATGCCGGCCGGCGGAGGAAGCATGCGAAGCTCCGACGAAATGTGATAAGTGGCGCGATCTGCCTCGAAGCGTCCACGGGAGAATTCGATGACGCGGCGAAAGAGGGCGGAGTCGTGACGAGCCACGACGCGGAGAGCCTCCAGGTAGCTGGTTCCGGCGGTTTTGACGTGGAAGAGGCCGCCGGTCACCCGGGCGATGATGGGATAAATAGATAGTTTGTCCGAACCGGAATGGAGGCTGAGTTTGTAGGGGCCGAGTTCGCGGACGATGGCCATGTGGCCGGCAAGGGATCGTTCGAGGGTGTCGAGATCGCCGCGATAGTCGATTCCCTTTTCAAATCCGCCGACGTAGCGCGGCGCCAGGCTGACCAGGTTCATGCCGGATTCGAGACACTGATCGGCGATGATGAAATGCTCCGCGAGGCTGGTGGGTTGGGGGGTCTCGTCCACGCTGAGCTCGATTTCGTGGGGGTGGCCAAGGCGCCCGGTGACCTTGAGGATCTGATCGGCGAGGGCGCGGGTATGGGCGATGGCGCGGCCGTACTTGACGGCGGCCCGGCGGACGGTGATCTCGTCGAATTCGATTTCCACCTGACCCAGGCGCACTGTGCGCCCGAGGTAGGTGTCGATCCAGTCGATTTCAGGACGGACCGCCTCGAACCGTTCGTCCAGGGTGGCGGGATCGTAATCGTCGGCGGCGGTATCGACGTGATCGGAGGGGTCGATGGTAAAGAAGGCGTAGCCGGCGGCGGCGGTGACATCGACATCGGTGGTGGTCTTCAGGTGATCCGCGTCGGCGCCCCAGTGGCCGTCGAATCCCTCGGCCGAGAGAGCAGCGGAAGCGTCGGCCAGCACGTCCGCCGGGGAGCGAGCGGTGCGCTCCATTTCCCGAATCGACTGCTGGGCGAAGACCGGGCTGATGCCGTCGCCGTGGGCAAGATGGGCCTCGAGATGTCCCGGGGTGGCGGAACCGAGGCGATCGCCGTAGCCGAAGCTGGGATCGAGTTCAAGGGTCTGAGGGCGCCTGGATGGCAAGTTCGGGTGGCTCCTGCAGCGGGGTGGGCGGTCGCTTGGAGCGGCCGGTCCGCAGGGTCGCGATTCCATAATCGCGAGCCGCGGGCATCATAGCCGGGTGGGCCGGTTCGGGATGAGAGCGAGGTTCGCCGAGTAGCGATCCGGGTGGTGTGCGGGATGCCTGGCCGTGACCGCGGAGTGAGGCGAAGCCGCGCGCGCGGAAGGCACCCGGGGGACTACTCCAAAGGCAACACCGCTCTGGAGCGACCGTCGGTCGCCGATCCGGTCGACCGGGGAAATGGGTCCTGTCCTTGCCGGTCCCAACCGCCTATTGAGCTTGACATTGCCGGTGATCGTCAGCAAAAGCGCCTGATTAAACCGTAGTATCGGCGCCGCTTTCCGGGAGATACCTAAAAGGGGGTAGGGCGGCAGCCGGACAAGATCAGGGGAGATTTTGTGTTTCCAAAAAAACATTAGCAATCTGAGTCGTCGGCAGCTTTTCCGAAGGTTGGGCGTGCTTGGCGTCGGCGGCGCCGCCGTGCTGGCGGTAGCCGGCTGTGAGCAAGAAGTGGTGGAGAGGATCGTCGAGGTCGAGGTACCGGTAGAGAAGATCGTGGAGAAGACGGTCGAGGTTGAAAAGATCGTTGAGGTGGAGAAAATCGTCGAAGTGGAGGTCATGGCTGACGAGGAGATGGCTGAGGAAGACGACATGTCCGGGCCTGCCGCGGTGTGGCGAATTGGAATCTTCGAGGATGTCACCACGCATAACTTCTTCAACATCCTGGGGCCGGGACAGACCGCGTGGAACTTCTACGCCTTTTTGAACCGCTACCCATCGTTGTACGGCCTGTCGGATCAGAGATTCGACTGGGTGCCGATGCTGGCGGATGGTTTTCCGGGTCCGTTCACTGAAGAAGGCGACTTCGTCACCGCGACGGTGAAGATTCAACAAGGGCCGGTGTGGAGCGATGGCCAGCCGATAACGGCGGAGGATATCGTGTTCACGGTAAACACTGTCCTCGAGTTGTGTATGACCGAAGGCAACTGGGCCAGCATCGTCGACGCGAATTCGATCGCGATGGTTGAGGCGCTGGACGCAAATACGGTCAAGTACTACTTCCACGAACTTCCCGGGCTAGCGCGCTGGCAGTTCGGGCTATCGGGAACCCAGTTTGTGGCCAAGCACTTCTGGGAACCGTTGGTGGCAGAGGCCATGGCCAGTTCCGATGATCTGACGGAGCAGCGGGCGGCGCTATTCGCGGTGATCCCGGAGAATGAGCCGACCGCGGGTGAGATGACGTTCGTGAAATGGGAAAGTGGTGCGTTCGTGTAGCTGGGCGCGAACGACAACTACTACTTCGCGGGTAGCACGTACACCGAGTATGCCAACGGCTCCTATACAGAGGAAAAGCCGGGTGACTATTCGTTCACGGCGTATGGCGATGCCGAGGGTGACATCCTGCTTTAGGTCACGCGGGCGCCGGCGGCGCCGACGGTGATCTACAGCGTTTACCCGAGCCAGGACGCCGCGGTGCTGGCCCTGCAAAGCGCGGAGATCGACTATATGTTGACTCCGCTGGGCCTGGCGCGAGGCTTCCAGGAGCAACTGGCCGGCCGGGAAGACATTCGCATAATCGCCAACCTGCCCAATGGCATCCGATACCTGGGTTTCAACACCCGGCGTCAACCGATGGCCATGAAGAAGTTCCGGCAGGCGGTGAGCATCCTGACTGATAAGGAATACGTGACCGGCACGGTTCTGGCCGGTGTGGCCGACCCGGCCTACACCATGGTTCCATTGCCGGATCCGGCCGCGGAGCGGGAAGAGGTGGAGATAAAAGGGTCGGTGTCGAGCCCGGTAGATCCGGCGCCACGCTGTCGATTTTACGATCGATGTCCCATGGCCGCGGAAATCTGCGAGATAAGCGATCATCCGCCACTGGAAGAAGTTGGGCCCAAGCACCTGGTGGCCTGCTATCGCGTGTAATCTGGTCGACGGCGAATAGACCATGGTTACGACGCGCGGACCGGCGGCGAAGGTAAAAGTTTGACGGGTGCGCCCGAGGCGGCTTGAGCCCGTCGGCGCGGTCCGATCGGAGAGCGCTAGCCCGATGGAAAGCGACGAAATGCAAATGACCGGGTCGGGCCCACGATGAATGGTGCGGGCGGCCTGCGATTTCACCTGGACCGAGAGCTTGGGGACGGAGAGGTGCCGGGCTGGCTGCTGGACCCGGTGCTGATAACGCTGTTAATAGTGGCGGCGGCGCTGTATCTGTACGCGACCGGGCACCTCCCGGGACGCGAAGACGCCCGTCTTCGCGTGGCGGGGTGGCGGGCCGCCTGCTTTATCGGCGCGCTGGCAATCCTGTTCGTGACCCTGCTGTCCCCGCTGGACGGGATCGGCGAGCTGTACCTGTTCTGGGTCCACATGAGCCAGCACATGACTCTGGTGCTCCTGGTGGCACCCTTGATACTGCTGGGTGTTCCCGGCTGGCTGATTGACCGGCTGGTGCGAAATCGGGTGGTGCGGGCGGTGACACACCGGCTGACCCGTCCGATAGCGGCCCTGCTGATCTCGCAATTCATATTGATTGCCTGGCATGTACCTCCGATATTCGAGGCGGCGCTGGGAGATCGTCACCTGCACAATCTGGAGCATCTGAGTTTCTTGGTGGCGGGCATATTGATGTGGTGGCCGGTGCTGAGCCGGTCGCGCGCGCTGCCGGGGAGCGAGCCCGTCTGGCTTATCCCTTACCTCTTTGTGCTACCGATCCCGACATCGGCCCTGGGCGCCATGATTACGTTTGCCCGGGAAGTCATTTACGAAAGTTACGCTCTGGCGCCGCGCTTGTGGGACATGCCGGCGTTGCGGGATCAGGAGATCAGTGGCCTGATAATGTGGGTTCCTGGAAAGCTGATTTTCTGGCTGGTGATGGGGGTGATCTTCTTTCGGTGGTTCGCCGGCGAGACGAAAGGCGATCGGTCCGAGACGCAGATGCCCTCGAACGGCTGAATGGGCCGAGAGGTGGCCGGTGCCGGCCCGCACGTATGGAGCGGAACACACCCCCACCACGCATTTGGTTTAGAATTTTGCGGTTTTGGTGAACGGGCTGTCGGATGATAATGAGAAGATGGCCTTGGCAGCCGGCCGAACACATATTCTCTCCAGGGAGTGCATGACCTGTACCGCTTGATCACGCTGGCAAGTCAAATCGCGGGTAAATCAAAAGCGACTCGGTGGCGGCGGTACGGCGTCGGCCGCTATTTGGCGGTAACTCTGGCGGCGGTTGGCGTGGTGGTGCTGGCGGGGTGCGGCGAGTTGCCGCAGACGATCATGCATCCGGCCGGGGACGATGCCCGGCTGATTCTCGATTTGCTGGTGCCTGTCCTGTGGATCGCGCTGGTTATCTTGGTGGTGGTGGTGGGGTTCCTGATCGTTTCGATGGTCAAGTATCGATACCGGCCGGGAAACGATGGCATACCCCCGCAGATTCATGGCAACCCGCGGCTGGAGATAACCTGGATGGTCGCGTCGGCGCTCATTGTGGCGGTACTGGCGGTGATGACATTCAAGACAATGTCGATACGAGCGGAAGCGCCGGGCCCTGGGGCGCTGATAGTGGAAGTGACTGCCAATCAGTGGTGGTGGGAGTTCACCTATCCGGAGCTGGATGTGGTGACCGCCAACGAGCTGTATCTCCCGATCGGGCAAGAGGTTGACTTGCGGCTGGCGTCAAACGATGTGATCCACAGCTTCTGGTTTCCCAGCCTTTCCGGGAAACAGGATGTGGTGCCGGGGACGGTGAATCGGATGAACTTTGTGCCGGAGGAAATCGGGGTATATCCCGGGCAGTGCACAGAGTTCTGCGGACTGGCCCACGGGCAGATGCGAATGGCGGCGTTTGTGGTGAGCCCGGCAGAATTTGACCGATGGGTCGAGATGCAACAGACCGGCGCCGATCCGGCGCTGGCCACGTCGCCGGGAGCCCAGGTATTTCAGATAAACTGCGCGGCCTGCCACTCGATTCGTGGTACGGCGGCGGCTTTCGGTCAGATAGGACCTGAACTGACGGGCATCGGCGCGAGGACCACGCTGGGAGCCGGCGTAGTGAACCACACACCCGAGACGCTGGCGGAGTGGATCCGCGACCCTTCACAGATAAAGCCGGGGGTTCTGATGCCCGCGCTCGGCGTGGACGTGGGCGACGTTCCAGCCGCCCTGAGCGAGGATGATATAACGGCCTTAGTGAACTATCTGGAGCAGATGCGCTAGTGGCGACAATGACCCAGACCCTCCCTGTGGCTCAGACGTGGAAATCCGATGTCTGGAGCTGGATAACGACGGTGGACCACAAACGGATCGCCAAGCTGTATCTGTTCGCGGCGGTGGCATTTTTCGCCATCGCCGGTACAGAGTCCATGATCATGCGCACGCAACTGGCTACACCCGATGGCACCTTGATCGATGGCTCCCTGTACAACCAGCTGTTTACGATGCACGGCGTGTCGATGATTTTCATCGCGATAATGCCGCTGAACGCCGGGTTCTTCAACTTGCTGGTTCCATTGCACATCGGGGCACGGGACGTGGCCTTCCCGCGACTGAATGCGCTCAGCTTTTGGATGTTTTTGTTCGGAGCGATATTCCTGAATTTGAGCTTCTTCACCGGCGCCCCGGACGGCGGTTGGTTTGCCTACCCACCGCTGACGGGAAAAGAGTTCTCGCCCGGGACCGGGATGGAGCACTGGATTCTGGGGCTGGCGGTGCTGGGGACATCCTCCATCATTTCGTCGCTGAACTTCGCCGTCACGATCTTCAACCTCCGGGCGCCGGGAATGAAAATGACGCGGATGCCGGTGTTCACCTGGATGACGCTGGTGACATCTTTCCTGATCTTGTTCGCGTTTCCGCCGTTCACGGTAGCGTCGGTCCTTTTACTGACCGACCGGATTGTGGGCACGGGATTCTTCAATCCGGTCGCGGGCGGCGATCCGGTGCTGTGGCAACATTTGTTCTGGTTTATGGGCCATCCGGAGGTTTACGTCCTGATTCTGCCTCCGATGGGAATCGTGTCAGAGGTACTGCCGACGTTCGCCCGTAAACCGCTTTTCGGGTATACCGCTGTGGTTTTCTCTGGAATCTCCATCGGATTCATGGGGTTTGCGGTGTGGGCGCATCACATGTTCGCGGTGGGGTTGGGGCCGATCGCGAACGGCGTGTTCACCGCGATTACGATGCTGATCGCGATTCCGACAGGAGTGAAGGTGTTGAACTGGTCGGCGACGCTATTTCGGGCGTCGATCAAGATCACGACACCGATGCTGTTTGCCGTGAGCTTCGTGGCCCTTTTCACGATCGGCGGGCTGAGCGGAATGATGCATGCGGCGTCGCCGGTGGACATGCAGCACACCGACACCTACTTCATCGTGGCGCATCTTCACTACGTGCTGTTTGGCGGATCGATCTTTGGGATTCTCGCCGGAATTTATTACTGGTGGCCGAAGCTGACGGGACGGCTCCTGAATGAGCGGCTCGGCAAGATTCATTGGTTCCTCGCGTTCCTGGGATTCAACATAACGTTCGGGCCGATGCATATCCTGGGCAACGACGGGATGCCGCGCAGGGTTTACACATATATCTCCGGACAGGGCTGGGACACCTGGAACCTGGTCGCGACCGGGGGCGCCTACTTAATGGCACTGAGCTTCCTGCTGTTTGCCTTCATCGTGTTGAAGGGGCTGCGTGGGGAGAAGTCGGCTGGAGACGATCCCTGGGACGGGGCCACGCTGGAATGGGCGACGACGTCGCCGCCGGCGGTTCACAATTTCGATTCGATGCCCGTGGTTGGCAGCAACAGGCCCGTATGGGACGGTAAGTACGGGGGATCGCCGGCCCCAATGGACCCGGCGGCCGCGGAGAGTGACATTCACATGCCCAAAGCCTCTTACTGGCCAATATTTGTGGCGCTGGGGCTGGCATTCGCAGCCGCGGGCGTCATTTACTCTTATCCGATGAGCGCGGTCGGTGTCGTGATGATCTTCTACGGAACGTTCGCCTGGACGCAGGAGTCGACGGTCGGCCCACCGGCCCGGCCCAGCGGATCGGGGGCGGGGCACTGATGGCAGCGCACGGCGGACACCCGGCCACCAGTCTTGGCCTGGACATGCGCAAGCTGGGGATGTGGACGTTCATCGGCTCCGAGTCGATTTTCTTCGGCACGCTGATAGCCAATTTCTTCCGCTGGCGTGGATCGAGCGAGGGCGGCCTCGGGCCGGAGGATCTGGACATCAACCTGACGGGCGCCGGGGCGTTCGTACTACTGATGAGCAGCCTCACAATGGTGCTCGCGTTGGCGGCGATGCGGAGCGGTCGAATGAAGCAGTACCGTCTGTGGATCGCGTCCACGGCGGCGCTCGGTATCGTGTTCATCGGCATGCAGGCGTTCGAGTTCACTAGCTTTGGCCTGGAAGGCCTTGGTATGAGCAGCAGTCTGTTTGGCGGGGCATTCTTCGCCCTGACCGGATTTCACGGGCTGCACGTGGTGGTTGGCGTGATCTGGTTGATCTCCCTGCTGATATTCGGCGTGGGTCGGGACATTAAGCCGGGTGAGCAAGTCGCCGGTGACCATCACAGTTTCATATCCGCGGAGATATGCGGTCTTTTCTGGCACTTCGTCGACCTGGCCTGGGTGTTTATTTTCACCCTGATATACCTGCTGCCGTCGATCTAAAGTTGTAGTGAAGGAGTCCACGATGTCCGTCGAGTCGACCGCCCACTCCACGCCTGAGTCGGAGGGAACCGGTCACGCGCATCCAAATTATGTCGGGATAGCGATATTTCTATTCGTTGTCACAGTTCTGGAGATAGTGATCACATTTCAATCGTTCTCGCTTGGCTTTATGACCGCGTCCCTGATCATTCTCATGTTTTTGAAGGCGGCGGGAGTGGCCCTCTATTACATGCATCTACGCTATGACAGCCGCGTGTTCAGCTATCTCATGGTGGGTGGCGCCATGGTGTCCACGGGAGTGATTCTGGCGGTGGCAGCGCTAAACAATTTTTTGCCAGGGCAGTAGGCGGATGGCCGCCGCTCGATAACTGGCCCCGATGCCGGCGGGCCTTAAATCAGAACATCCTGCCGACGCCGGATGAGTCCCTACTAGACGATCCCCAGCACCCCGCGATTGGCCGGTCTCTCCATTTCTGGACGACTACCTGACTATCGCCCGTCCGCACCGACCGGAAGGGCGCGAGCTTCCACCGAAGCCGTGCGAGGCGTGATGATGACGGTCCTAGAAGATGCGTTCAGGGAGGGCTTGACCGCGGCCGTTACCCACATAATGTGTCAGACCTGCGATGACAGGGGGTGGCTTCCGGCAGAAGACAGCCTTTCTGGGGGCGTCGACAAGCCGTGGACTGGTGAGTGGGATCCGTCTCCGGAAGGGTGCCAACTAGGTGTTGGGGAGCCCATTCCCTACTGGACCATCTGGCCGAAAACCTACTTGCCCGGAAGGCTGCGAGTTACCGTAGAAATTGAACCGCAAGACCTGTAGCTAGGCCCTGTCCCCGCCTCCGGAGCCGGAAGGAATGGGATGGTGAACGGCGAACAATGAGACGTTTGGCGGTCCGCTGGATAGCACGGTGACGGTGGTGATCCTGGTGTACGTGAATGCTTTCGCGTATTTGAAGATGGGGTACGCCTCGGCGATGTCGTTCGTGCTGTTCATGGTGATCGCGCTGGTGACGCTGGTGACGCTGGTGAACGCGCGATTGCTGCGGTATGACGCCGGGTACTAGGAAGGCCGGGGGGGGCGTGGGGTGTGGGGTGTGGGTTGGGTTATGATCGCGGCGATACGTCGGTGAGGTGGGTGGGGCGAGGGCAATAGAGGCCGGGGGCTATGGATGGCGTCATCAGCGGCAGGCAAGCGGAAATTACGTAAAAGGCTGGGACTGGGGAACCGGGGCGGACTGGCGGGCTATATGTTCGTGGCACCGTCGCTGGTGTTCCTGAGCCTCTTTGTGATCCTGCCGATCATGCTGGCGTTCTATTACAGCCTGACCGACTACGACCTTATGCGGTCACCGCGGTTCGCCGGATTCAAGAATTACGTGAACCTGCTGGATGATGTGCGCTATCCGCGCGGCGTTGCCAACACGCTCTACTTCGCGTTCGGCACAGTCCCATCGGGAATAATTACGTCGTTGCTGTTGGCCGTTTTGATCAATCGCCAGATTCGCGGGATTTACGCGTATCGGGCACTTTTCTACATGCCGGTGGTGAGTTCGTTCGTGTCGGTCTCACTGATTTGGCTATGGGTGTACGAGCCACAATTTGGGCTGATCAACGAGGGGCTGGAAACATTGGGGTTGCCGCGGCAGAAATGGCTGCTGGCGGTGAAGACCTCAATGCTCTCCATCATCATCATGAGTGTGTGGAAGAACATGGGCCTGAACATGGTTATCTATCTGGCCGGGTTGCAGGGAATCCCGCCGCACCTGTACGAGGCGGCCGAGATCGATGGCGCTGGCCGGGTTTCGACGTTTTTCCGAATCACGCTGCCTTTGCTGGCGCCGACGACCTTTTTCGTAGTGATCGTCTATTTCATCGGCGCGCTGCAGATGTTCGTGCAGGTATGGATCATGACCTCGAAGGTGGACGGTGCCAACGAGTCGTTCGGGGGTCCGCTGGACAGCACCATCACGGTGGTGACACTCATCTACTCCAATGCCTTCCACTATTTGAAGATGGGCTATGCGGCGGCGATGTCGTTTGTGCTGTTTATTGTTATCGGGTTAGTCACGCTTATTAATGCCCGGTTGCTGCGGTACGACGTGGGGTATTAGGCGGCGGGCATAGGCTCACGTCAGTTGGCGGCGCCGGGCGTGGGGGAATTGGCGCCGTATTGGGATAGACGTAAGTGCGGTAGATGCGAAAGCACTTTTCGCTGCAGACGAGGATGGTGTGGCCGTCGTGCTGCTTTTCAATTTCGTCTGTGGGCATCAGAATTCCGCAGCTAACGCAGCGGGGCATCTCGTTGACTTCACGAAGCGGCATGGCGCATCCGCTCTCGTAGTTGGACGGTGGCGGCGGTGTCGGGAGTGCGGTCGGCGGCGATGACAACGCCGTAAACGCCGGCGGCGTCTTCGAAGGGCAGTTCGCAGCAGTTGTGCAAATCGCGCCGGTGGTCGCCAAACCTGTGAATTGATGGTCCCCCCAGCAGGACTCGAACCTGCGCACATGGTTTAGGAAACCAATGCTCTATCCTCTGAGCTATGGGGGGATTCGCGGTTTCGCGAAGGCTTTTTGAAGACCGGGTCGCCGCCTTCTCTCTAATATTATGCGTTCCGGGGATCGCCTTGCCCGCGCATATCGCAGACAACGCTCGGGACTGCGGTAGCGATCCGGGGATGAAGATATTGATGGAAGATCCGCGATTCAGAACGATGGTGGACCGGGTGTCGAGAAGGACCTGAATCCGGATTCGCCAATTTTCTGGCGGCCTACGCCGATGGAGCGGATCGAGGAGGCGCTGGACCTGGCCGAGCTACGGGCCGGGGAGCGACTGGTTGATCTGGGGTCAGGCGATGGCCGGGTGCTGTTGAGCGCGGCGAGGAGGGGAGCGCGGGCGTTTGGTTACGAACTGGACTCGGACCTGGCGTCACAGGCTCGCGATCTGGCCGCCCGCGCGGGTCTGGATATCGAG
>Ga0114996_10000049_pt1 | contig 149308 bp, 147 predicted proteins | sample ArcticOcean_MG_C_4_FD_87039 | JGI IMG/M metagenome (GOLD analysis project Ga0114996, IMG submission 87039) | Marine microbial communities from western Arctic Ocean - ArcticOcean_MG_CB4_134 | ecosystem: Environmental > Aquatic > Marine > Oceanic | place: Arctic Ocean: Canada Basin | collected...
AATGATTAGATTAAGACAAGCGTTTAGGACTATCAATTGAAGTGATTAAAAACTACTCGACAGTGACTGACTTTGCTAGGTTTCTTGGTTGGTCAATGTCTGTTCCTCTTAAAAGAGCAACCTCATAGGCAAGTATCTGTAGTGGAATAGTGTAGACGATAGGGGTCATAAAGAAATCAATGCTTGGCATTTTAATAAGCCTTCCATTTGGGACGTCTATCTTGTTTGGCTCATCACTAAAAACATAAAGCGTGCCATCTCTAGCCTTCACTTCTTCTAAGTTAGATATAAGCTTTTCAGCAAGCTCATGCTCAGGGGCAATTGCAATGACGGGTATCTTTTCATCGATAAGCGCAAGCGGACCATGCTTAAGCTCTCCTGCAGGATAAGCCTCGGCATGAATGTATGATATTTCTTTAAGCTTAAGCGCGCCCTCTTTTGCAATAGGATAAAAAATACCTCTACCTAAAAATAAAGCATTCTCTTTGTTTGCAATCTCTGGAGCAACCGACGAAATCTCATCTTTTAAAAGCAGTATTTCATTAATCATTTCGGGCAGCTTCCTTAAAGCTTTCACTATTCGGCTCCTGAGTCTTGGATTTTTTTTACGTGCTTTCGCTAACGCTAACGCTAAAAGCATTAAGCCCACGAGCTGTGTAGTAAACGCCTTTGTTGAGGCCACACCAATCTCAGGTCCAGCATTGGTTAATAAAACGAAATTTGACTCTCTGACAAGCGAACTTGTGGGCACATTACAAATCCCCAGAGTGGCTAAATATGTTTTGTCTTTTGCATAACGAAGAGCGCCCAGTGTATCTGCGGTCTCACCAGACTGAGAAATACTAATAAACAATGCATTTTTTTCTACGTAGGGATTTTTATACCTATATTCACTAGCATAATCTACCTGGCAGGGAATGTCGGCTATTGAGGAAAACCAATTGGCCGCAACGGCGCCGGCATGCAAACTGGTTCCGCAAGCCACAATCTGTATACGCCTAACCCTTGAAAAGACATCGGTCGCGCCCATGCCAAAAATATTCTCTAATACGTCTTCACCACCTATTCTGCCATCAAGCGCTTGCCTTATAGCTTCTGGCTGCTCATAGATCTCTTTCTCCATAAAATGTCTATACTCACCCTTGCTGCTTGCTTTAGCAGAAATATCAATCTGCACGATCTCTCTATTAATTGGCTGCTTTTGTTCGTCATAAATTTGGTAGCTATTAGCTGACAGCTCGGCAACATCGCCATCTTCTAGAAAAATAAATTCATTGGTTTGTTGCGCGATAGCCAGCGGATCAGAGGCGGCAAACATCTCGTCGATTCCAACGCCAATTAAAAGGGGTGATTTATTTCGTGTGATAATCAAACTGTCTTTATTTTTTTTATGCATCGCCACAATTGCATAAGCCCCCTCTAGCCTATCCTTAGCTAAATACATTGCATCCAGCAGGCTGTTGCCTTTACTTAAATATAAGTCGATAAGGTGTGCAATTAGCTCTGAGTCTGTTTCCGAGGTAAATAAATAGCCCGCCTCTTTTAGTGACGTGGTGAGCTCTAAATAATTTTCAATGATCCCATTGTGAACAATATAAACACTCTCTTTAGATTGATGTGGGTGGGCATTGCTCTCTGATGGCTTACCGTGTGTGGCCCATCGGGTATGCGCAATACCTAATTTGCTTTGGGGTTTTTCCGCGATCATCTTCTCTTCGAGTAACGCCACCTTTCCAGCCGCGCGAAGGCGTTTGACGTCCCCCTCTTGATAAAGCGCAATACCAGCAGAGTCATACCCTCGGTATTCCATTTTATGGAGGCCTTGAATGAGCAACTTGCCTACATTTCTAGTTGAGGCAACCCCTATAATTCCACACATAGTTAGCCCTTCTTATCCCAATCTTTTTTATTTTCTTGCTTGGCTCTTGCAATACCAAGACTATCACTAGGAACATTCTCTGTAATGACTGATCCAGCAGCAACAAAGGCATTATCACCAATTTCAACCGGAGCGACTAAGGAGGCATTCGTCCCCACAAAGCTGTTATTGCCAATAATTGTTTTGTGTTTGCTCTTACCATCATAATTACAGGTGATAGCGCCTGCCCCTATATTGGTGTGCTCGCCTATTTGGGTGTCCCCTAAATATGAAAAGTGGTTGGCCTTTGAGCCTTTGCCGATCTTTGTTTTTTTTATTTCTACAAAGTTGCCCACCTTGACAGCATCTTCTAGCTCGGCGCCAGGACGTATTCGCGCAAAGGGGCCAATCGAGCAATGACTACCAATAACAGACGCCTCAATGACTGAATGTGAGAGAATTTTTGTGCCTGCACCTATGCTGGTGTCTTTGATAAGGCTATAAGGACCAATGTATACATTATCCCCAAGCTCAACATTACCCTCTAAAATCACGCCAATATCTAGCGTGACATCTTTTCCTGCCGTGACCTTACCTCTAACATCAACCCTGCCTGGGTCGATTAGAGTTACGCCTTGATCGAGCAGCGCTTCTGCGTTTCGTTTCCTTAAAATAGATTCAGCCATAGCCAGATCCCTCTTTGAGTTTATCCCAAGAACCTCATCTTCATCTGCGATATTAATTGCTAAAAAATTGTGCCCTTCTTGAATAGCTATTTCAATAATATCAGTTAAGTACTGTTCTTTTTGAACATTATTGGTCTGTATTTTATGAATCGTCTCCCTTACCATCTGTGCAGCTAGATACATGACCCCTGAATTCACTTCATTAATTGTTTTCTCTTCCTTGGCATCTTTTTCTTCAACAATCCTTAGTAGGTTGTCTTTTGTATCTCTTACCACCCTGCCGTAACCAAATGGATTTTTAAATGTTGAGGTCAGTACGGCCGAGCTGCCCTTGTCTATTAGGGCGACAAAGCGCTCCAAAGTCTCTAATTTAAGTAACGGCATATCCCCACATAAAATCAACACATCATGATAATCATCAATGGCTTCTAGCCCGCACCTAACCGCGTGCGCTGTTCCTAGTTGCTGGTCTTGGGTTGCATAACTTACCTCATCATGAATAAACGCAGGGAAAAGCAAATCATGCTCAGGTTGCACAACAAGCACCTTGGCCTGGGCGCTAAGACTGCTTGTTAAGTTAATACAATAATCAATTAATGGTCGGTGATTTAGCGCGTGTAAAACCTTGGGAATATTAGAACACATCCTCGTACCCTTGCCGGCGGCAAGGATAATAACTGAATATGTCTTGTCTTTACTGCTCACGAGAACAATCTAACATATATAAGACGTTTACTTGCCCTTAAGCTTCTGTGCTGCTTTAAATCTAGCTTCAGATTCAATAAGATTTGCTTGAGCTTTTGCAAGATCAATATTCTGATTAGAACCTTCAAGCACAGCCCTCGCAGCATCTCTAGCCTCTTTCGCAGCGGCCTCGTCTAACTGATCGGCTCTCAACGCGCTATCGGCTAGAACCGTCACTAAATTAGGTTGAATCTCAATAATGCCTCCCGTGACATAAAAAGAAGCTGTGGTTCCATCCGGCTGTTCAGCCCGAATCTCGCCTGGGCTTAATTTTGTTAAAAGCGGAGCATGCCGGGGGGCTATTCCCATTTCGCCCGTTGAGGCAGGCACAAATAACATCACGACAGGGCCTGAGAAAATGGCTCCTTCTGCGCTAACAATATTAACTTGAATTTCAGACATTAATTACCTAATCCATTTTTTTGGCTTTTTCTACGGCTTCTTCAATACCGCCAACCATATAAAATGCCTGCTCAGGTAGATCATCATACTCTCCCTCAACAATGGCTTTAAATCCACGAACCGTATCTTTTAATGACACATATTTTCCTGGCGCCCCTGTAAAGGTCTCAGCAACAGCAAATGGCTGTGATAAAAATCGAGAAATCTTTCTTGCGCGCTGTACGCTTAACTTATCAACCTCTGAGAGCTCGTCCATACCAAGAATAGCAATAATGTCTTGTAGTTCTTTATAGCGCTGAAGCACCGCCTGTACGCCACGGGCAACATCATAGTGCTCTTGGCCAATAATGTTTGGATCAAGCAAACGACTGGTTGAGTCTAATGGATCAACAGCTGGGTAAATTCCTAGCTCAGCGATTTGTCTCGAAAGCACTAAGGTCGCATCAAGGTGGGCAAACGTAGTGGCGGGTGACGGGTCTGTTAAATCATCTGCAGGAACATAAACAGCCTGAAACGATGTAATGGATCCTGTTTTAGTTGAAGTAATTCTTTCTTGGAGTGCGCCCATTTCTTCGGCTAAAGTAGGTTGATAGCCTACAGCAGAAGGCATACGCCCGAGCAACGCGGAGACCTCTGTGCCAGCTAATGTATAACGATAAATATTATCGATAAACATTAATACGTCGCGCCCCTCATCTCTAAAGTTTTCTGCTATTGTAAGACCGGTTAAGGCCACACGAAGTCGGTTGCCTGGAGGTTCATTCATCTGGCCATATACCAGTGCCACCTTATCTAAAACCCCTGACTCTTTCATCTCATAGTAAAAATCATTTCCTTCTCGCGTTCGCTCTCCAACGCCCGCGAACACAGAATAACCACCATGCTCTTTTGCAATATTATTAATGAGCTCCATAAGAGTCACTGTCTTGCCTACGCCGGCGCCGCCAAACAGGCCGATCTTACCGCCCTTTGCAATTGGCATAATTAAGTCAATGACCTTAATGCCCGTCTCAAATAGCTCTGTCGATGTAGATAGATCCTGATAAGCAGGAGGCGCCGCATGAATAGGCCTCACTTCTTCTGCCCCAATATCGCCGGCATTATCGATAGGGTTACCTAGCACATCCATAATTCTTCCTAGTGTTTTCTCTCCCACTGGAACTGAAATTGGTGCGTTCGTATTAATCACCTCAAATCCACGCTTTAAGCCTTCACTCGCGCCCATGGCAATCGATCGCACCACGCCACCGCCAAGCTGTTGCTGAACCTCAAGGGTTACTCCTTGCTCTGCTACATTTAAGGCGTCATAAATTTTTGGGATAGCCTCTTGCGGGAACTCCACATCAACAACCGCTCCAATTACTTGTACAATTTTTCCACTACTCATGAGTCTTTTCCTATTTCTTTAAGTTTTAATTATTTCTAAACAGCTGCTGCTCCGCCCACAATTTCTGAAATTTCTTGGGTAATTGCAGCTTGTCTTGCCTTGTTATATTGCAATTTAAGTTGATCAATAAATTCACCTGCATTATCTGTTGCAGCTTTCATTGCTACCATTTTAGATGCCATTTCACAGGCCACATTCTCTACAGCCGCTCGATAAACCTGCGCTTCTAAATAGCGTTCCAGTACAGACTCAAGAAGCTCTTCAGCGCTTGGCTCATAAATATAGTCCCAATGATCCTGAAGCTGACCATCGCCAGTCTTTTCAACAGGCAGCACATGAATCACTTCGGACTTTTGGGTCATAGTATTCACAAAGACATTGTGTACAACTTGCAGTTGATCTATTTTTCCTTCCTTATATAACGAAGTCATAGCTGCAATCGTACCAATAAGGTCTGATAACTTTGGTGCATCGCCCAACTGACTAGCAACTGATACGACGTTGACCTTTAGGTTCTTGAAATAACCTACTCCTTTTGAGCCCACTAAAGCCAAATCCACTTCTATACCTGCTTGTTCGTACTGGCTGATTTCATTAAGGACAGATCTAAAGATATTTACATTGTGGCCCCCACATAATCCACGGTCAGTTGTAAAGATAATCATGCCTACACGTTTAACCTCGCGCTTTACTAGATAGGTGTGAACATACTCTGGATTAACATGCATTAAGTGACCGACAACCGATCGAATATTTTTTGCATAAGGCCTGGATTGTTCCATCCTAACTTGTGTCTTCTTAAGCTTGGAGGCTGCCACCATTTCCATGGCGCGCGTAATTTTCTGCGTATTTTTAACGCTGACGATTTTAGTGCGTATTTCTTTGCCTACGGCCATTACTACTAATAAGTTCCTTTAGTTAAAAATGATTCTAACAACGATTTGAGGCCTGCCTTGATATCGTCGTCATAAGCGCCTTCAGCATTAATTTTATCAATAAGTTTTTTACCATTATCGCCTGCAAACGCATGCAGGCCTGCTTCATAATCAGCGACCTTTTCGACGGGTACGTCATCAATAAAGCCCTCATTAACGGCAAAAAGCGAAATAGCCATCTCTGCCACTGACAAAGGGGAGTATTGTTTCTGTTTCATTAGCTCGGTCACACGTTGGCCTCGCTCTAACTGCTTACGCGTAATCTCATCAAGATCAGATGCAAATTGAGAAAATGCGGCCAGCTCACGGTACTGGGCAAGCGCCAACCTAACACCACCGCCTAATTTTTTAATGATGGACGTTTGTGCTGCACCGCCAACACGCGAGACCGAAAGACCTGCATTAATGGCCGGTCGAATGCCTGCATTAAACAAATCTGTCTCTAGAAATATTTGACCATCGGTAATCGAAATAACATTCGTGGGAACAAACGCAGAAACATCGCCGGCTTGTGTCTCGATAATAGGCAGCGCCGTTAATGATCCTGTCTTTCCTTTAACTCTGCCATTGGTCATGCGCTCAACATAATCAGCATTCACTCTTGCGGCCCGCTCAAGCAGCCTTGAATGTAAATAAAACACATCACCCGGATACGCCTCACGACCAGGAGGTCTTCTCAACAATAACGACACCTGTCTATAAGCCCAGGCCTGCTTGGTTAAATCATCATAAATAATTAAAGCGTCCTCACCCTGATCCCTAAAGTATTCACCCATTGCACAGCCAGCGTAGGGCGCAAGGTATTGCATAGCGGCTGGATCCGAGGCCGAGGCCGACACCACAATGGTGTATTCCATCGCTCCATGCTCTTCCAACTTTTGCACTAAATTAGTGACCGTTGAATTTTTTTGGCCAATCGCAACATAGATACACTTAATGCCCGTTCCTTTTTGATTAATAATCGTATCAACGGCAACGGCGCTCTTACCTGTTTGACGATCTCCAATAATTAATTCCCGCTGGCCCCTTCCAACTGGAACCATTGCGTCAATGGACTTCAGTCCAGTTTGAACCGGCTGATCAACTGATTTACGATCAATAACACCAGGGGCAACCTTTTCAACAGGAGATGTAAACTCAGTGTCTATTGACCCCTTGCCGTCAATCGGGCTGCCAAGCGAATCAACCACTCTACCCAGCAGGGCTTCGCCTACGGGCACTTCCAAAATTCTACCTGTTGTCTTGACGGTGTCGCCTTCGGACAGCCCTTTATAATCCCCTAAAACAACTGCGCCAACAGAGTCTCGCTCAAGGTTAAGCGCCAACCCAAAAAGATTATTATCAAACTCAAGCATCTCACCATACTGTGCGGACTCAAGCCCATGAATTCTAACAATTCCGTCTGTGAGCGCCGTAACAGTCCCGGTGTCATTGTTATCAGAAGAGACATCAAATGACTCAATTCTCTTTTTAATTAGTTCACTTATTTCAGATGACTTTAAGGCCATGGTCGTTCCTCACTTTATTAACCAAGTAGTTAATTTATTTAATTTATTTTTTATCGATCCGTCTATTACGGTATTGTTTACTTTCACTTTTGCTCCGCCCAGGAGCTCGGGATTCAACGTATTGCTTATCTCTACATTGCTTTGATAGTGTGCCTCTAGTTTTTTAGTGATTTCAGTTAAAGCTTTACGGTCTGGCTCTGCAGCTGTTTGTATTTCAACGCTTATTCGGGAAAGGCTTTGATCAAGTAACTGCTTATAAAGGCTAGCAACATGAGAAATCGAGGAGAGCCTTTGGTTCTCAATTAATAAGACCAATAGATTATCAGACCACTGCATATTAATATTGCTTGTATCTTGTTTTATGTCTTTCAAAACTTCCCTAATAGCCATAGCCTTGCTTGCCTTAGTTGTTTTAGGGTTCGAAAGGTAGCTGTTTAAAGCAGCATCATCAAGAATCGTGCTCAACGAGTCAAGCAAAGACAACCACTCGGCTTGAGTGTTGCCCCGCTGTGCAAGTTCAAAAATAGCTCTTGCATAAGGTCTGGCGATGCTCTCTGATCCTGGTTGAGACATATTTAAAGCTCCGCGGCCAACTGATCAAGCAAGTCTTTATGCTTAGACGCGTCTATTTCTTTGTTAATAACTTTTGATGCCCCTAAAACCACCAAGCTTGACACCTCGGTTCTGAGGTCATCTCGGGCTTTATTTGTTTCAATTTGAATTTCTGAGTTTGCTTTTTCGATCAGTCGCTGTCGTTCGGCCGCGCCCTCGGTTCGCCCCTCCTCAATAATTGAGTTGGCCCTAGAGTTACCCTGATCAATAATTTCACGGGCTTGAAACTTTGCTTTCTCTATAAGTTTATCGGCTTCTGTCTTAGCAATATTTAAGCTATCTTCACCTTTAGAGGCCGCGGCTAGTCCGTCTGCTATCTTTTTTTCCCGCTCTTCCATTGCCGCAGCCAACAAAGGCCAAACAAAAGACATGATAAACCATACCAGTAGTAAAAAAACCAACATTTGGACAAAAAGCGTGACATTAATGCTCATCAAATTCTCCTAAGTTTTTATCCGCCAACTATGCCTGTTGCTGCTGACAAAAAGGGATTTGCAAAGGCAAAAAAGAGCGCGACACCGACACCAATCATTGTCACAGCATCAAGCAACCCTGCAACGATAAACATCTTAACTTGCAACATAGGCACTAATTCTGGCTGTCTTGCGGCACCCTCAAGGAAGCGACCCCCAAGAATACCAAACCCAATAGCAGTCCCTAGCGCTCCGAGCCCCATAATCATGCCTACAGCTATTGCTGTCATGCCTTGTATATTTGAAACCATTGCTGCTAATTCCATTTTTCTCTCCTCATAATTAATTAATAGTTAATGTGTATCATGCGCCATACTTAAATAAACTATAGTGAGCATCATGAATATAAAAGCCTGAAGCGTTATCACTGCAATGTGAAATAGCGCCCAAACCAAGCCCAGCAAAAGCTGAACTAAAAGCAAAATAATTGAGCCTGGGGACAAAACATTATGAGCTATCTCAGCCATTTCATTGGCACCCATAGATAGCGTGAACAAAGCAATAAGAATAAAAATAAGCTCCCCAGCATAGAGATTACCAAACAATCGCAGCGCTAAAGAAATTGGCTTAGCACACTCTTCAATGACCTTAAGAACAAAATTAAAAGGTAGCAGCCATTTTCCGAACGGATGGAAAAACGTTTCCTTCAAAAAGCCTTTGGCTCCTTTTGCTTTAAAGTTGTAAAAAATAATCAAAATAAAGACACTTAAAGACATCGCGAAAGTTGTATTTAAATCCGTGCTAGGCACCACTTTCATATACTCAATTCCAGCCATCAGGCCAAGCTCTGGCAATAAGTCAACTGGAACTAAGTCCATAAAATTCATTAAGAAAACCCAACAAAAAATAGTAAGCGCCAAGGGAGCAATTAACTTGCTTGTTCCATGAAAACAATCCTTCACTTGAGTATCAACGAACTCTACAATCAACTCGACAAAGCTCTGCATTTTTCCGGGCACGCCGGAGGTCGCTTTTCGTGCCACCATAAAGAAAATAACACTAAAGACTAAAGCTAAAAAAACAGAGTAGAAAATTGTATCAAGATGAAAATTCCAAAACCCTTCGCCAGTATGTAAATTGGTGAGGTGATGGCTTATGTAATCCGTAGATGACTCGGGGCCGTGATGAACTGGTTCTTCCATATCCTAATTTTTATTAATACAAATACGTTTCTACAACAAGCATAAATAGATATGCCATAAGCGTTGCGATTATCCCTGCCATAAATGGTAGAAAAATCACATCAAACCTTACTATAAACGCCCCAGCAACGACGGCTGAGACTAATAATTTTATCATGGATGAACGATAAAATACTCTAAAAGATGCATTAATGTCTACCTCACTACCAAAAAAATTCCTAATAAAAACGTATAACGATCCTGCGCAGACAGAAGCAACCCCCATCATGGCCGACTTAAACCCTGGCAGACCAAATAAATATAAAAATAGAAGCGAGCAAGAAGTACCAATCAGAAGTTGAAATACAATAAGCAATAGTATAATTTTTTTGGCCTGACTGCGTGTCGGTAATACATCGCCCATTAAAACTATTGGCTTGCAGTGCCTTTTATTTTCTCGATTATGCCCTCAAGCTCCTCGTTGCCAAAAAAGCGTATCGTTAAAGTGCCTCCTTTCTTGCCTTGTTTTAGGGAAGCCCTAGCCCCAAGCGATTCGCTTATTTCTCGCTCTAACAATTCAAGATCAGGATCCCGATAGCCTGGCTTCGTATTGTCGTTCTTTGTTGACTTGTGTTTATTTAATTTAACTATCCGTTCAACGCTTCTCACGCTTAGGCTTTCTCCATAAACACGAAGCGCCAAAGGGATTTCCTGTCTTTTATCTGTTAAGCCAAGCAGCGCACGGGCATGGCCCATTGATAGCTGTCCTAGGGCTAACATTTCTCTTACCTCTGCAGACAACTCTAAAAGCCTAATCATATTTGAAACTGCCTCTCTAGACCTTCCAACTTCCTCGCCAGCTTTTTCATGGCTGAGGCTAAATTCTTCAATAAGTCTTTGTAGTGCCTCTGCTTCTTCAATAGGATTAAGCTCTTGTCTTTGAATATTTTCAATTAATGAAACCGCCATCACCTGACTGTCCTCAAGGTTACGCAAAAGAATAGGGACCTCTGCCAGCCCGGCTATTTGAGCCGCACGCCATCTCCTTTCACCGGCAATAATTTCATATCCAATTGGATGTGTATTAATTTTATATTCATTAGACAAATCATCCGCTTTTCTAACAAGAATCGGTTGAATAATTCCTTGTGCCTTTATTGAACGAGCGAGCTCTTCAAGCTTCTCTTTATTCATAAACTTTCTAGGCTGATAAGGACCTGGGCTTAGCGCCTCAATAGGGACCGTTTTAAAGGGTGTATTAGCTTCTTTTGCCGACAGATTGGTCTGGGAGGAGGTCAGCAAAGCATCTAGCCCCGTTCCTAAGCTTTTTCTTTTGCTCACGAAAGCCCCTCTAACGGCTTGCTATCTCTTCGCAAAACCTCACCAGCCAAAGCTAAGTATGCCTGAGCGCCTTTGGAGCCTACATCGTAAGCTATCACCGACTTCCCAAAGCTTGGGGCTTCTGCCAAGCGGACATTTCTAGGAATAATAGTCGAAAATAATTTATCACTAAAATGCTGTGACAGCTGGCTAGAAACCTCATTTGTTAAATTATTTCTGCCATCATACATAGTTCTTAATATACCGTAAATTGATAATGAAGAATTAGCGGATTGGTTAATTCTTTGGATGGTTTGCACCAATGCAGACAGCCCTTCAAGCGCATAATATTCGCATTGCATCGGTATTAAAACATTGCTGGCCGCCACAAGCGCATTCACCGTTAGCATATTTAAAGAGGGCGGGCAGTCAATTAATACATAGTCAAAGCTAAGCTGTGCCTTGAGCGCCTGCTTCAGCTTATACTCTCTTTGGTCAGAAGAAAGCAAGTCTACTTCTGCTCGCGTTGTGTCCTGATTTGATGGTATTAAATATAAATTATCAGACTCACATTTATAAATCGCATCTTCAATTTTAATGTCGCCCAATAAAAGGCTTCCAACGCCTGACTCAACTTCCATTTTATTAATGCCGCAAGCCATAGTGGCATTGCCTTGCGGGTCTAAATCCACAAGCAAAACTTTATTCCCAGTTATGGCAAGTGCTGCAGCAAGATTAACGGAAGTGGTGGTCTTGCCAACACCTCCTTTTTGATTAGCTACAGCGATAACGTTTCTACTCATGAGTGCTTTTCTCGATAATCAGTAGACCGCTTTTCGTGTTTGTTTTTTCAGGGAAGTCTACTTTTTCTATTTTATAACATGAAAACCGCTCTAATAGTTCTTGAAGGTTTATATTTTTCTGACATGGAACAATTAGCCTTGTCCCACCATCAATCCAACTGCTTAACATGGGCATTAAACGATCAATAGGTGCTACCGCGCGTGCCATTACAGTATTAAAACCACATATATTTAGATCTATAGACTCAATTCGTGCGTGCATAATTGTTACGTTTGATAGCTCTAGATGATCCTTTGCATAACTAATAAATTGAATTCTTTTTTGGCGACTCTCAACAAGAGAAAAGCTAAACTCTGGATATGCAATGGCTAAAGGGATGCCTGGCAGGCCGGCGCCACTTCCTATGTCTGCAATAGTGTTGCCTAATAAATAAGGCTTAATAAGCAAACATTCTATACAGTGCCTCTGCATTAGCACTTGATAATTAAGCGGTCCTGTTAAATTATGCGTTTTATTCCAGTCTAATAATAAAGTGTAAAAATCGACAAGCTTTTGAACTCTCTCTGTCTCGAGTTTAATGCCAGATAAGCAGATAGACTTTTCAACATTGCTTATCTCAAGGTCCATAAACTATTTAGCCAAATGACAAGATACTTCGGTTTCATTAATTAGCCTCAGTTGCTGTGGCAGCTCACATCCATTTGTAGCGTTAGGACACCTATCTATAAAACTACAGCCGGTTGGAAGGTGTATTGGCGAAGGAGGGTCGCCTTTAATTAAAGAAATTGATCGTTGCTTTTCTATGTCTGGATCTGCGATAGGGACAGCATTAATAAGGGCCCTTGTATAGGGGTGCTTGGGCTCATCAAACAGCCTGTTAACTGGCGCCACCTCTAGCGCCTGCCCAAGGTACATAACAATTACGCGATCACATAAGTGTCTAACTACGCTTAAATCATGACTAATAAATATTAGTGAGGCGCCAATTTTTTCTTTTACCTGGAATAACAGGTCAAGCACCTGCTTTCTTATAGACACATCAAGTGCACTCACTGGCTCATCACATAATATAACCTTAGGCTTTAATATGAGGGCTCTCGCAATAATAATTCTCTGACATTGGCCCCCGGAAAATTCATGAGGAAAGCGATTAAAAATTGACTCATCTAATCCAACCTCTTGCAATGCATGAACCACTCTCTCTTTTATTTTTTCTTTACTTAATTCGCCTGCATGAGTCCAAAGCGGCTCAGACAAGATAGAACCAATATTCATTCGAGGATTCATCGAAGACATCGGGTCTTGAAAAATAATCTGTATATTCTTTTGGACCTCCTTCTTTAGCTCTTGGTTGTTTGGGCTAAAGGACTGGCCAAATAAACGCAACTTGCCAGAACTAGGCTCAATAATGGTTGCAAGCGCTCTAGCGAAGGTTGACTTACCGCAGCCCGACTCTCCCACAATACCAAGTATTTCGCCTTGCCTAAGCGTCACATCAATCCCTCTCACGGCCTGCAAAACCTCCTCCTTAAATAACCCCACATTTCTCCTAAAATTTACAACCAGGGATTCTGCCTCAACAATGGGGCTTAACTGTGATAAGCGTGCACGACCATTCGTTTGGTCGAGTCTGGGGATAGAGGCAATTAATTTTTTGGTATAAGGATGTGTAGGCGAATGATATATTTCCCGTGGCGTACCCTGCTCAACTATTTTTCCCTTCTCCATAACAAGCACTCGATCGCTTATTCCTGCCACTACGCCTAAATCATGGGTTATAAATAAAATTGCAGCATTTAAGTCCTTTTTAAGCTCGCCTATTAACGCTAAAATTTGCGCTTGTACTGTTACGTCAAGTGCGTAGTGGGCTCATCAGCAATAAGCACCTTTGGCTCTAACATCAAAACAGATGCAATCATTACTCTCTGTCGCATTCCCCCGGAAAGCTCATGGGGGTACTGTCTCAGCCGACTTTTTGGGTCTGGCAGCCGCACGCTTTGAAGGGCCATGAGAATCTGTTCTTGGACATTTTTTTCTTCGCCAAAATGCCTCTTCCAAGCCAGGCTCATTTGCTGCTCAATAGTCAAATAAGGATTAAGCGAGGTCATCGGATCCTGAAATATCATCCCAATTTCTTTTCCTCGTATGTCTTTTTCACTGGCTCTATCTGCAGAAAATAAATTTTTCCCTTCGAGGCTAGCCATGCCCGTTATCTCAGCATTGTCTGGTAGCAGCCCCATTAAGCTAAGGACGCTCTGAGTCTTTCCTGATCCAGATTCACCTACGACTGCAAGCGTCTCGCCTTGATTTAACGAAAACGAAATACCATCAACTACAGTGATTTTTCCCTGTGCAAGCGGATACTGAATCATTAAATTATTCACTTCAAGCAAAGCCATTATCTATCTCTCGGGTCTAGAGCATCTCTAAGCCCGTCACCAATAAAATTGAAACAAAAGAGCGTGGTTGCCAAGAAGGCTCCTGGTATCATAAGAAGCCAGGTCATATTCTGCATATCTTCAGCGCCTTCTTTTACCAACATTCCCCAAGACGTCAAAGGCTCTTGAACCCCTAACCCAAGAAAGCTAAGAAAAGACTCAACTAAAATTACCTGCGGAATAGTTAGTGTCATATAAATGACAACAACACCTAGCAAATTAGGCACAATATGTCTTCGCATGATGTCCCATGTGCTAACGCCTAAAGCTTGAGCCGCTTCAACATACTCTTTGTTTTTTATGGCTAGCGTTTGTCCTCGCACAATTCTAGCCATATCCAGCCAATTAACGGCGCCAATGGCAATAAAAATAAGAAATATATTCCTGCCAAAAAAAACCATTAATAAAATAACAAAAAACATAAAAGGCAGTGCGTACAAAACGTCTACTATTCGCATCATGATCGCATCAATCTTTCCGCCGACATACCCTGCTATGACACCATAAGCAACCCCAATTACTAAGCTTACTATTGTTGAGACAATACCAACTAATAATGAAATTCTTCCTCCATACAATGTTCTTACAAAAACATCACGCCCTAAAGAGTCGGTCCCAAAAAAATGACCATTAGATAAGCTTGGTCCCATTGCAAGATAACTCCAGTCTGTAAAATCATATGCGTAGTTGCTTAGTAAGGGGCCAAAAATTACAAACAGAAATATAGAGCTCATAACGTAAAATGCTATTTTTGCGCGGGAGTTTTTTTTAATGCCCTCCCAAGCTTCTTGCCAAATATTTTTTGAAAGCTGAGCATTCATTTTCGTAGCTTCGGATCCAGATAAGCGTAAATAATATCAACGAGCAAATTAAACGCAATGATCAACAGACCATAAAAAATCACTACGCCCATCACTAACGTATAGTCTCTGTTAAGAGCGCCTTGAATAAAAAACCTTCCAAGACCCGGTATGCCAAAAATTTGCTCTATTACCACTGACCCTGTAATGATTCCAGCGGTCGCAGGACCTAAATAGGATACAACTGGCATCATTGCCGGTTTTAGTGCATGACGCAATATGATTGTTTGCGTCCTTAAGCCTTGTGCTTTTGCAGTCCTAATAAAAGGACTTCTAAGGACCTCGATCATGCTCCCTCTTGTTAGTCTGGCTATATATGCAATCTGTGGTAAAGCTAATGAAATGGTGGGCAAAATATAATTTCTTATGCCTCCCGTTCCGAGCCCTCCTGCAGGCAACCACCCAAGAGTGACCGCAAAGAACAAAATTAAAACCGGAGCAACAACAAAATTAGGAATAGACACTCCTGTCATACTTAAAGTCATAATGAAATGATCTGTCTTACTGTTTTGTTTAAGTGCGGCAATGCTGCCAGCTAAGGCGCCGAAGAAAAGTGCAAGCACTATTGCGGAAAACCCCAATCGAAGCGATACCGGAAACCCTGTCATAATCAATTCGGTAACAGTAAAGTCCCTATACTGAAAAGAAGGTCCGAAATCCCCTGACAATAATCCTGATAAATATCGAGCATACTGATGATATAAAGGCTCATCTAAATGATAAGCGGCTCTTAAGTTAGCCTCCATTTCTGGAGGAAGCGCTTGGTCAGCGTCAAAGGGACCGCCTGGTGCCATACGGATCATAAAAAAAGCGATCGTGATAAGCACAAAGAGAGTTGGGATGGCGCCAAGGACTCTTTTTATTGTATAGGCAAGCATAAATTTAATACGACAAAATATAAAAATCTTTAGATCGATGATGCTGCATGTTGTTCGGGCGATAGCCTCCTACCCAAGGCTTAATCAAATAATTGCTTACATAAAAATAAATAGGAAGAATAGGCATGTCGTCTAACATTATTCTCTCCGCCTCTTGTAACAATTCGGCCCTTAAAATAATATTATTTTCTTGGGCCGCAAGAGCCACCAGTTGATCATATCGCTCATTACAATACCCTTGGTCATTAAGACCAGCATTACACTGTAAAAGCTCTGCAAAAGTATTTGCATCATTGTAATCACCAATCCACCCTCCTCGAAATACCTGCGTGTTTTGCTTGGCACGCCTCGTGTCTAAAAAAACTTTCCACTCTTGATTTACTAGCGTTGCATTAACCCCTAGGGTTTGACTCCACATTGCAGCAATCGCAATGGCAATCCTTCTATGGTCTTGAGAAGTGTTATACATGATTTCAACGCTTAAAGGCCTCTCTTTTGAATAACCAGCTAGGCCATATAGCCTTTTTGCTTCGGCTTCTCTCTGCTCCTGCGACCAAGAAGCTTCGAGCATACTTTGTTGCTGATAGCCATTTACTGGAGGTATCCAGCCATAGGCTGGTATTTGACCGCCATTCATCACTTGGTTCGTTAGAATTTCCCTATTAATCGCAAGCGTTAAAGCTTTTCTTAAATCTAAATTATCTTTGAAGGGCTCTTTTAATAAATTAAAGCCAAAATAGTAAACGCCAAGATAAGGCGAGCTTACAAATTCCTCGCCTAAGTTTTCTCTAATCCAATTAATTTGTGCTGCGGGCACTGACGAAGTGATGTCTATCTCATTCGCCCTATACCTTGAGAGCTCACCGGTCTTGTCCTCAGTTGGATAATACCAAACTTCGTTAATGATCGTGCTGTGATTGTCCCAATAAAAATTATTCCTAACCAGCTTAATGTGTGATTGGACAACCCACTCGTCTAGCTGAAATGCCCCGTTACTTACTAAGTTTCCTGGTCGCGTGTGTTCATTTCCGTGTCGCTCAATGCTTTCTCTATGAACCACAAAAGCTGCGCTGTGTGTTAATAGGCCCAAAAAATATGGCGTCGGCCCAACAAGCGTCATTTCAAGCGTGTAATCATCAACGGCACGAACGCCTAGCGACTCCGAAGACAAGCCTCCTGATGCTATCTCTCTTGCATTAACAATGGGATAAAGTATAAAACCATATGAAGACATCGTTGCGGGGTTGATGCTGCGCCTTAATGAATACTCCCAGTCATGAGCGGTAACAAGATCGCCATTAGACCATCGTGCGTCCTCCCTCAAATCAAAGGTATAAACCAGTCCGTCGCTAGAAATTTGCCAGCCATAAGCTGAACCAGCTATCAAGTCTCCATCAGGACTTTCGTTGATAAGGCCTTCATAGAGATCTCGGTGAATATTAGAACTAGAAACCCCCTCGCCTAAATGTGGGTCTAAGCTTCCTGGCTCAGCTCCATTGCCGATTCTGAGCACCTGCTCTTGTGCTAGCTCATTGCCTGCTAAGCCACCAATTGGTTCGCGTGGCTCTTGATTAGCGAGGTCATTCTTAGCGCAACCAACCAACAAAAAAAAGACAATTAGTATAAAAAAACGATTAAATATCATGCAATTTTTTGATTGGCCTCTTTTTTTAAATATACCAAAATTTGAGAGATTGCAGCAGGCGTTACTCCTGGTATGCGCTTTGCTTGTGCAATGCTATCGGGTTTTATTAGCTGAAACTTTTCGAGCATCTCTGTAGACAGCCCTTTAAGGGCTCGATAGTCAAAGTTGTCTGGGATGCTCCTATCGTTATAAGCATTTAATGTTTTGATGTCTCTTTGTTGTCTTTTTAAATAACCTTCGTACTTCACCTCTATTTCAATTTGTTTTATAGCCTCCATGCTTAGCGCTGATGAGTCTTCTTTTAAATATGAAAACTCCTTAAACTCAGCCAGTAATTCAATATTAAAGTCTGGTCTTTTTAAAAGCTCGATAGGTGTTTTTAATGATGAATTAATAGGGTCTGGTATTTTTAATGACTTTAGCAGTGATTTGCTTTGAGCTATTAGGCTTAGCTTGTCGTTATATGTCCTCCATCTCCTTTCGCTTATAAGGCCCATCTCTCTTGCTACAGGCGTTAGCCTTTGATCTGCGTTGTCTTCCCTTAACATGATGCGATGTTCTGCTCTAGAGGTAAACATTCTGTAAGGCTCATTTGTGCCAAGGGTAATTAAGTCATCAACAAGCACCCCAATATAAGAACTGCTTCTGTCAGGCTCCCAACCTGCGCGATCTTTTGCTTGTGATGCTGCGTTAATGCCCGCTAATAATCCCTGTGCTGCCGCTTCCTCATAGCCAGTCGTGCCATTAACTTGCCCTGCAAGATATAAACCGCCAATGCTTTTAGTTTCTAAAGTGCGCTTCAACCCTCTTGGGTCAAAAAAATCATACTCAACTGCATAACCAAACTGGGTAATTTTAGCGTTTTCAAACCCAACCATAGAATGCACAAACGCTTCTTGGGCGTCTTTAGGAAGACTAGTAGAAATTCCATTGGGATAAATCAAGGGCGAGTCTAGCCCCTCTGGCTCAACAAAAATCTGATGCGATTCTCTGCTTTCAAACCGAACTATCTTGTCTTCAATTGAAGGGCAATACCTTGGACCAATACCTTTTATTTTTCCACTATACATAGCAGATCGGTGAAGATTAGCTTTAATTATTTCATGTGTTTTAGTGTTTGTATGGGCGATATAGCAAGAAATTTGCCTTGGATGCATCTCTTTTTTTCCCATAAAGGAAAAAACAGGGACAGGTTGATCGCCCGGCTGTTCGGTTAGCTTAGAGTAATCTATAGAATTACGCTCTATTCGCGGGGGGGTGCCTGTTTTTAGTCTAGCAACATTTAGCCCGGCAACCTTTAACTTGTTAGCTAAATTTACCGACGCATCATCTCCAATCCGCCCGCCTTGCGTAGTAACATCACCAACATGAAGCTGTCCATTTAAAAAGGTCCCAGCCGTAATCACTACCGTTTTAGTCTTTATCTTAGCGCCGTCCTTTAGCACAACAGATTGAACGGTATTTGAAACAACGTTTAAATCAACTACCTCTGATTCAATAATTTCTAAGTTTTTTTGGTTCAATGTGGCATGCTGTATTGCCATTTTATAAAGGGTTCGATCAGCTTGTGCTCTTGTAGCCCTAACTGCAGCGCCCTTGCTACTATTTAAAGTTCTAAAATGAATGCCCGCATAATCAGCAGCCAAAGCCATAATTCCTTCCATCGCATCTATTTCTTTAGCTAGGTGGCCTTTCCCAATGCCTCCTATCGCAGGATTGCAGCTCATTTGTCCAATGGATTCTATCTTTTGAGTAATCAATAATGTATTTGCGTTTAATCTAGCTGCAGCTAATGCTGCCTCCACACCAGCATGTCCTCCCCCAACTACAATGCAATCATAGATTTGATAATTCATGGCCTATTAGTCTTTAAAGCAAATAAATCAAATGAAATACTTATCCTAACATCGTCGCTTCTAAATGGAATAACGCGATGAAAGCTGTGCGAAGGGAAAGATACCATTGTGCCTTCTGAAGGGTGAACCAACCGTCTCTTCGGGTCTTGGGTATAGTGAAGCTGATCTGTGACTTCTCCGAACTCAATCCAGCCTGCTACATCATCTTGATTAATGGTGCCAGGAATTTTTACGTAATAAACGCCGCTAAGCCATGCTTCAGGATGTATGTGGGACCTTTGATAACCCTGATCATACAAAACAACTGCCCAAGAATTCATAGACCAGTTGCTTGGCGCATTTTTTACCCAAGGATGATCTTTTTCTGGCGAGCCCTGTAATTGCTTTATCCGGAACTTAACTTCACTATTCACTAGCTCCATAAATTCCTTCATAACTGGACTTGGATCAACCATAAGACTTCCGGTTTGTCTTCCGTGTCTAGTGGCTCGATTTGAATGCGACCTTGAATAGGTTGGATGATCATAAATCATCTTTTCTAGGGCGCGATTAAACTGATCTATACCGTCAAAACCCCTCGGGCAATTAATTTTGTCTACAATCACCAGCTTGTCTTGGCCCAACAATTCGGCTGCCTCTTGGTCATTCCCTGAGTCCCTTAATGCACAAGCTTTTACTTGATAAAGCGCCGCCGAAAGAGGATAGCTATCTAAAAACTCATCGCAAATCTTAATACAACTAATATAATCACCGGTGGCTGCATAGGCATTTGCTAATTGACTATATAAAATACTAGACCCTTGAGAAAAGGTCGCTGCCTTTTTAAAAGTTTCGATAGCGTCTGAATTCATTCCTAATTTTAGTTGAGCTCTTCCCAAGTGGACCAAAGCATTTTGATCGGTTTCGTTGATAGAACAGCTCTGCTTTAAATGTTGTTGAGCGTTTGTAAAGTCCTCAAGCTGATAATAAGAGACTCCCATGATGCTAAGCGTTGCTGCATCTTCTGGCTTTAGCTCTAATGCTTTCTTACAAGACTCGATAGCGGTAAGAAAATCGGAGCACTCCAAATATGCATGCGACAAACCATACGCAGCTTGAAAGTTTTTTTTATCTAAGCTTATAACGGCTTGATAGCTATCAACTGCTTCGCTTGCTCTTCCGCAAGTAATTAAGGCCGCTCCTAATCTTAGTAAAGCCTCTATACTGCTTGGGTTGGCTTTTACTGCCTTCTGAAGCAACGCTTCGGCTTCCTCTTGTCTTCCATTTTGAAGCTTTATTAATGCCAAGTCTTCTAAAGGTCCTGACTCATTAGGCGGAGCGTATCGTATCGCTGTCATTAAGCTTTTTTGCGCATCTTCTAGCTTGCCTAAATCATGCTCAACCGCTCCTAAAAATCGGTGCGATAAAAAATCATTGGGAATATTTTTGACTGCCTTTTTAAATAAACGATGGGCCAAATCCTTGTTCCCATGTCTATAGGCTAATATTCCATCCTCAAGCAACTTATTGTGGTCTGGTTTACTCATTTTAGGGAGGACAATTTATCATTTCTAGCACAAACAGTAAATTTTTGATTATTTGCCAATACAAAAACTGGAGAAGATCTCGCCTAATAAATCATCGGAGCTAACCTCGCCGGTAATTTCTCCAAAATATTGGTGGGCAGCCCTCAGCTCTTCTGCAACCAGCTCCAACGTCTGCTGCTCTAAAAATAAAAGCTTTGCCTTTAATAATAAATCTTTCGTCTTTTCAGCTGATTTTGCGTGCCTGGCTCGTGCGCCTACTGTTGTTTCTGAGTTGCTCAATGATAGCGTCCTTACAATTTCTGCTCGTAGTTCTTCTAAACCTAATTTAGTTTTAGCTGATACTAAATAAGCCTGTGCATTATGGCTGGATCTATGATTTATTTGGTTTATTAAATCAGACTTGTTAAATACTGTTATAACTTTTTGATGTGCTTTTGTTTGTATTAAAGTTTCATCCTTTTCCTCTTGCGCGTCCCTTACCCAAACAACCAAATCTGACTGTTCGATGACGTCCTGAGCTCTGGCTATTCCCTCGTTTTCAATTACATTGCTTGTCTCTCTGATGCCTGCTGTATCGACAGCCGTTATTATCATCCCATCTATAACAACGTCTTTTTCTACCACGTCTCTGGTGGTGCCAGGTATCTCTGACACAATTGAAACGTCTTTCTTTGTAAGCCAATTCATTAGGCTTGACTTTCCAACATTGGGAGCGCCTACCAGTGCAATTTTTTTATTCTGTTTAATTTTTTCACCGGCCCAAGCAACCTTAATTATATTGCTTAGCTTATTTTCTATTAAATCAAATCCTTCTTGGATTTTTTTTTGATCTTCATGAGGTATATCTTCATCTGGAAAGTCTAGCCACGCTTCTATCAACACCCTCAAATTAAGTAGCTCCCGGCTAATATGATTTGCTATTAAAGAAAAATCACCTTTTAAAGATCTTATAGAGGCCCTTGCTGCATGTTCAGATTCGCTTGCAACAAGATCAGCTACCGCCTCCGCTTGCGCCAAATCAATCTTGCTATTAAGGTATGCTCTTAGTGTAAACTCGCCGGGATCAGCTATTCTTGCACCGAGCCTTAATGTCTCATCGAGCAACACTTTTGGTGCAATGCTTCCACCATGCCCTTGTAGCTCAATTACATCATCACCAGTAAATGAATTTGGGCCTTTAAATGCTAACAAAAGACCCTGATCTATAACTAAATTTGAAGCATCATTAAAATCACAGAATATTGCCTTACGATCTATAGGCTCAACATGACATATTTTTTTTGCGATTTCCCAAGACTGTGGGCCGGCAATTCTTATAATAGAAACAGCCCCATATCCTGGTGCTGTAGCAACAGCCGCAATAGTATCTTCTTTATTTCTCAATGATTGCTTATAACTATTTTATGTTTTTTAATTGCATTGTAGAGGCTTACCCGCCGCCAAGGGGGAGGGAAACATTAGCAATGGATTTATTTATTCGCCACTGTTGAACAATAGAAAACAGGGCGTTCGTAGTCCAATACAAAACCAGGCCGGACGGGAAAAAGGCAAACATTGCTGAAAATACAATAGGCATTATTTTCATCACTCTTGCCTGCATTGGATCCGCGGGGGCTGGCTGAAGTCTCATTTGCATTACCATTGCTAAGCAATTAATCAGCGGAAGAATAAAAAAGGGATCACGTGTTGATAAGTCGTCTACCCAAAGGAAAAAAGGCGCTTGTCTTAATTCTACTGACTCAATTAATACCCAATAAAAGGCAAAGAAAAAAGGCATTTGAATAATCATTGGCAAGCATCCTGCGGCTGGATTAATTTTCTCTTTTTTATACAAACCCATCATCGCTGTGCTTAATGCCTGTCGATCATCTTTATATCTTTCTTGAAGGGCTTTTAGTCTTGGTTGTACGTTCCTCATTTTAGCCATAGACATGCCGGCTTTGGCTGTTAACTTATAAAAAGAAGCCTTAATAATAAGCGTCACGAAAATAATTGCCATACCCCAATTTCCAAGGAAACCATAAACCCATCTCAACAACCAAAACAAAGGCTGAGCAATAAAAGACAACAGTCCATAATCTACTGCCAATCTTAGCTCCGGCGAAACAAGCTGCATTTCGCTTTGCAATTTAGGGCCAACAAAAAGAGCAGCCGAATAAGTCATAGACTCATTCAGTCCAATTTCTGTACTATTTAAAGTATTGGTTAAAATAAAATCCTCACCCTGCATAGCGACTGAGTAATTTGATTGACCTTGCGGAATAATAGCGGTTAAGAAATGATGCTGAATCGCTGCAACCCAACCATTATCAATCGCAATTAAGCCCAAATAATCATCTGGGTTCTGTTCTATGTCATTTACTTCTATTTTCTCAAACTGCTCTCCTAAATACCATGCGGGTCCCCAAAAGGAATATGAGTCTACATCAAGATAGGAGCGCCCGGCTGGATTATAGGTTCTGCGTATCTGCGTATAGGGCATAACAGCATGAGGTTCGTTGCTTAAATTAGTCATAACTAAATTAAAGTCAACTATAAAACCCGAAGAAGGAATATGATAAATTTTTTCGGCCGTGTATCCGTCGCCATCCTGACGGAAGGTGAGCTCCCAGCTGCCCTGATTATTTGTTCGGCTCACTAACTCATAGCGTGATTGGTGTGTAGGCTCATTTGAATATCCGCTTGCCCTAAAGCCTGTCTGTAAAACATAGCGGTTTTGTTCTGATCTTTCTAACAAAACCATTAACTCGTCTGGCCTATCCTTGTCTATAGGAAATTGCTTAAGCGATGCCCCTACGACATCCCCGGCTATGCCAAAATCTAAAATTAAATCATCAGTTTCTACACTTATTAATAACTCTTCATTGCTTGTATTTGTATTGGCTATATCAAGCGCCCCTGCTTCAGCTACGTTTGTTGAAGGAAGGCTCGGAATAAAATCACTTATTGGTATTTCGCTTATATCAATTCGGCTTGCCGTATTTTCTAATTGAAAAGCTATCGCTTGATCTTCAAGATAGGTTGTATAAGAGAGCCATACAAGCGTCACAAGCGGCATCCATATTAACATTCGTAAATTATTCATTGGAGTTAAGCTCTGTATTTATTTTCTCAAAGATATTATAGATTGTTGAAAAAAGATTTGTTCGCATTTCTTGAACATTAAAGGACCCCACTAACAATATTATATCTTTATTAGGTGACAATTGTGACGCCCTGAAAGCCTCTTTAGATATACGTTTTATGAGATTTCTATCAGTAGCAAGGGAATGGTTTTTTTTCGTTATTACAATCCCAAGCCTAGTTGTTTCCTTGGCTTCCAAACCAATAAGCAACGTAAAGGGGGGATGTTGAAAAAAAATATTATTACTAAATACTCTCGAGAAGTCTTGCTGTTTTTTTAGGGAGACATGCTTATTCAAATTTGCCATGAAGGCTCTTCATTATGGAATAAGTTTAGTTCTTCCTTTTGCTCTTCTTCGATTAAGAACTAGCCGTCCACTTTTGGTGGCCATGCGCGAGCGAAAACCATGCGTTCTTGCTCTCTTAAGTGTGCTTGGTTGGTATGTTCTTTTCATCTCTTGTCTTTGAATTACATTATAAAAATTTGATCGTGAACCATATTCTAGAATGACCATAAAGTCAATATCAAAAATAGGTTTTATTTTTATTATTTTAGGTTTTGGTTATAGATTCATTCTTCTGAAAAGGATAAACTAAATTCCCCTTTATTTAAATTATCACAAGAATAAAACATGAAACATATTGTGTCTAAAAGCGATCCCTTTACTGCCAAAAAATTTTTAGACATTACTAAATCCCTTTTTACCACGGAAGAACACAACACTTGGATTTCAACATTACAATTTAACGAAAGGGATCAAAGCATTGATATTTATGCGCCTAATCAATACACCATTGACTGGCTAAACAAGAAAAAAAATATAATAAGCCAGGCTCTTCATTTAGAAAAAACGCTTAACTTTAAGCTTGGTTCCCGGCTACCACCGCTGCGCGCGAAAAGCAGTACACCCACTTTAAGCCCCAAGCAAAATCAATTTAAAATTAATCCCAAGTTTACTTTTGATAATTTTATTGAGGGCAAAAGCAATAGGTTGGCAAAAGCAGGAGCCATTCAGATTTGCCATAATCCTGGAAATGCCTATAACCCACTTTTTATTTATGGTGGTGTAGGGCTTGGCAAAACTCATTTAATGCAAGCAATTGGAAATGAAATTTATAAATCAAAAAACCACATTAAAATTGCATACTTAAATTCAGAGAGGTTTGTAAGTGAAATGGTTAAAAGCTTACAAAACAATAGAATTAACCAATTTAAGGACCTATTTAGATCTCTTGATGTTCTATTGATTGATGATATTCAGTTTTTTGCTAAAAAAGAGCGCTCACAAGAAGAGTTTTTCCACACCTTTAATGCGCTTATTGAGGATCAAAAACAAATGATTTTTTCTTGTGATAAATATCCAAAAGACGTCAAAGGTCTTGAGGAACGCCTAAAAAGCAGGTTTGGGTGGGGGCTAACCGTAGCCCTGGAGCCTCCCGACATGGAAACGGCTGCAGCAATTCTTATCTCCAAGGCTTATCAGCTTGGATTTAAAATTCCTGATGATGTTGCCCTTTTAATTGCAGAGCGTGTTAAGTCAAACATAAGAGAGCTTGAAGGAGCGCTTACGCGACTGCTTGCTTATTCTAAGGTTTCTAAAGAACGGGTAGATATAAAACTTACTAAAATCGCCCTAAGAGATCTTTTTGCTGCTCATTCTCGCTCTATTTCTGTCTCACTCATACAAACAACGGTTGCTGAATATTATAAAATTCGTATAAATGACCTTTCTAGCCAAACACGAAGTCGTTCTATTGCAAGACCAAGGCAAATGGCAATGTTTCTCTCTAGAGAGCTTACAAAGCTCTCGCTTCCTGAGATTGGACAAGCTTTCGGTGGAAGAGATCACACCACTGTGATGCATGCATGCAAAAAAATAAAAGAGCTAAAAGATTCTGATTCTCGTTTTGAGGAAGACTATAACAATCTATATAGAACTATAACTAATTAGAGTTAATAAGCTGTTAATAAGTTTTTTTGTTAATTTTTATTAACAATTCATAAACAGATCCCAATAGATCTGTTATAAACATATATACAGGAGTGTTTGTTTTTAGGTATAGATAAAATTAACTTATACACAGAAACTGTCCTCTATAATAATAATAACTAACTTAAATATATATAATTATTATGAAGCTTGAAATTACTAAAGAGTCTTTACTAGAAGCGATTAGTTTGGTAATTGGTGTTGTAGAACGACGCCAATCTATGCCAATTTTATCTCACCTATTAATATCCTTATCAGATGGTGAGTTGTCAGTAATTGGCACTGATCTTGAGGTGCAAGTGCAAGTGCAAACATTAATAGACGCCAAAACTTCTGAAGCTGGAAAAGTTACTTTGCCAGGAAGAAAGCTATATGATATTTGTCGCTCACTTCCTGAGGGAGCAATCCTATTGGTTGGTGAAGAAAATGGAAAAACAAAGGTAAGCTCTGGTAGCACTAAGTTTTCTCTTTCGTCGCTTGTGGCCAGCGAGTTTCCTTTGATGTCTTCAGAAGTGACGGACAACCAAATTGAGCTTGATAGTGATGATTTTATAAGGCTATTAGAAAAAACGTCTTTTTCAATGGCAAACCAAGATGTTAGGCACTATTTAAATGGTGTTATGTTGCAAATTAAAAATAATAATATGTACGCTGTTGCTACAGATGGACACAGACTGGCACTTTCATGCCACCCCTTAAAAGAAGAAGCCCCAACAGACTTTAATATTATTGTCCCAAGAAAAGCCGTTATTGAGCTGCAAAAAATACTATTAAGTGGGAAAAAAGTAATTATAAAATCTAACAAAAACCAAATAAGTGTAAAACAAGATCAAAAAACACTAACGAGTAAGCTAATTGATGGTAATTTTCCGGATTATGAGCGCGTTATACCACCATCTCCTACCAACGTAATTACTGCGGACCGTAAAAAAATTAAACAAAGCCTTCAGCGGGTATCTATTTTATCTAACGAAAAGTATAGGGGGATAAGGATAAATATTGATACAAATCAGATACTTATAAGAGCAAACAACCCAGAGCAAGAGGAGGCAGAAGAAAGTCTTTCTGTGGGTTTTAATGGTGATAGCCTTGAGGTTGGATTTAATGTGGGCTACCTAATAGACATCTTGAGTGTGATTGAACAAGATGAAATTAAACTTTCATTTATTGATTCGAGCTCAAGCTGCTTGGTTCGGGGGGTCAATAACGAACGAGACACATATGTTGTCATGCCAATGCGTTTATAGATGTATCTTGGTTATTTAGATCTTAATAATTTAAGATCAATTCAAAAAGCAACGCTCGAGCTTTCGCCATCAGCAAATCTCATTGTTGGTAAAAATGGATCCGGTAAAACTACCACGCTCGAAGGGGTCTATCTTCTTACCAAGAAGCGCTCATTTGTAACAAGAAACCTAAAAAAACTTATTCAAAATGGCAAGCAGGAGGCTATATTGTTTGGCCAAGTAGCTGGGAGTGATGATTTACCAAGCATTGGTGTGTCAATAACAAACCAAAAAATAACGACAAGATTAAATAAAAGCGAAGTTAAAACAAAGGACTTTATTGGCGTATTACCAACTGGTGTTATTGAGTCGGGAAGTAGTAATGCATTTCTTCAGTCCCCACATATTAAAAGAAAATATATAGATTTAAGTGTGTTTCACGTGGAACCATGTTTTTTAAATGTATATATAAGTTATCGAAAATCTCTCACACACAGAAATGCAGCGCTTAAAAACAATACCAATATTGATATATGGGATAAACCAGTTATAGATTATGGTCTAGCAATTACTAGCATGAGAAAGGCTTTTATAGATAGAGCAAATGTACACTTTGAAGAAATTACGAATAAATTTTTTGGTTATAAGTGCTTTATAAGGTTTTATGAGGGTTGGAAGGGCAATTTTTTTGCTGATGTCCTCAAAAAAAATCGGGTTATGGATAAAAGATATCGATATACACAGGCTGGTCCACATCGTGCTGATTATGAGTTTTTTTCAGAAAAAGGACCTGTTAAAAACTATTTCTCAAGAGGACAAATTAAAGTGATCTATTCGATTTTTATTTTAGCTCAAACCAAGGTATATCAAGAAATATTACGAAAACGAGGCTTGCTACTGTTTGACGATCCCATGTCAGAACTTGACGATGAGTCTTTGGAGTTTTTGATAGGAGAATCTCACGCATTAGATGTACAATTAGTGCTAACATCAATTAGAGAGCATAAATTATTTATGGATCTTAATCCAAAGTTGTTCCACGTGGAACATGGAAAAATAATAGAGGCATAAGGAAATGGAAGATAATACATATAATTCTAGTAATATCAAGGTCTTAAAAGGTCTTGATGCTGTAAGAAAGCGCCCTGGTATGTATATTGGTGACACCGACGATGGTTCAGGGTTGCATCATATGGTGTTTGAGGTCTTAGATAATTCTATTGATGAGTCTTTGGCTGGTCATTGCGAGATAATTACCATAACTATTCATACTGACAATTCCGTTACTGTAGAAGATGACGGCCGAGGGATTCCTACTGATATGCATAAGGAGGAAGGCATATCAGCGGCAGAGGTTGTTATGACGAGTTTGCATTCTGGAGGTAAGTTTGATGATAACTCCTATAAAGTCTCCGGAGGTCTGCATGGGGTGGGCGTTTCTGTTGTAAACGCACTGTCCGAAGAGCTTGAGTTAACAATATATCGTGATAATAGGATACACAGCCAAATTTATAAAATGGGCGTACCTGAGACTCCGCTAAAAATTATTGGAGATTCAGACGAATCAGGAACCAAAATACGATTTAAGCCAAGCACAGAGACCTTTTCATTGGTTGAATTTGATTTCAGCCTATTAGCCAAACGAATTAGAGAATTGTCTTTCTTAAATTCAGGGGTAAGCATAACGCTTGTAGACGAACGGACAGGCAACAAGGAACATTTTTGCTATGAAGGCGGAATCAAGGCATTTGTAGAGCATTTAAATAAAAGCAAAACAGCGTTACACCCAAATATTATATATATAAAAAGTGAACGCTCAGGAGTTCAAGTTGAGCTTGCCATGCAGTGGACAACTTCTTATAACGAAAATACGTTTTGTTTTACTAATAATATTCCCCAAAAGGATGGCGGTACTCATATAGCTGGGTTTCGTGGCGCGTTAACCAGAACGTTAAATGCATATATTGAGAGAGAGGGAGTTGCAAAGAAAGAAAAGGTAGCAACGAGCGGTGATGATGCTCGCGAAGGGCTAACGGCAGTATTGTCAGTAAAGCTTTCTGATCCTAAGTTTTCATCTCAAACCAAAGAAAAATTAGTTTCGTCAGAAGTGAAAGGTGCTGTTGAGTCTTTATTAAATGAACATCTAGATAGTTTTTTGCTCGAGCACCCATCAGATGCAAAAATTATTGCTTCTAAAATAGTTGACGCCGCACGCGCTAGAGAGGCCGCACGAAAGGCTCGCGAGATAACACGTCGAAAGGGCGCGCTTGATTTAGGTGGCTTACCAGGTAAGCTTGCTGACTGCCAAGAAAAGGACCCGAGTAAATCTGAGATTTTTATTGTTGAGGGGGACTCAGCGGGCGGTTCTGCAAAACAAGGCAGAGACAGAAAAACACAGGCCATACTTCCGCTAAAAGGAAAAATATTAAATGTAGAAAAGGCTCGGCTACACAAAGCATTAGAGTCCGATGAGATTATTGCTTTGGTAACAGCGCTTGGCTGTGGAATTGGCACCGATGAAGACATTGATATAGAAAAGCTTCGCTACCATAAAATAATTATCATGACTGATGCTGATGTTGATGGTTCCCATATACGTACGTTGCTATTAACTTTTTTCTACAGAAGAATGAAAAAGTTACTTGAGGGTGGATATATTTATATTGCTCAGCCCCCTCTTTATAAACTAAAGAAAGGGAAGCAAGAACGATATGTTAAAGATGATGCTGAGCTTAATGAAATTATTTTAGGCAGCGCTATTGAGGATGCTGAGCTTCGTGTTTCAGAGGGAGCGCCACCACTAAAGAGCACCGCTTTTGAGACATTGGCACGCTCATATTTAACTGCTAAAGAAGCGGTACAGCGACTCTCCTTTCAATATCATGCGAACTTATTATGGGGTTTAGGAAAGGCAGCACGCCTCAACTCAATAAACCTTTCTAGTGACAAAGACGTCGCGCAATGGGCAAGCGAAGCCGAGCATTCTCTTCGTAAGTTCGGACTGGAGGCAAAGATAAGCTTAAGCGAAACGCAAGCCCATTCATTTGAAATTCTAGTAAATATCGACGGCATTGATAAGTTATATATTTTTAATAGTGCGTTAGATAACAATCAGCAATTTATTCATGTTAAAAATTATTGCGCTCAAGTTAATGGCTTGCTAGAGGCGGGAGCTACGGTTATAAAAGGGACTGAGAAAATTGATATTGCTAGCTTTGAGAGTGCGATGGATTGGCTGATTGAAAAAGCCAAAAAGGGGCATGCTATTCAAAGATATAAAGGGTTAGGCGAGATGAATCCTGATCAGCTCTGGGAGACCACTGTTAATCCAGAGTCAAGATCTTTGCTAAGGGTAACTGCTGAGATAGCGGAGCGTGAAATGTTGAGCGGCTTATTTGAAGAGCTTATGGGGGACGTTGTTGCGCCCCGTAAAGAATTTATCGAAAAGAACGCTCTTTCAGTTACTAACTTAGATATCTAGATTGGTTTATTTTCTCCAATCCATTTTTTAATTTCTTCGGTTGTATCTGTATGATGTTTTCCATTTGTTGATATGGGCGGGCCAATGCGCATGGTGATTTTCCCCGGATATTTTATAAAGCCCCTTCGCTTCCAAAATTTACCGGCATTATGAGTGACTGGTAGAATTAGGCAGTTTGCATTTTCGGCTAGTAGAGCCGCACTTTGTCCAAATCGACCAATTGTATTTTCATCCATACGAGTGCTTTCCGGAAAGATATTAACGCATCTTCCTTTTTGTAGATATTGAACGCCTAGTTGAATAATTTTTTTTACCGCTTTCCTGCCAGACTTCCTATTAATGGTAATTGGCTTGAGGGAAATCCAAGCTAAACCAAATAGCGGTAGGAAGATAAGTTCCTTTTTCATCACCCAGCTTTGTCTGGGGAATATAACAGCTTGAGCGAAAGTTTCCCATGCAGAAGAATGTCTTATTGCTATTACGCAAGGTTCGTTAGGTATATTATGTTGCCCCTCAACTCGATAGCTTAAACCACAAAATAATTTTAGAGATTTCAATGTTAAAGAGCACCAGCATTGGCCAGTTTTATATGCACAAGAATCACTAAAAGGGGCAATTATTATGACAATAATGGAGGTTAATATGCCGGTAAGCAAGGCTGATACAAAAAATATAGCAGAGCCAGAAAATGCTTTGACTTTTATGTTAAGAAGTCCAGTCATGGGCAAAGTCTTCAAGCGTAATATAACTTTTTTGAATTTGATCTTTGATGGATTTATTGATTGAATACATCGGATTTTTTATATAGATTGGAATCGCATTAACATTCAAGGCAAGCTCTATGTCTGATTGCTTGTCACCTACTACAGGGACATCAACAAAGCTTTGGATAGAAAATTCTGAGGCGGCATTTTCTAATAGCCCTACATTAGGCTTTCTGCATAAACATTTTTCATCTGGACCATGAAAACAGTAGTATGCCTTTTCAATTTCCCCCCCATAAGATTGAATTTGATCAATCATGTAATTATGAATTTGATTAAAAGCATCCATAGTAATTAGACCTCGGCCAACCACAGATTGATTGCTAATAACAATAATTTTATGGCCTGTTTTATTTAATTTTGCTATAGATGGTAGCGCGCCAGGAATTGGTATCCACTCGCTCGGGGTTTTAATGTAGTGTTTTGTATCATAATTAATAACGCCGTCTCGATCAAGGACGACCCACTTATCTTTTGTTCTCAATTTAGGGGTTAAGTTTTTGGTCAAAGTATAAGCCAAGCGCATCAATATTAATTCTTATTTGATCTAAGGTATCTCTGTCACGAACGGTTACTGTTTGATTTTTAATAGAATCCCCGTCAACGGTTAAACAGTATGGGGTGCCAATTTCGTCTTGTCTACGATACCGCCTTCCAATTGCGGCTTTTTCATCATATTGGCAAGCATATTTCTTGTTAAGTTGACGATAGAGGCTTTGTGCCATTTCTGGCATGCCGTCTTTTTTAACCAAAGGAAAGATTGCAATTTTGTTGGGTGCAATTCGAGGATCAAGTTTTAGAACTATACGAAGATCGTCTTTAACTGTTTCCTCATGGTAGGCGTTACAAATGAACGCTAGTGCGGCCCTGTCTGCTCCTGCCGAGGGCTCAATGACATGGGGCAAGTAACGTTGATTTTCTTTGGGCTGGCTATCATCAAAGTAGGATAGATCTTTAGTTGAATGCTCTGAATGTTTTTTTAGATCATAGTCTTGTCTATTGGCAATGCCTTCTAGTTCGCTTCTGCCAAAAGGAAAGTCATACTCAATGTCTGCACAAGCTTGGGCATAGTGAGCAAGCTCACTTTTTTCATGCTCTCTTAAGTGTAGCCTTTTTTTATTAATGCCATAATTAAGATACCAATTATATCTGCAATCTCGCCAAAATTTATACCAAGCAGCACTTTCCTCTGGCTTGCAAAAAAACTCGACTTCCATTTGTTCAAACTCACGGCTACGAAAAGTAAAGTTTCTTGGGTTAATTTCGTTTCTAAAGGCCTTGCCTATTTGGGCAATGCCAAAAGGAAGTTTGATTCTATTTGAGTCACAAATATTTTTAAAGTTGACAAAAATGCCTTGAGCCGTTTCAGGGCGAAGATATGCAATGCTTTTGCTATCCTCAGAGGCACCCACATGCGTTTTAAACATAAGATTAAACGATTTAGGTGCAGTTAGTGTTCCAGGTGACTTAGCCCCCGGTGCCAGTGTTTTAGATAAGAGTTCAGCATTAGTAACAGCATCTTTTATAATTTTTGGAATAAAAGCGTCTCCATGTGCCTTTATTATGCTCTTTAGCATTTTTTTATGAGGCTCAATGAGCTCTTCTTTATCCGGAGCTTCGTTTTGGCTTAAGGTTGCAAAGAGCGTGTCGCTTAATGCTTTGCCGTTTTGGGCGTGCACTGAAAAGATATATAGTTGGTCGGCTCGGTAGCGAGCTTTGGTTTCTCTGCAGTCAGTCATGGGGTCACTAAAACCCCCAACGTGACCGGAGGCCTCCCATACCTTTGGATTCATTAGGATTGATGCATCTTGTCCTACCATATCAAAGATACTAGGCGCCCCTTCACGCTGCATGGTTTCATCGTGGCTTAAAACCATGTCTTTCCACCAGGCATTTTTAATGTTTCGCTTAAGCTCTACACCAAGAGGACCATAGTCCCAGCAGCCGTTAATGCCACCGTATATTTCGCTCGAAGGGAAAATAAAACCTTTGCGCTTAGCTAATGAGACAATCTTTTCCATCGTTTTTTCCATTTGTATCGATGAATTATAAACTTTTGCTGTAGAAATGGCTAAATATCTAATTATTTGACCAAATATAAAAAAAATTATCAAAAATAGTGCAATTTAATTAAAAATGCATTATTTTAGTGCATTAAACTATTTTTAATCTCAGGTAGAATAAAGCTACTTTTTATTGGAGCAAGATTATGTCAAAAGATGTTTTAAATTTAATTAAAGAAAAGGACGCTAAGTTTGTTGATTTAAGGTTTACAGACACACGTGGCAAAGACAACCATGTTAGTGTTCCTGCTCAGCAAATAGATGACGAGTTTTTTACAAAAGGAAAAATGTTTGATGGTTCGTCTATCAATGGTTGGAAGGCAATTCATGAAGCCGATATGATTTTGTCACCAGATACAGAGACTGCTAGTGTGGATGTGTTTACTGAAGAGACCACAATTAATTTACGTTGTGATGTAGTTGAGCCTTCAACTGGCGAGGGCTATAACAAGTGCCCAAGGATTATTGGGAAAAAAGCAGAGCAATATTTAAGTGATAGCGGCATTGCTGATACTGCGTTCTTTGGCCCTGAAAATGAGTTTTTTGTATTTGATGATGTTGCATGGAGCTCGTCTATGAATGAATGTTTTCACGCCATTGACTCGAAAGAGGGCATGTGGAACACCGGTAGAGCTTATGAAGAAGGAAATATGGGCCATAGACCTGGCCTTAAAGGGGGATATTACCCTGTGCCACCTGTTGATTCGCTGTCTGACATGCGTGCTGCTATGTGTATGGCTTTGGAAGATATGGGTGTTGAGACAGAAGTACATCACCACGAGGTTGCAACTGCAGGACAATGTGAAATTGGTGCAAAATTTAATAGCCTAGTTAAAAAAGCTGATGAGGTTCAAACCCTAAAGTATGTGGTAATGAACGTGGCCGCAGCTTACGGTAAAACAGCGACATTTATGCCTAAGCCGCTTGTTGGTGACAATGGCAACGGAATGCATGTGCATCAATCTATGTCAAAAGGAGGAACCAACCTATTTACCGGAGACGTTTATGCCGGATTATCTGAAACCGCCATTTATTATATTGGTGGAATTATCAAGCACGCCAAAGCTGTTAATGCCCTTACAAACGCATCAACCAATAGCTATAAAAGATTAATCCCGGGATTTGAAGCGCCAACATTTTTAGCTTACTCAGCAAAAAATAGATCAGCGTCAATCAGAGTGCCTTATGATTCTAATCCTAAGGGAGCAAGAATTGAGGTTAGGTTCCCCGATTCTTCGGCGAATCCTTACTTTGCTTTTGCATCAATGTTAATGGCAGGCATTGATGGGATTAAAAATAAAATTCATCCAGGGGACGCAGCTGACGTAGACTTATTTGCTCTTGCTGAGGGCAATATGAACGCACTTCCTACCGTTTGCTTTTCACTAGAAGAAGCTTTAGATGCGCTTAATGAAGATCGTGCCTTCTTAAAAGAAGGCGGTGTGTTTGATGATGAAACAATCGATGCATACATTGATCTTAAGTCAGAAGACGTTACAAGGTTACGCATGACAACTCATCCTGTTGAGTTTGACATGTATTACAGCTTGTAAATTAAATTATGAGGGATAGTAAAAAGCACACCCTTTTCATAAGGGTGATTAATGCCATTGGCATCTGTTAAGAAGGCTTGCTCCACAGAGCTTGGTGATCTCATTTTAGAGGCCATGGATAATGTCTCAATAGGCATTATTATTTTTGATGATGAATATAAATTATTATCAATTAATATCGCAGCACAGTCCTTTCTTGGCCTTGGAAAACATAGCTCTATCGGCAATGCTTTGGATGAGGTGTTTTTCTTCTCAGCAGCCATCCCTGATATGTGCAAAAAGACTCTAGTTAATAATAATAGCTATGATTGTTACGCGGAGGTATTAAGCAAGATTAATCAGGTGAGCACAAATGTTATCGCTAAATCATCGCTTATTGAGAATCAAGATAGATTTATTCTTCTTGAGTTAATAGACATAACTAAAAATGAAGCCTTACGGGATGAGCGACTTAATTCTCAACAACAACTCAATAAAAAATTGGCACGCCAGCTAGCACATGAAATAAAAAACCCACTGGGAGGCTTAAGGGGCGCAGCTCAATTGCTAGATAGAAAATTACCTAGCCAAGAACTACAAAAATATACAAAAATTATTATTCATGAGTCGGATAGGCTAACTTCGCTTGTCGATAGCATTTTAGTAACGTCTGGAAGACCCGCCATGAAAGAGGTAAATCCGCATGAAATAACTGAGCGCGTATTTGCTTTATTGCAGAAGTCTTCTCCAAAGGGGGTTAGCCTCCTAAAAGACTATGACCCAAGCTTGCCGCCAATATATGTTGATTTTAATCAGATCGTTCAGGCTTATCTAAATATTGCAAAAAATGCAGTTGAAGCAATTTCAGATAATGACGGAACAGTGACCTTTAAAACAAGAATCGAATTCAATCGGGTTGCGCACCTTAGGAGGATACCCATAGCAGCAACTTTATCTGTTATTGATGATGGCCCGGGCATTCCTGAAGAGTTAATGGATAATATTTTTTATCCCTTGGTATCAACAAAGGAGACTGGTTCCGGCCTTGGGCTAGCAATTGCACAGGGTTTGGTAGAAAGAAACAAGGGCAGCATAGCAGCAAAAAGCAGACCTCAATACACCGTCTTTAGTCTTATCTTTCCTTTAAGCGACACAAGAGAAACATTGTGACTGGCGTAGAGGTATGGGTAATTGACGACGACCCCTCTATACGATGGGTGCTTAACGAGGCCCTTAACGATGCCAACATGATTACCCAAAGCTTTGAGAATGCTGAAACATTTATAAAGGCCTATCAAGACGCCTCTCCTGACGTCATCGTTACGGATATTAGAATGGGGGGTCTTAGTGGGTTTGATTTAATGGATAAGGTTAAATCAAAGGACCCAAACTTACCTATAGTTATTATGACGGCACACTCCGACCTAGAAAATGCAGTGCTATCATTTAAGGGGGGCGCATTTGAATACCTTCCAAAGCCTTTTGATATTGATCAAGCTGTAGATATCGTGAGAAGAGCAGCAGCGACCAATAAAGGCTCGGCTGATAATTTAGAAGCATCTTCTGACATAGTAGCCTCTAAGCTAGTTGGGCGAGCCCCGGTCATGCAGCAAGTTTTTAGAATGATTGGACGCCTAGCCAAAACAACCCTTACAGTATTGATACATGGAGAGTCAGGCACTGGTAAAGAGCTAATTGCGAGGGCAATTCATGAATCCACAGATAGAAAAGATCAGCCGTTTGTTGCTTTAAATATGGCAGCAATTAACCATGAATTACTAGAAAGTGAGCTTTTTGGGCATGAAAAAGGTGCCTTTACTGGAGCAGACAAACTAAGGGTTGGCCGCTTCGAGGAAGCAGAGGGAGGAACGATTTTTTTAGATGAGATTGGTGATATGAGCCTTGATATGCAAACACGGTTATTAAGAGTGCTATCAGAAAATCAATTTAGCAGAGTTGGTGGTCAAAAGATACTTAACACAAACGTAAGAGTAATTGCTGCAACGCATCAAAACTTGTGGGCACTTGTTAAGTCAGGCAAGTTTAGAGAAGATTTATTGCATCGTTTAAATGTAATGAGCATACAAGTTCCACCTTTGCGTGAGCGAAAAGAAGATATTTTGGACCTTGCTACGCATTACCTTTCTGCTGCTGCCAAGGAAGTAGGCATGCCAGCAAAACAGCTAAGCAAAGAGGTAGAAACAATATTTTTTACTCATGGCTGGCCGGGAAATGTTAGAGAGCTTATTAATACATGCTACAGAAGTACTGTATCTGCAGCAGGAAGAGAGATTCATGTTTATGATCTACCTCAAGAGATGCGGATAAGGGCGCAGACCAGAGGAGAAGATGAGTGGGAGCTTGCGCTTGTAGAATGGGCTAAAAATGCGCTTGAAACAGGAAATGCTGGAGAGGGCGCGTTATTGGATCTTGCTAAGCCTCAGTTCGAGCGCGCGCTTCTCTCGGCTGCTTTAATATTTTCTGGTGGTAAGAAGCAAGATGCTGCAAAGTTACTAGGCTGGAGCAGAAATACGCTTACCCGAAAGATGAAAGAATTAAATATTGATATGCGCGCTAGCTAGTCTTATGGGCTAGCCCAACCATTTGATCGATTGTATCAAAACCGTTTTCTTTCATATACTTGATTAAATAGGCGTTAATTTTTTTTATTAAGAAAGGATCATAAAACAAACCCGTTCCAAGCCCTACCGCAGTTGCTCCGGCAAGAATAAACTCAATTGCATCTGAGGGGCTATAGATACCTCCTTGTCCTATGATAGGAACCTGGTGGTTTGAGGCTACCTTATAAACTTTAAATACACTTAGAAGTGCAATAGGTTTTATGGCTGGACCAGACAGTCCTCCTTGAGTGTTGCCGAGCACCGGAGCACGTTTTTTTATGTCTATAGCCATGCCCATAACCGTATTAATTACAGAGAGACCATCAGCACCGCCAGCTATGCAAGCTTCCGCGCTCTCAGCAATACTGGTTTGATTCGGAGAGAGCTTAGCGATAATAGGCTTGTCTGTTTCTTGCCTGCAAGCTCTGATAACCTTTTGCGACATTTCTGGGTTATTTCCAAATTCAACACCCCCCCTTTTTACATTAGGACATGAGATATTAATTTCCATTGCGCTAACGGGGCTCAAGTTAAAGGCTTTTGTAACCTCAGCATATTCTTCGATTGACGAGCCACATACGTTTGCAAATATATGCGCAGAAGTTTTTTGGTCCGGTAGTATTTCGTTAATAATTTTTTCTGCCCCTGGGTTTTGTAGGCCGATTGAATTTAGTAGTCCCGATGCTGTTTCTGCTATTCTGTGTGGCTGATTACCTGGACGCGGCGAAGCGTATGCCCCTTTAAGTATTAGAGCACCCGCATCATCATTAGAAAACTCATCAATTCTGGTGTATTCATCACCGTAGCCTACACAACCAGATAGCATTACTACGGGTGAGCTGAGATGAAGACCGCAAAAATCCAATGAAGTTGCCATTGTTATTTATTATAGGGGAGGGTATAACAATTGAAAAACGAATACTTCAATAATCTATGATTCCTATTATTTTGTATCAGCCTGAAATTCCTCCAAATACTGGCAATATTATTCGTCTTTGTGCGAATTCAGGGGCTGATCTTCACTTAATTCATCCGTTGGGATTTAAACTAAATGAGAAGTCTTTAAGGCGCGCAGGCTTGGATTACTCTGAACAAGTTAATTTATTTGAACACCCAAATATTGGGAGATGCCTTGAGTCGCTTAACAGGAAAAAAGTATATGCCTTTTCAACGAAGGGTAGTACAGATCTTTATGATGTAAGTTTTTCTAATGACGATGTATTGCTTTTTGGGCCAGAAACCAGAGGGCTCCCAGAAGAGTTTTTGCGCAGCTTGCCTGCTGAGCAGGTGATTAGGATTCCAATGGTAAAAAAATCAAGAAGCATTAACCTATCAAATTCGGTGGCCATTGCACTATATGAGGCAATTAGACAAATTCGTTAGTGTTAAGTCGGCGTATTTCTAGCAACCAGATTACTAATAGCCTCATCTATATTCCGGTCATCATAAAGTATGTGGTATAGCTCATTAACAATAGGCATTTCTATTTTTAGTTCCGAGGCTTTGTTGTAGACAGCTTTTGTTGAGTAATATCCTTCAACTGTTTCGCTTACTGATTTTAAGGCCTTTGGCACCGCTTTTAGCTGTACTAATGCTTTACCAAAGCGCCTATTTCTTGAGGCGTTACCGGTACAAGTCAGAATCATGTCTCCTAGTCCCGACAGACCAAAAAATGTGCTTGTTTGTGCGCCCAGCGCCTCTCCAAGCTTGGTCATTTCGTAAAGGCTTCTGGTAATAAAGGCTGCTTGTGCGTTTTCGCCCAAATGGGAGCTATCGATAATTCCACAGCCTATAGCATAAATATTTTTGGTGGCGCCTCCTATTTCTACTCCGAGAATATCTTCCGTCGGATATGTTCTAATGTTTCCGTTTGCAGTTATTTGGGATAATAGCTCAAGAGCACTTTTTGACTTTGATGCGACACAGGCCGCCCCTGGCAAGCCTCTAATTATTTCCTCAGCAAAGGTTGGCCCCGAAAAAGAAGCACCAGCAATATTTTTATTACTAAATACATCTTCAAAAATCATATGTGGCAGGTCGCCGGTATTTATTTCCATACCTTTAGAGCCCCACACCATAAGCTTTGCGCTTATAGAGGCGTCCTTAATTGACTCATAAAACGATCTAAGCTCATTAACCGGCAAAGAGACAAACAAAACATCTGCAACAGAAAGAGCCTCTGAAAGGGTCGTTAGCATTGTAATATTGCTTTTTAATTTTAGGCTAGTTTGTCGTCTTTGCCAGCCATATATCTCATGGCCTAGCGAGCCAAAGTAAAACGCAATCGCTTGTCCCCAAGACCCCATTCCAATAACACTAATCTTGATGCTCATTGTTAGTGAACCTTTATATTTTCTTCGGCATTGCCCTGAGACGAGAGGGAGCGCATGTACAGTGCGTCAAAGTTAATAGGCTGGAGTAATAAAGGAGGAAAACCTCCTGATGTGATCATATGTGAAACGCTTTCGCGGGCAAACGGGTAGATTTGAGAAACCGCAAACGCGCCCAAAATAGCGCCTAATTCTTCTTGGTCATAGCCCACTATTTCAAAGCTACCTGCTTGAGTTAGTTCTACTATAAAGATGGTGTCATCATCATGCACGGCCCTAATTGTTAAGGTTAGTAATACCTCGAAACGATTAGACTCAATTTTATTTGAGGAGGACTTTATATTTAGTTCGGTTTTTGGTGAGGCGCCTTTGGGAGGATACACCGGCCCTCTAGGAGACTTAAAAGATAAATCTTTAAGGTAGACACGCTCTAATTTTACAAACTTATTTGCTTTTTGTTCTTCAGTAGACATTTAAGTTTGTTTTGTTTGGTAGGGCAAGCCAGCTGCGGCCCACGCTGCCATTCCTCCATTTATACTATAAACAGTTTTAAAACCTACCTTGTTAAGACGAATGGCTTCTTTGCCTGAAGATGCCCCAGATGAGCAAGCTAAGAGTATTATCTTTGTTTTTTGTTTGTCTATTTTGGGGTCTGACTCGCTTAATTGCGAGGGGTGATTGATAGCATTTAGAATATGGCCTTGATCATATTCTTTTTGATTTCGTAAATCATAAATGGCTGCATTTTTATTCATTAAAAGAATAGCTTGTTGTGGCGTGACATGGTTAAGGCTGATTGATTTTCTATGTGCCTCATAAGCAAGAACCAAAATAAAGGAAGCTGTTGTGGCGAGACCAAGATATGGATGTGATTGGAAAAAGCTAATAAATTCGCCCATGATACGCCCTTTTTCTTGTTATTATAGCAAGAGAAAGATGCAGTTATATTAAATGATAAACAATTAATGGAGAACTTATGAAAGTAGCGAGCGCGAGCGCTAGACATATTTTAGTTGAAGATGAGCAACAATGCATTGAGTTAAAAAATAAAATTATTGCCGGAGAAGCATTTTCAGACCTAGCCAAAGCTCATTCTCGTTGCCCAAGTGGAGGCAAGGGCGGTGACTTAGGGCACTTTAATCCGGGCCAAATGGTGCCAGAGTTTGATGTAGTAGTATTTAGTGCGCCAATTAATGAAGTTCAGGGACCGGTTAAAACACAGTTTGGTTACCATCTTCTAGAAGTTACCTCTAGAACAGAGGATTAATTCGAGTTAAAAATTAGAAAAACCCACTTAGTTGAACGTATTTCGACTTGTTTCTATGTTAGATAATCGAATATATGGACTAGATGTCCTGCGTGCGTTTTCAATGTTATTAGGGACCCTAATACACGCTCCTGTTATTCTTCACATGAAGAATGCAGGCGCTATTTTTGGCGTTTCCCCTAGCGACATCCCAGATGCTGGATTAATGATTTCGCTCACTATTGGTTGGATTCATTATTGGCGCATGCCTGCCTTTTTCTTGTTGGCAGGATTTTTTGGCACGACATTAATGGCAAAAAGAGGCCCACTAGGTTTTGCTATCAACAGAGCCACCAAGATCTTAATTACATTTTTTATTTTTTTGATGGCTTATAATGCGGTCTTCAAGGCACTTTCCCTTGAGCTTTTTCATCTATGGTTTTTATATTATTTAGGATTAATGTATTTTCTACATATTGCTTATGAGTTTTTTTATAAGGGCTTACAGGAAAGAAAATGTTTGGACAGTGAAAAGCCTAGGCTAAATATTTCTATACTTTGGCTTTTGTGTTTTGTGTTTGTTACCTCGCTATTCTCAATTAACGATTTTTATACTAGAAAGTTTCCAGAAATTTTTGGACAGTTTGAACTTTTGCCTTTCGCGCATTATTTTAGTTGGTATTTTTTAGGAGTATGGCTTTTTTATAATATAAATTTTTTAGACATCTTAAGAAAAAAAAATGTTATTAAGATATTAGCAATCCTTACATTTATTATTTTGGTTGCACAGTGTCTCATCTTAATCTTTGGTGATCGCGAGGTGATCGCCTGGAGAATTAGTTATATTATAGGCTTTTCTATAATGGCCTTAGCCTCTACTTTTTTGTCTCTTTCGATCGTTTTATATTTTAGTTTTATTAAGTCAAAATTAGTTGAATATTTTGTCAGCGTAAGTTATTCCTATTATTTGCTTCATCTTTTTCCTGCTCTAGCGCTGGGCGCTTTGTTTTTAAGCTGGGGAATGAGCATATTGAGTATGGTTATTATGAATATTCTTTTAATCCCTATAATTACGCTTTTAATGAATTGCATTTTTGTTAAATATACACCGCTTAGCTGGCTGATCAATGGATATGACAAATCGCTCTGGAAGCCCTTTAAGACAAAGCATTAGGATTTATTTTTTTTTGAGCGTGGGTGAGCCTCATCATAAGCTTGTGCTAGATATTGAAAGTCTAAATGTGTGTAGATTTGTGTTGTTGATATGCTTTCATGTCCAAGCAACTCTTGAACTACCCTAAGGTCTTTTGAAGATTCGAGTATGTGCGTTGCAAAGCTGTGTCTAAGCATGTGTGGGCTAATATTTTGACCAATTGTTAGCCCCCATCGTTTCAATCTTTTCTGGACTGACCTAGATGAGAGCGGAGCCCCTAATTTTGAAACAAAAAGAGATGTCTCATTTGCTTGAGCTATTCCATCTCTGATTGATAGCCATTTTTTTAGTGCTGTTTTAGCTTGTCGCCCTACGGGAAGTAAGCGCATTTTGTTTCCCTTGCCCGTCACTAGAACAGTCTGATCAGACAGGTTAAGGTCATTTATTTTTATACTTATTGCTTCGCTCACGCGAAGACCGGATGAATAAATGAGCTCAAACATCGCGTGATCCCTAATGTGAACCGGACCATCAATGTTTTGATTAAGCAGTTCAGAGATCTGATCAACATCGAGAGTTTTGGGTAGCCGCTTTTTATTTTTTGGCGACTTAATCTGTAACGTAAGGTCCTTCTTAATTAGTTTTTTTGAAACCAGGAACTTATAAAATTTTCTGATAGACGATAATTTTCTATTAATTGTTTTAGGGTTTTTGTTATCTTCGTAAAGTTTTTTAAAGTGAAGCGAGAGCTCTTTGTTAGTCGCAAGAATTAGGCTCTTTGGCGCTAACTGCTTTTGAAGCTCAGCAAGATCTCTCGTATAAGCATTGATCGTATTATCCGATAGCCGAAGCTCGTTCTTCAGGTAGTCAGTGTAAACATTAATCAGCGACTTGTTTGAGCCCATTGGATAGCCTTTCTAGATTAGCAGATAAAATTTGTCCTATAGCCGATAAGTAGTCTGTGCTTTGTGAGGGGTTAAAAAAATGCTTTATCCCGCTTCCCAATAAGATGATGCCCATGGTCTTTTTGTCTTTTATGGGAATCCCTGCGATAGAATGTATTTCTTCGTTTATTTCAGGGAAAAGATCATTAATTTTTTCGTTGTTGAGATCACCACAGAAGGGGGTATTTTTAAGAGAAAGCTCTTTGATTAATCTATGCTTTTGGTGGTTAAAGTCAATGGAACTCAAAGCTTTATTTGGAGTGATTAGCGATGCATATTTGTCTTTGAGATAAAAACGAATATTAGTAATTTTGTTATTTTCCATTAACAGCCCTTGCGTGGCGACTATGCAGCCATTAACAGAATGTTGGCGAGACATTAAGATGGCTAGCTTTATAATATTTTGGAAAAGGGAAGTATTTTCTTGAGCGATGATCATTAGCTCTTTCTTAGAGCCCTCAAGTTTTAAATTTTTGTTTTTAAGAGACTTTATTCGGTGCTCTATAAAAGAAGCCGTTTGCTTGTCAAGCGCATCATTGATTTTTATGAGAGTCCCAGGGTTTTGCTCAAAATAATGTATTAAATCATCTTGGCTTAAAGTAGTGTCTTTTGTCATAAAGCAATTGCTCCATCTTTTTCAATTTTAGTTGGGCCAAAAAGCCACACATGTTTATTTTTTTCTGATATTTCTACTTCTAAATTACCTCCCCTCATATGTATAGTCGTAGGGTTTTGTTGCTGATAAAAATTAATGGCAGTGATGGCTGCTGCTGCTGCGCCTGTGCCACAGGCTAGGGTTTCTCCCGCCCCCCGCTCATAAACTTTTAATTCAATGTTCTTAGAGTCTAGTATTCTGCCTAATCCAACATTAACACCCTCAGGAAAAAAGCCAGACCCAATAAATTCTTTAGCGATTTCAGAGAGCGACAAATTAAACCCATGGCGATCAAAAATAACGGCATGAGGGTTTCCTAGGCTCACAAAATGGTATGCGATTTTTTGATTTTTTATTTGGATGAAAGAATTTTCTGCTGTTGCTGTATGTTGTGTTGGTACATGATTTAGTGCTTTTCCAAGCGAAATACCAATTTCTCCTCCCCTTTTGGTGTAGTCCACTTTGCCTGCGTTACAGCTAAGCAGAAATGCGTTAGTTTTGTAGGTGTTCATAATTAGTTCAACAGCACATCGCGCTCCATTTCCGCACTGCTCGGCTTCGCTTCCGTCCTTATTTAAGACGGTATATGAAAAATTATTCCCCTTTTTCTTGATACAGATTGCTTGATCAAATTCGTATTTTAATAAGGCACCCATTTTATAGATTTGTGATTTATTGGGCGCTTTTTGATGATCAGATAAAAGCACCATTATAAAACGATTGCCCGCGCCGTTCATAATATAGTAGCGATACTCTTCAAGGTTCATGGTTCTTTAGCATTTGAGTTATTTTTAGTACATGCTGATAATACCATGGAGTTTTTAATTCGCCATTGGTCGATGAAGTTTGGGTTTAAGAAGAGTGGTCTATTTTTTACGAAGAAGGTAGCCATGAGGCATATTTTGATTCTCAATTCTAAGGGCGGGTGCGGTAAAAGCACAATTGCTACTTCGCTTGCTGGTTATTTTGCATCAGAGGGCAGGCGTGTTGGCCTTGCAGATTATGACCCACAGGAGTCAAGCTTGGCATGGTTAAACAACCGGCCAGAGAAACGAGAAAAAATTATTGGTATTGCGGCTCACCAAAGCGGACACGATTATCTTTCCTGTTCTTCCTTCACCTATTGATATCGAGGCTTCGATTGATTATTTAGATAATCTTTTAAACCGCTCTAAGATAGTAGCTAAAAAGGCAAAAATCGCACTGGTTGCGAATCGCATAAAAGAGAACACGCTTAGCTTTGATAAGCTAGACCAGTATTTAGAAAAACAAAAAATACCCTATGTGGTAACCCTACGAGAAAGTCAAAATTATATTAAGTGCTTTGAAAAAGGGCTCTCTATATATGAGCTAGCTCCTTACCAAGCATATACCGATTCGGAGCAGTGGCAGCCACTGATTAATTGGCTTGAGTCGGCTAGGTCACAACCTACTAATTAAAGCTATCTTTAGTATAGGCAGCTCTTTTTAGTTCGCTTAGCGCTTCATTGTGTTGATTTTCTCTTAGATAGAGATCTGCAGATAAGATGAGCCCTTTTTTTGTATTTAGCATTTTTATGCTTTCGTCCACATAGCTTCTTGCTTTCCCCCAAAGGCTTAAGTGCTTACAGGTTTGCGCTAACGCATAGTTTAAGGCATGGCAGGAAGCATGCTTTTCTAGTTGTCTCTCAAGAAAAGAAAGCTTTTCTTCGTTGTTTATTTTTTCATATTCACCATATTGAGCCAAAAGGCTTTGAGACCACGTTGCCTTAATAAAATTTAACATTAGCTCAGCCGCCCTCTCATAGTGTTGGTGCCTATACTCAAATAAAGATAGACCAGCAACAGCCTTTGGGCTTTTGAGGAACGCCCTTTTAATATTTGGCCTTAAGGGCTCGATTTTTTCATAGTGAAGCAAGTCTGATGTTTTGCTAATTTTATCAAACAATATTGAAAGCAGTTTTACCTCTGCGTTCTCATTGTTCAGAGGCATATCTTTGATGTGTTGTATGGCGGCATTATATTCATTTGCTTCTAGGAGATACAATGCTTTTAAGAATTTCCCCCAATTACAACTTAATAGCGCTGCGTCCTCATAGAGTATGTTTTTAGCGAGCTCATTATCTTTGTATCTTAAAGCATAGTCAGCCACTAATAGCTTGATGAATATTTGTTCGTTTGGATACTTTGGTAATGACGAAGCTAATAATAATTTGGTTGGATTTGGCATGTCATTTATATATGCAATTTGCGCGCTTAGGGCATTGATAAAAACGCCTCTTTTAGATTTTTCGGAGATTTGGTTTAATTGGTTAATCGCTTTTTCAAAGTCCATATTTAAAAGAGCATTAAGGCCTTTTTGTATCTGGTATTTTAGCTTTGCTTGATGCTTTTTTTTCATGATTTGCGTAATTAAGGCTGGCAAATCAAAAATGGACGCAATCATTCTCATCATAATGAAGCAGACGCCGACCAATATAATGCAAGTCATTAAGCTAGTTTCATAGGTGAAAGTTTGGTAAGTAAACGTTACCAGGCCAAGATCAGAGCCGCTTATATAGGCAAGACCAACCAAGGCGAGCAAGACTAATGTAGTGATGATGTAGTAGCGCATATTATCAAAAATAGTTTGGTAGAATGATAGTTTGATAGATATTAAACTAAATTAAAAGGAGATCTTGTGTCGGAAAAAAGAGATAAGCTCGATGAAATTAAGCAATTGGCAGAAAAGTTAGTTAATCTTCTTCCTTCGGATTTAGGAGAAACAAAGGATGGGCTCGAAAAAAAGTTTACTGGGCTTATTCAAATTACCTTGTCAAAAATGAACATTGTCACGAGAGAGGAGTTCGATGTTCAGATGGCGGTGCTAAGGCGAACCCGAGAAAAGCTTGAAGCTATCGAGGCGAGGCTTGCTAGCGATAATAAACAAACATAAATTAATAATCTAAAATCGTCTTTTCTAAGGTAACGATAGTCGCTATAATCAGTATTCTTTAGGACTCCATAGGAGCAAAAGTGGCAACAAAGGAACAAAAAATTTTTAATTGGTTTTTAGTTTGCACAGGTATTTTTGTCGGTACCATTGTGAGTATTATTATTTTTGGTAATTTTATTGGGACCGAATCAGACGAGCAGTCTCACCAAGAAACGCTTAATCGACTTGCTTCTATGACAGCCGTTGCTATTGAGGGAGAACCTGAGCCCACCATAAGCCATGAGCCAGAAGCTAGCGAGCTCGTTATGGCCGGAGTTCAAAGCGGAGAGGCTATATATAATTCAGTTTGCTCTGTTTGTCATTCCATTGGGTTGGCGGGCGCACCTACTACTTCTGACGAGTCTTGGGCTGCGCGCTTGGCTCAAGGTCCAGACATTATTCAGCAGCATGTATTGAATGGTTATCAGGGCGTATTAGCTATTATGCCTGCAAAGGGAGGCCGGACCGACCTTTCTGATAATGAAATCATCAGCGCTCTTGACCATATGCTAGACCTTATCTAGTTATTAGAATTGAAAGTTATAGCTTGCCTTAATGCTAGTCGTTGAGTTTAGCGTATGGAAACGGTTATCTAAGTCATAATCTTGTAGATTATGGTTAATCACTAGAAAAACCTCTCTTCCTGCCTCTGGTATCCAGTGTAGTCGGCTATTTATACCAGCGCTCTCGCTGATATTGTCATATTGAATCAAGTTCGTCCATGAAAGCGTAGACGAAAAAATTATGTCAGCCTTAAATCTGGCAAGTCTTATCTCAAAGTTGCCTTCTGGCAAGGTGACGTCATCATAGGTGTATCCTGAAGAGGCGCGGAAGTGTCGCGAGGGAACCCACAATAAACTTGTAGCAATTCGGCTTCTGTCTCCACTATAAAAGCTCCCTTTTCTGATGTTTAGCGATCCCGAGAAAAGCCTCTGTGGGCCTGTGACCAAATTAAAGCCTACCTCCTGGTAGTCATGCCTGTTTTCACCAATGGTAACGCCCTCAGATATCTCAAAGGGAGAGATTAAATTTTCAGTTCGCCTGATTAGCGAAAGCGTTATACGGTCACGATAGTTATTTTCAACATCAAGAGGTGTAAAGGTTTGGACTTGAGACTGCAACCTTCCGTCAGTATAAGAAATTTCTTGTGCTACCATCCCCATAAAAAAGCTTCTAATAAGCGGATTATTAAACCGCCAAGTATAGCCGAGCTCTAAAGCATCATCTTTTACTCCTTGCCTGTTGGTGTAACCAAGCGCAGGATTGAAGTTTTCTTCAAGCGTTTTTGAGCCAAGCCCGCCCCTAAGGCCAGAATTGCTTGGGCTTGTTAGCCGGTAGCCATAGGCGGCCTGGTCAGCCGTAACACCCTCGGTGTCGGACTCTTGAAACCATATCTCTCCAAGAACAGGCTTTCCGAAAGGGGTGCGAGTATTTAGGTATCTGAAGTCAAAGCCAAGCAAGCTATTTTTTGTGTTGGAGCCTGGGTTGCCCTTTGTTGCGATTATGCCAACAGTCGACTCATTTAAAACATTATAGGCTAAGCGGGCTACGACTAGGTCTTGAGTAAGCTGATTAGAGCTATCTGTTTGATTAATCACTAGTGTGCCAATATTTAGGTCGCCAACGCGACCACTTATTTTGGCGCCATAGTTTATTTTTGCAGGTGTACCATCATTATTTAGTCCCATACTACGAGAAAAAAAAGGTCGGCCATTTTCAAGGGATGGGCGCGCTATATTTGAGCCCCTAAAGCCCCCACCTGCTAGACGTCCAAATTCAAAAACATCCGAGTCTTTTAAGAAGAAACCCCTTTTTTCGGGAAAGAATAAATTAAATCTAGAAAGATCAACCTGTCTGTCATCAACCTCAGTAGAGGAGAAGTCAGTATTAAGCGTAAGCGAGGCGTTAAGAGAAGGTGTGACGCGATAAGATATATCAAGCGAGGGCTCCGTATTGTTTTCTTTATTATCAATAACCAGGTCTCTATTGCTATTAAAAGTTATAGAGGGAACGGCCTCTATCCCGATACCTGAATTAAGACCAGATAGGCCAATGAGTCGTCCTATAACGCTTGGGTTTTGTGTTTGGTTTCTTGACATCCATCCAATGTCCTCGTTATTTCGTCCAACCGTTCGTCTAAAGTTAATCCCCCATTCAGTGGCGTTGACACCAAAAGAAATTGATTTAAATGGTATTCTAATTTCAGTTTTCCATCCATCTTCGTCGATGGTGGATGCTGTTTGCCATATGCCTGTCCAATTCCACTGTTGGCGTGTTGTGTCCTCATAGCTTGCTTCAAGTCGCAAGCCATTTGGATTGGTAATAAAACGATAACCAGTCCTGCGGTCATTAAAAGGATCAATAATGACACTAAAAAAGTCATCGCTCCAAATAACCTCACCTTGCCTTAATACTTGATCGTTAATTGTGCTTGGAGTTTGGTCATTCATTATAGCGGCAACATAAATTGCGTCTTGGTCATACATGATCCAAACCTCTGTATCTTCAGAGGGCTCGGCGTATTCTGTAGGAAGAATTTGATGAAAATCATTAATGATGACGGCGCTTGACCACTCTTCTTGGCTGACAACCCCATCTATCGTTGGCGGAATGGGAGTAAGGTGTGCTTGTACAGACTTCTCAACAACCTGTGCCTTAACGCTCGAAAAGACAAGGAGCGTTATCAATAAGAGGCTAGTTTTTTGTATTTTTAACATATAGACATTAAAGATGTAAGCGCTTCGCTTTTAGTTTCAAATGAGAGTATATATTTTTATTTATTATCCAGCCATTTAAATATGACTGCTTAAATTAGCAAGGCTATACTATAAAAAATTTATTATGACCAATAAAACTACACATTTTGGATTTCAGGAAGTGCCTGAAGAAGAGAAGACATTTTTAGTCAAGAATGTCTTTGATTCAGTTTCTAAGCGCTATGACTTGATGAATGATGTTATGTCTTTTGGACTTCATCGACTATGGAAGCAATATGCAATTGATGTCGCTCAAGTAAAAAGTGGTGCTATGGTGCTTGATCTGGCTTCAGGCAGCGGAGATTTAGCACGAGCACTAGTTAAGAAGGTGGGACCAACGGGCATGGTTTATGCTTCAGATATAAACTTCTCAATGTTAAGGGAGGGTATTGATAAGTCTCTTGATCAAGGCATTCATGAAAGTATAAGTTATGTATTAGCCGACGCTGAAAGCCTACCCTTTCAATCGAATCTTTTCGATTGTGTCATGATTAGCTTTGGCTTGAGAAACATTACTAGAAAAGAGCGCGCTCTCAATTCAATCTATCGTGTGTTAAAACCAGGCGGAAAGTTGATTGTTTTAGAGTTTTCACACCCGCACTCATCAATAGTCCGTAAAATTTATGATCGATATTCTTTTGATATATTGCCTAAGCTGGGCGAATTAATTGCAGATGACCGAGAAAGCTATCAGTACCTTGCTGAGTCTATTCGCAAACACCCAAGCCAAGACATGCTTAAGGCAATGATGGAAAAAAGTGGTTTTGTAATGTGTAAATTTCATAATTTAACTTTTGGTATTGTTGCTATGCATATCGGATATAAGGTCTAGTAATGAAGGCATTAACTAATCAGCTAGGCAAATATTTAAATTATTTTTTAGAGAAGTCTCCAACTGCAATTGAGCATCTTAAGAAGCTTGAGGGTAAGTCATTTAAGCTCCTTCTTAAAGGCATAGACGAATTTTTTATTTTGAAGATCGTAGATGGAGAGTTTTCTTTGAATAAAGAAGAAGATGAACGGGCTGATGTTTATTTAGAGGCTTTCCCTAGCGATCTTTTGTTTGTCTTGTTGAGAGGGCCAGATAATTTTTCAACGGATGATATTTACTTTAAAGGAAATGTCACGCTATTGAATGATTTGGCATTTATCATGCGTGCTCTTTACCCTGATCTTTATGAAATTTTAGAACCTGTGGTTGGCCGCGTAATCGCAACAGAAGTTTCTAATATGGCGCAGCAAGCGATGCTCTTTCGATCAAGCCTTCATGCATCTTTGAGGCGTAATGTTGAAGAATATTTAAAAGAGGAAATACAAATTTTGCCAACAGATATTGAGCTTCAAACCTTTTATAAAGAAGTTATTAGCTTGCGAGATGATGTCGAGCGTATCCAACAAGAGCTCTAGTAATTAATAATGAAAAGCACACTAATATCATTTTTCAGATTAATTAATATTTACTTTATTTTTTTAAAGTATAACCTCAGGAAATTGCTGCTAAGTCTTAAAAATCAATCGCATTTAAATGAAGATAATTCAAATTATCAAGAGATTGGCTACAAGCTAAGAATGGCATTAGAGGAGCTTGGTCCTATATTTATAAAGTTTGGACAAGTGTTATCCACGCGCAGAGATTTTTTGCCTAGAGCGGTAGCTGATGAGCTAGCAAATTTACAAGACAAGGTTAAGCCATTTGATTCTACTCTAGCCAAAAAGATTATCGAGACCGCCTTGGGAAGCAAGACATCTAAATTATTTAAAGACTTTGATTTACAGCCTTTGGCTGCTGCATCAATTGCACAGGTGCATCGTGCCCAGCTTCACGATGGTTCTAATGTTATCGTTAAGGTGTTAAGACCCAATGTTGAAAAAATTATTAACCGTGACCTAGACATGCTTGATTTTCTTGCTAGGCGAGTTGTAAGACACCTTCCGGAGGCGCTAAGGCTGAAACCTCAAGAGGTGGTTAATGAATTTAGGATGATTTTGAGCAAGGAATTAGATTTAACGCAAGAAGCAGCGAATGCTAGCCTGCTTAAGAGAAACTTTCAATCATCAGACATGTTGTATGTTCCGATGATTTATTGGGACTACTGTAGAAAAAATGTATTGGTGATGGAATATGTTGATGGCGTACAGATTAGCAATATTAAGGCCCTTAAGGATGCAGGCACTAATATTGAGCTTCTGGCAAGCAATGGAGTTAAAATATTTTTTAAGCAAGTGTTTGAACATAATTTTTTTCATGCGGACATGCATCCAGGAAATGTGTTTGTAGATATTTCAGACCCAAGCAGTCCAAAGTATGTGGCAATTGATTTTGGTGTAATGGGAACACTCACACCAAAGGACAAACATTATTTAGCGGAAAACTTCTTGGCTTTTTTTAATAGAGATTATAGGCGCGTAGCAGAACTTCATGTTGATTCAGGATGGGTGCCAAAAGAAACTTCAGTTGAGGAATTGGAATCAGCGGTGAGAGCAGTTTGTGAGCCAATGTTTAATAAGCCATTAAAAGAAATTTCTTTTGGCGTAGTCTTGATGAGGCTGTTTGAGACGGCTAAGCGGTTTAATATGGAAATACAGCCGCAACTAATTCTTTTACAAAAAACTCTCGTTAATATCGAAGGTCTCGGCAGGGAGCTATATCCAGATCTTGATATTTGGAAAACAGCAAAACCCGTACTAGAAACTTGGCTAAAGAAACAAAGCAGCCCTTTGCATATATTAAAACGATTAATTAAGAGCTGGCCTCAAATTGTTCGTGATTTATCTTTGATTCCAGATCGAATTCATGCCCTTTTAGCTGACCAGAAGATAAAGTGATTAATTAATGCTGTTAAAGTATTTTCTTTGATGCAGGTCAAAATAAATTAATTGACCCTAGGTTCACAAATAAATAACTATAAAAAGAATGCTTACTTCTTAGTTTTCAGCTTAATTTCTTTTGGAATATATGTTTTATTGTGCAAGACTTTCTAGGGAATCTTTAATGTCATCAAGACAAGCCGTAAGCTTTGATTCATCAGTACCCCTTACAACAATTGTGGCGCCGTATTTTCCATTTCTAGAAAAAGGATAGCTGCCAATACTTAAACCCTTAAAGCGGCTTGCAATCTCAGATAAGACGGAAGCGAAATCGCCTTCTTTTAAATAAATATCGTGAGAAACCGATAAAATTGGGTCCCCCTTTATAATGTGTTCTAATGCAGAAAAAAACATACACTCAGCTATTTTTGGGATGCCTGCTAGAACAAATACATTTTGTATCTTAAAGCCCGGCGCAAAGCTAATAGGGTTTTCTAGGAGTACGGCACCCTTTGGTACGCAGGCCATTTTTTTACGTGCTTCAGTTAATTCGTTCCCATAGCTCGCTATTCTATTGAGTGCTTTTTGATTTAATTCTAATGGTAGCTCAAAAGCATTAGCGATTGCTTGAGAGGTAATGTCATCATGTGTAGGTCCAATTCCCCCAGTAGTAAAAACATAATCACAGGCCTTTCTTAGCTCGTTTACATGCTTAATGATGGGCGCTATTTCATCGGGTATGACCCTAACTTCTGCCATTAAAATTCCGACTTTATTTAATTCGCTTGCTATAAAAACTAAATTCGCATCTTGAGTTTTCCCCGACAAGATCTCATCGCCTATAATTATTAACGCTGCCTTTTGGGTGGCCCGATTATTTATTTTCTTGTCTCATGCTTTGGCAGTTCCAACATATTTCAAAAGCACCATCATTTGCTTCGGAGCACTTTGAGCACGCCCACTCAGATAGCAAGCTCTCACTTTTAAGTGAAGCGATATGTGATTCAGCAATATATATTTGTTTATCATGAATGAGCCATAATTCTGGACCGCAATCAAAAATAGGGAGCTCCCCAATAGCCCCAGCTAAGTGATCATTTTTTATAAGGCAATCTATTCCTGCTTGTGTTAATTGGGACTTAAGCAAATGAATCTCAGCAAGACTCCCTTTGACATCAAGCTTAATCATTTTTTAATGATTTTAGAAAAGCAATGACATCTTCGTTTTGGTTAATCGCATCAATTAATGCTGATCCAAGTATGACACCATCTACATGTGGCGATAGCTCATTAATTTGATCTTTATTTCTTATGCCAAAGCCTGCACATACAGGGGCATTAGCATAAGTTTTTACTTTTTTGAGATACTCGACAACGTTTTCATGCATGCCTCCGTTGCCTCCGGTTACTCCTGTTTTAGTAACGGCATACACAAATCCACTGCTGTTTTTGCATAATCGCCTTAATCGTTTGTCTGGAGTGGCTGGAGAAACCAGCTGAATTAAATCAATATTGTTTTTTTTAAGCAAGCTTCCTAGTACCTCTGACTCTTCGACAGGCAAATCAGGAACAATAAAACCAGTGATGCCAGCTTTCTTAGCGTCATTAGCAAGATTATCAAAGCCATATGCTAACAAGGGGTTGAGGTAGCTCATTAAGGCAATAGGGCATTCAATTGCTTTATTAAGACGGCCAACTTCGGAAATGATCCACTTGACATTTACTCCGTTTGCTAGCGCTTGATGGCTGGCTTTTTGAATGGTGAGCCCATCGGCAAGAGGGTCAGTAAAAGGAACTCCAATTTCAATAACATCGACTACACGAGAGGCTTTTACCAGAAAATCTAAAAATGTCTCTTTTGAGGGGTAGCCGGCAGTTAAAAAGGCAACAATAGCCGGCTTGTTTGATTGAGCTATAGCCTCTTTTATTGACGATGGTTTCATTTATCTTCCTCGTAGGCAGATATAATTGGCATGTCCTTGTCGCCACGTCCAGATAGTCCAATAAGAACAGTTTTCCCTTGATGATTTTTTAGCCATTTTTTTGCTCCAGCTATGGCATGGGCAGTTTCTAAGGCAGGGAAAATTCCCTCAAGCTCGCTACATTCCTCGAGCGCCTCAAATGCGTCTTGATCGTCAATGGTACTATACTGAGCCCTATTGATATCTCTTAAGTAAGAGTGCTCCGGGCCCACCCCAGGATAATCTAGGCCAGCAGAAATAGAGTGCGTTTCTTGAATTTGACCATCATTATTATATAGGAGCATAGAGTAAGAGCCATGCAACACTCCAGGCTTTCCATAACTAAGGGACGCAGAGTGTTCGCCTAGCTCTGATCCTCGACCGCCCGCTTCCATGCCGTGCAGTTCAACATTGCCATCTTCAATGAATGGATGAAATAGACCTATAGCATTTGAACCGCCACCGACGCACGCAAATATGGCATCCGGGAGCCCTCCCTGATCAAGCATTTGTTTTCTAGCTTCTTTACCAATGACGGACTGTAACTCTCGTATGAGTAAGGGGTAGGGGTGCGGCCCTACTGCAGACCCTAAAAGATAATAAGTATGATCAGGATCAGAAACCCAATCTCGCATTGCTTCATCTATGGCAGCTCTTAGCGTTTGATCGCCATTTGTTACGCTAATAACATCTGCCCCTAGTTTTCTCATTCGATCTACATTTGGTGCTTGTCTTTGTATGTCAAGTTGGCCCATATAGATGTGACATTGCATTCCAATACGAGCACAGGCCGCTGCGGTGGCTACTCCATGTTGACCAGCTCCTGTTTCAGCAATAATTCTTTTTACACCTAGTTTTTTAGCAAGAATTGCTTGGCCAATAGCGTTATTAATTTTATGGGCACCCGTATGTGCAAGGTCTTCCCTTTTTAGCCAAACGTGCCCAGACCACCTGTCAGATAAGTTATGGGCATAAGTAAGGGCCGTTGGTCTTCCAACCCAAGATGATAATTGGTAGCACCACTCTTTAGAAAATTCTTCTGAAGGAAGAATGGTTTTAATGCCTTCAGTTAGCCTATTAATTGCAGGCATTAAGGTTTCAGGAACGTATTGCCCTCCGAATTTACCAAACCTACCGCTTGAGTCAGGCCACCTCTGGTTTAATCCTTCAAGCGTAATTTTATATGTTGTCATTATTGCGACTCTCTTTGAATGCCAGTCGTGCATTAATGATAAATGACTTAATTTTAGCGATATCTTTTATTCCTTTTTTAATTTCAACACCGCTGGAGACATCTACACCCCAGGGCTTAACCTGCTTTATTGCTTCTTGTACATTAAGGTGGTTTAGCCCTCCGGCTAATATTAAGTTATTTTTTTTGCTCAGTTGCTTAGCCCTTTTCCAGTTTGAAAGTTCGCCAACTCCGCTTGAAGCTCCCTCGTAAAGTAAGGCAGCATGTTTTTTTTCTTGGCTTGACCTTGGCCCTGTATTTCTATAAACAGGCAAGAATATTATATCAGACGGCAGTCTTACATTAGCTGAGTTTTCAAAATTTGCCTGAACCCAGTCAGGCCTAAACTCTCTAAGCACGTCCTGAACATTTGTTTCATTTAAATTTAAAAAAACGGCAATTTTAAGCATATTGATGGGCACAGACTCTACTAATTTATTAGCCATATCTATACTGACTTGTCTAGGCGATTCAGAAAAAACAAAACCTAAGGCATCTGCATCATAACTAACGCATACTTCAACTGCATCTTTTGAGCTTAAACCACAAATTTTAATAAAACTCATATGCTTTTTAGTGATCGATGTTTGTAAAAATTGATGGGTCAACTGCTTTCATTAGCGCGGAGCCTATTAAGGCACCCCCATAGCCATATTTAATGATCTGTTTTAGGTCGCTTGCATCAGCTATTCCGCTTTCAGCAATCCAGGAGTACCCCCCAAAAAGATAAGTACTCATTTGCTGAAAGTGATCTTTGTTTACTTTTAATGTAGTGAGATTCCTACAGTTAATGCCTAATAATATTTGTTCATGATTTAGCCGAGATTCATAATTATTGAGTATAGTCTTTAGCCTGTTTATATCTTGTTCATCAAAGCATTCAATCAGTAAAAATAACTTCAGCGAAAGCGCTTTTGTAATAAGCAATAAAAGTAGTTCATCGCTTAATATTTTTACTATAAGAAGTACTCCGCTAGCGCCATATTGCCTAGCTTCATAAAGCTGATAGACGTCAATAATAAAATCTTTTCTAAGGGTTGGTATGTTATTTTTTTTTGCTAAGACTGAAACTTTGGCGAGATCGTTAAGAGAGCCATAAAATGCATCGGGCTCAGTAAGAACTGATATTGCAGCTACATTAGCGTTAATATATTTTGTTGATTGTATTTTAATATCAAAATTTTCATTGGCTAAGAGGCCATCGGCAGGGGATCTTTTTTTTATTTCAGCAATAATTTTAAGGGTCTTTTTTTGGCTTAAGGGAACAGGGTGATATTTAAGACAAGATATGGCAAGCGCTTCTTCTGGCACCTCTTTTAATGATTCCATAACACGTAATTTAGAGCTTAAGGCCATCGATGCTAAAAAATCATTCACCATCTAGTCCTTTGATTGTTTGAATTAATCTTTTCGCTTTGCCCAAGGCTAAAGTGTTTTTAGCATAATCAATAGCATTTTTTATATTATTTGTTGCTCCTGCGGTATAAAGCGCGATCCCGGCACCAAGACATAAAGTCTCTCTATGGGCCAAGGTATCTTCATTACATAGCGCACTATAAAGTCGCCTACAGTTTTCTTCTGGCCCCATACCGAGCAGGTCTTTAGCATCACAGGGCATTATCCCTAAATCCGAGGGATTAATTATTTCCGATTTATTTTCTTTCTCAGTCTTTACATCAATGAGCTGAAAGGGGCATATCGGTGTAGCCTCATCCCATCCATTCTCTCCATGAATAACCACGGCTCTTTTTATTGGGAGTGATTTCAGCGAGCTTGCCATTAGTTTTGATACTTCTGGGCTGAAAGCGCCCACAACAAGATGAGATACTTTATGAGGATTAACAAGGGGGCCAAGCATATTAAATATTGTTCGAACGCCAAGGCTCTTTCTAATGGGGGCAATGTTTTTCATTGCTGGATGATAGTTAGGCGCAAAAAGAAAAGTAAAACCAATTGTGTCTAGCATGCCTTGGTTTTTTGATGGGCTTTGATTAATCGGGAAGCCAAGACTTTCTAAAACATCTGCGCTGCCAGAGCTACTCGAGATTGAGCGATTGCCATGTTTAACTACTTTTAAGCCACAAGCTGCAGCTAATAAAGCAGAGCCGGTGGATATGTTTAAACTCTTAGATCCATCTCCTCCGGTTCCGACCACATCAATTGTGTCGCCTGTATTGTCAATTTCAGGGGAAAGCGAAAGGGCTCTCATGCCATTAGCAAAGCCAGCAACTTCCTTTGGATGTTCGCCTTTCATTCGAAGGGCAACTAAAATACCGGCAGCCATTATTTCATTAATTTCGTTTGATGCGATCGCATGCACTAACTTTTCCGACTCTTCTATATTAAGGTTAGTGCCAGATAATAAGTTTTCTAAAATATTTTTCTCTATCATCAAATTTTTAAAAAGTTTTTCATTAATTGTAATCCATTCGGCGTTAGTACGCTTTCTGGATGAAACTGTACCCCTTCAATTGGGAGATCGACATGTCTTACCCCCATAATTTCTCCGTCATTTGTTGTGGCTGATATAAGAAGGCATTCAGGCATTAAATTAGGGTTGGCTGCCAGTGAGTGATATCGGCCTGCCTCCATAGGGCTGCTTATGTTTTTTAGAACGCCGATCTCATCATGGGCAATCATAGAGCTTTTGCCATGAATGAGGGCCTGAGCATTAATAATTTCTCCTCCAAAGTATTCAACAATACATTGATGGCCTAAACAGACTCCAAGTATTGGCGTGCTTTGGTGAAAGGCATCAATGATTTTAAGTGATACCCCCGAATCAGACGGTCTCCCTGGTCCGGGCGAGATAACAACATGGGTTGGGTTAAGGGACTTAGCATCATCGATGGTAATTTCATCATTTCTAAAAGTTAGAACTTCAGCTTTAAGCGTTAGAAAGCCTTGCACCAAGTTGTAGGTAAAGGAGTCATAATTATCAATTAATATAATTTTCTTTTTCATAAATTTATATCATTGAGCTAAGTGCTCTTCTTAATACATCGCTTTTAGCCATAATTTCTTTGAGCTCTCCCTCTGGCGTGCTATCCGCTACAATGCCAGCGCCTGCTTGGAAGCTATAGCGCTCACCTTCAAATACTACGGTTCTTATAGTAATAGCTTGATCCATGTTGCCATTTTTTGAAAAGTAGCCGACTGTTCCCCCATAAAAATCACGCTTGCAAGGCTCAAGCCCAGCAATAATTTCCATCGCTTTTATTTTTGGCGCTCCCACCAGCGTTCCTGCAGGAAATGCTGACATAAATAGGTCAAAAGCATCATATTCTGGAGCAAGCCGACCCTTAACCCCGCTAACTATATGCATCACATGGCTATAGCGCTCGATAACCATGTAGGGCTCTACCGATATACTGCCTTCGATAGCAACTCTACCTAGATCGTTTCTGGCTAAGTCAATGAGCATGACATGTTCAGCTTTTTCCTTTGGATCGTTTATGAGTTCTTCTTCAAGGGCATCATCTTCAATAGGTGTTTTACCTCTTGGTTTCGTACCCGCGATGGGCTTTAAAAATGCTTCATTATCTTCGAGTTTGACAAGCGCTTCTGGCGAAGAGCCAACAATACATAGGTCTTTATTTTCGAAAAGGTAATGATAGGGGGAGGGATTTAAAGCTCTGAGCTTTTCATAGCATGAAATTGGGTCAATCCCCGATGTCCCACTAAATTTAATTGACAGCACTACTTGAAATATATCGCCATCATAAATATTTTTTTTAGCTTTAGTGACGGCATTTAAAAATTGATTATCTTGGATGCTTGCATTTTCAGCGCTTAAGTATGAAGAGGTATGAGAAATAAATTTTGTGCTGGTAATTAATTCCTTTGCTTTGTTTTTTAGATGTTTTCTTTCTTCCTTTGATGAACTATCAAGAAGAGCAATTTTTCCTAAGTGGTGATCAAAAATTAGCATGGCAGATGGCGCAATATATATCGCTCTTGCCCTTTTTTTAAGATCTTTGTTAACTTTAACCGATTCAAATTCATAGGCACACTCATAGCCAGTGGCACCTATGAAGCCTCCACTAAACGGTTGCTTGGGTATTAATGGAGTAAGGCTGGGCGCTTCGTTAAGAAAGCTTCTCAACAATGATTTCCAATCAGATCGAGTTGAAGGATAGTGGACTTTTCTCTCATTAATTTGTGCTTCCCCATCTTTAATCTCAAGCACACTATGAGCTTGTATACCAATAAATGAATATCTAGCCTCTTTGTCACCACCTTCAACACTTTCAAGCAAGAAACAGGGATTTAGCGATTTTATCTTCTGATAAATTGCAATTGGCGTATTGTCGTGGGCGTCGACATCGAAGTAATTTTCATAGTTCACAATGGCTATAATTATAAGTTATATATCATGATTAAAGATAGTGATAGGCCTATCCACATGATGAGTGTTAAGGGTAAACCCACTTTAAAAAAGTCTGAAAATTTATACCCACCAGCAGATAAAATTAATAAGTTTGTCTGATAGCCAAATGGTGTAAGGAAGCACATGTTTGCACCAAAAAGAACTGCCAATACAAAAGGTTCAGGATTGACCCCTAAGTCTAGCGCGACCTGAATTGCAATTGGAGCACCAATGACTCCGATTGTATTGTTAGAAACAAGGTTTGTTAGGATGGTTATCAGCAAGACAAAGCCGCTTAAAATAATGGGCACGGGCAAACCAGAAGTTAAAGAAAGAAAAGCTTGAGAAATAAGGTTTGTGGCATTAGTCTCCGTTAGAGCTGTTCCTAGCGCAAGACTAGCAACCACTATTAGAATCACTTGTCGGTCGAGCGACTGACCTATGTGCTTCCAACTTAATACATTCGTAGCAAGCATGAGGCCAACCCCCAAAAGTGCGGCATAGACAATGGGCATTAACCCTGAAGCAGCGAGTAAAATTGTTGATAACATAATAATTACTGCTCTAGGGGCCCGGTGACTAACAGGTATGTCAGTTGTTCCATCAAGCGTGAGCGCTAAGCCGCTATTTTTAAATTTATTTAGGTTGTCTTCAGTACCTTGAACGAGCAAGACATCGCCAGCAGCAAGCTTTAGGTTTTGTATATTCTCCATAATCTCAACATCTTCAGATGGACTTAGTGATGGGCGATGAACCGCAAGCGGTAAAAGCCCCGTTCTTTCAATAAATTCTATTTGATTTAATACTGAGCCATGAAACTCAGAGGTTCTTGTTACAACAATTTCAGCTAAAAACTCAGCTTTTATATTTGGAGAATTAAGAGTTTTGTTGGCCTGAAATATGTCTGAGGTTAGCGTTGCGCCAAGTTGTTTTTCGAAAAGTTTTAGTTTTTCTGGGCTATCTCTTAGAATAAACCGGTCACCACTTTGAATAACTGCGGAGGGAAGCTTGACAATAAAAAGTCCATTGCCCCTTTCTATTTTATCTACTTTCATCTCAGTGGCTGTTAATTTAAGACATTCGCTAAATGTCAGTCCACAAGCTTTACTTATTTCGTTGATATGGAGTACTGCCCAGAATACTCTTGGCTCGCGACCTGTGAGCGGAGGAGATCTCTCCGGGAGTAGCTTGGGGGCAATAAGCCATAAGTATAAAATACCAAAAATTCCAACTATTATTACTGGCAGAGAAAAGTCGAACATATTAAATTCTGCTACGCCAAGGTCTTCGGCCACGCTAACGACTAAAAGATTAGTCGAGGTTCCTATTGTGGTTGCCATTCCACCTATAATTGCTGCAAACCCTATGGGCATTAAGATAGAAGAGGGCACTATCTTTATCCTTACGGCTACGCCAATAATTAAGGGTAATATCATAACAATAATTGGAGTATTGTTGAGAAATGCACTTAGAACGGCACATGCAATAATAGTTAAGAGGTTAGCTGACTTTGGATGCTTTAACCAAATTTTGGATAATTTAAATCCAACAGGTTGAAGGGCACCAGTAACCTCAAGCCCTTTTCCCAGTATAATCAGTGAGCAGATTGTAATTAGGGCCTCGTGACCAAACCCACTTAGTATTGATATAGGCTCGAAAATATCTGGCGCTGAGCCATAAGGGAAAAAGAAAAAAAACAAAACGAGTGAAATAAGAATTAGCAGGGACACAGCTTCCATGCTGTATTTTTGGTGAGTGTATAAAAACAAAGCAATACAAGTAAACACAAGCATTGAAATGGAGTGCATATTCAGTATCTGAGGATTCATATAGCCTTTATGTCCAAGATGTAATTCTCCATAGTGTCTTCTATGATACTAAAATCTATGCTCTGCTCATTAACTGCATAGCCTTTAATTGATTGACCTGAAGTATGAACGCTATTGATATCTTTAGATATTAAAGGATGCCAATTGGGCAGATCTTTTTCTTCTGCAACTAAACGATAAGCGCATGACTCTGGTAGCCATGATATTTTTTTAATATTTGTGGCATTTAATTTTATACAGTCAGGGACCAGATTAGTTCGTTTTTTGTATTCTCGACATTTAACCATTTTTACATCGAGCAGTTTGCAAGCTATTTTTGTGTAATAAACCTTGTTTGTCTCTTCATCTTTAAGTTTATGTAGACAGCATTTTCCGCAGCCGTCACAAAGCGACTCCCATTCTGACCTTGACATTTCATCCAACGTCTTTGTTTTCCAAAAGGCGTTCATTTCATTTAATTTGTCCTTCAACGATTTGGATCATACGGTTGCACATAAGTGCCGCCTTAAGATCATGGGTAACTAAAAGAATAGCTGTACCTATAGATTGATTAAGCTTGAAAAGGAGTTCTAATATAGTTTTTCCAGTGGCTTGGTCTAGGTTTCCGGTAGGTTCGTCTGCAAAAAGAATTTTGGGATTTGTTGATAGCGCCCTGGCAATTGCGACTCTTTGTTTTTCTCCTCCGGAAAGATGTTTTGGGTAGTGGCTTAATCGATGGGATAAGCCTACCTCCTCCATCAGCTTACGGGCTTTATTTTCAGCTTCGACATCCTTAACTATTTCTAGTGGGAGCGAGACATTTTCAAGGGCAGTTAAGGATGGAAGTAGGTGGAATGATTGAAAGATAAAGCTCGTATAAAGATTTCTAATTTGACTTCTGGCTTCTTCAGAAAGTCGGGAAATATTCTCATCTTGAATAATAACTTCACCTGAAGTAGACGTATCAAGCCCTGCTAAAATAGAAATTAATGTAGATTTTCCTGAGCCGGAGGGACCCATTATCGATACGGTTTCGCCCTCAAGAATACTAAGATTGATACCATTTAATATTTCAAGGGTGCCATTAGGACCTTTTACTTTCTTAGATATATTATTAGCAGTAAGTACTGTATTTTTATTCATGTGGTAAATTAATTTTTATGATAAGACTAGTTATTCTATCTTTTTTTGCTTTTTTCTCATATTTATCGCTGTTGAGCGCTTCAACCATCATGATTTTAGGAGATTCTATCAGTGCGGGTTATGGAGTAAGTCTTGATAATGCTTGGCCATCGATATTAGAAGCAGAGTTAAGAAACGAGCATCAGATTGTTAATGCAAGCATTTCTGGAGATACCAGTTCAGGTGGGCTGTCTAGGTTACAGGAAGGCTTAGATGCTTTTAAGCCAGACGTAGTAGTCATTGAGTTAGGCGGCAATGACGGGCTCAGGGGGCTTTCGCTAGAGGCACTAGAAGAAAATCTTGCAATGATAGTCTTTAAGGCGCTCGAAGCAGGGACAGAAATATTAATATGCGGGATGCAGATTCCCTCTAATTATGGGCCATTATATGCTGGCGCATTTGAGGAAATTTATTATGATTTAGCGCAGGATCTTGGCATCCCGCTTGTTCCAAGGTTTATAGAAGCCGTTGCGTTAAAGGATGAAATGATGCAGTCTGATGGAATACACCCGAATGAGAGAGGACATGAAGAGCTAGCTCATTTGGTCTTTCCTTACATTTTGGAGGCTTTGGAACGTGTTGCAAGCAAATAACCCTAATGACCATGCAGGAATACTCGAGCTTGTTGATGACGCTTGTAAAAAATTTGATAGCAAAATAGCCTTTAAGTCCCTTGGTAAGGGGCTGACATATCGTCAGCTTGAAGAGCTGAGTGATTGTTTTGCCTATCAATTAACTCATAAGCTTAAGGTTAAAAAAGGCGATCGAGTAGCGTTGCTATTACCTAATGTTCTTCAGTTTCCCATAGCGTTAATAGGAATATTTAAAGCGGGAGCCATTGCCGTTGCGCTCAATCCGCTTTACACAGAGCAGGAAATTAAGAAATCAATGGCTGATTCAGGGGCGAAAATTATTGTAACTTTAGATTTATTTGGAGATAAATTTGAAAAGATAGAAAAAGAGCTTCAATTAGAAGCGATTATTATCTCTTCAATTGGCGAGCATTTCCCAAGAGTAAACGCGATAGTTACGCAATTAGCTTTAAAGTACATAAAAAAAATGATCCCAAAATATAGTCTTCAGAAAGAAGTTAAGTATTCAAAATTATTGGCGGGATCCCGAGAAGATGTCGATATGAGCTATAGCGTCTATAACAAAGACTTAGCTTTAATTCAGTACACTGGTGGCACAACAGGTACGCCAGCGGGCGTAATGTTGAGTCACGGTAACATTGCCAGCAATATTGCTCAAACCTATGAGTGGACTTCTGGGATGTTCACAGAAGAGGATGTAATTCTGACCCCTCTGCCGGTATATCATATTCTTTCTTTGGTTGGGAATTTATTCTGTTTTATTCGTTATGGTGTAACCAATGTATTGGTTTTAAATGCAAGGGATTTAGGCTCGCTAGTTAAAGCCATAAAAAAAGAAAAGCCTACATTTATAAGTGGAGTGGATACACTATTTGCTGCCTTGCTTAAGTTTTCAGACTTCTTAAAGATAAAAAAGCATAATTTCAGGTTTTGCGCTGCAGGTGGGATGGCGTTACGGCGAGAGGTTTGCGAGCAATGGCAAAGAATTACGGGAGTTCCGATTATACAGGGTTACGGCCTTTCTGAGGCTTCGCCAATTGTCTCGCTTAACCCAATAAATACTTCAAGCTACTCGCCTACCGTCGGGCTACCTTTGCCACATACAAAAATTAAAATTATTGACGAGAAATCAAATGCCCTTCCTTTGGGAGAGGTTGGGGAGATTTGTGTTTATGGGCCGCAAGTGATGCAAGGTTATTGGCAAGATAAGCAAAAAACTGATGAGGTAATAGACCCGGAAGGGTGGCTTCGAACAGGTGACCTTGGTTATATTGATCGTAATAACGAGCTTACGATAGTTGATCGAATTAAAGATTTAATTATTGTATCGGGTTTTAATGTATTCCCTAGCGAGATCGAAGAGTGTGTTTTAACGCACGAAGACATAGCTGAAGCAGCAGCAGTTTCTCATTTTGAGGAGGGCGTAGAGTCAATCAAGCTCTTTCTTGTGCCTCATTCAATGAAACAAAAGCCAGAGAAGGACAAGATAAGTTTATATTTATCAGAGAGGTTAGCGGCATATAAGATACCAAAAAATATCCACTTTATTTCGGAACTCCCAAAGAGCAATGTGGGTAAAATTTTGAAGCGCGCTTTATAGTGAGCTTATTGAGTTCTGAATTTTTTCAGCTACCGCTCTTGGCTGCTCTGACGCCGTAATGCTTCGCCCAACGACAATATGATTAGCCCCATTAGAGATAGCAAAAGATGGAGTAGCTACTCTTTTTTGATCATGTGACTCATCGTTGGCCAAACGAATACCTGGCGTGATCGCAATCAATTTGCTTCCATGATTTTCTTTTATGGTGGCCACCTCTTGAGTCGAACATATAACGCCATCAACATTAGAAGATATTGCCTGCTGGACTTTAAGCTCAACAAGGTCTGTCAGGCTTAATTGGTAGCCCATCGCTCTAATATCATTATTATCTAGGCTGGTGAGTACGGTTACAGCTAACACTTTTAATTTATTTGATTTAGCATCCGTAGCAGCTTGCATGATTTGTTTATCGCCATGAACGGTAAGATAAGAAACGCCGTATTTGCTGATTTGTTTTACGCCTGCAGCTACAGTTGCTGGAATATCATAGAATTTTAAGTCAGCAAATATTTTTTTATTTTGCTTAATCAGCCAATCAATGAAATGGAAGTAATCTCCTGTCCCAAGCAGCTCAAGGCCAACTTTATAAAAAACTACAGAATCACCAAGCTCATCAACCATTTGCTTAGCTTTCTCAGCAGAGTCAAAATCGAGGGCTACTATTAATCGATCCTTATTCATTAATGTCATTATAAAATACTTTAGTAGCAAACCTATCGGTCATTCCAGCAATATAATCTGCAATCACTCTCATGGCTAATGGTTTTTCATGGTTAATTTTTAATTTAAATTCCTCATAAAAGTAACCAGGCATTGAACTAGGGCGCTTAACGTAGTAATTAAAAAGCCCATGTATTACCTCTTCAGCCTCATTGCTCATTTTTTTTATAGACTCATGCTGATAAAAATTTGTCATCAGAAAGGCTTTAAGCTCTTGCTGGATGGCTTCATGCTCATTTGTGAACCCTACTATTGGAAAGCTGAGCCCGCGCACATCCTCAGTAGAAGCAATTTTATGTTCATTTATTTGGCTTTTTGTCTCTGTAATAAGCTCATCAACAGAGATACCAATAAGATCATTTACAAATTGATACTCAATAATTCTGGAGTGCTTGTTATTAATATCCTTTTTGAGCCTTTTGATAATAGGGCTGGCCCATTCAAAATCATTAAAGGTTTCCAAGCTTAATATACCTGACCTTAGCCCATCGTCTATATCATGGTGATTGTATGCAATTTGATCGGCTATGTTAGCAAGTTGCGCTTCAAGTGAAGGCTGGTGGTTCTTTAAAAAACGTTCACCTAGAACCCCAAGCGTTTTAGCAACCGACTTTGAGCAGTGTTTTAATATGCCTTCCCTTGTTTCATACATAAGGTTTAAACCGCGAAAATTAGGATATTTATATTCAAGCATATCGACAATTCTGAGCGACTGTAGATTATGCTCAAAGCCGTCATAATCTTTCATGCAAACATTAAGCGCATCTTGGCCAGCATGGCCAAACGGGGTATGTCCAAGATCATGCGCAAGACAAATAGCTTCCGTTAGCTCCTCATTTAGCTTTAGGTATTTAGCGATAGTTCTAGCAATCTGAGAGACCTCAAGACTATGGGTTAGTCTAGTTCGATAATTGTCACCCGCATGATTAACAAATACTTGTGTTTTATATTCTAGTCTTCTAAAGGCCGTTGAGTGAATAATGCGATCACGATCTCTTTGATATTCAGATCGGTATAAGGGGGGCTTTTCTGGAACACTGCGTCCAATACTGTTATTGGTATTGCTAGCATAGGAAGCAAGAGTGTTGGAATCAGATTGCATTAAGGGCATATTTTAGCAAAAGGCTCATGTCTCTTTTTTTCTTTATGTCATACCGAAAGGCGCAACCAATTTTATTTAGCAGAATTATAGTAATTTTATTTTGCGTGTTTTTTTTATCGAGCAAAATAGCACTCATTAGCTGAGTAACATCATAGCGCCTTTTAAATTTATTAAGATTATATGAAGCCAATATATACTTCATTCGCTCAACCTCACCAGAATCAATAAGTGATAATTTTTCTGAAATAATTGTCGCAATTAACATGCCGTTAGCAACCGCTTCGCCATGCAGAATTTCTTTATAGTTATGAATATGCTCGATTGCATGACCAAAGGTATGTCCAAAATTTAACAGAGCTCGCTTACCTGCTTCCCTTTCATCCTCATTTACAATTTTTGCCTTAATTTGGCATGATTTCTTAATAATATAAGTTAGCTCTCGATTAGATAATGCCTTAATTTTAACGTTATTTTTTATCATGTAATTAAACAGTTTGATGTCTTCTATCGCGCCGTACTTGATTATCTCCGCTATGCCTGCTTTAAATTGCCGTTTAGGCAAAGTAGATAAGCAGTCAATCGAAGAAAAAACACCTATAGGCTGATGAAATGCGCCAATCATATTTTTGGCTTGAGGATGGTTTATGCCGGTCTTTCCGCCTACAGAGGAATCTACTTGAGCTAAAAGAGTGGTTGGTATTTGTATGAAGTCTATACCTCTTTGGTAGCATGCAGCTGAAAATCCTGTGAGATCACCGATGACCCCGCCACCAAAAGCAATGAGGACGCTATCCCTTTTTAATTTAAATGAAATTAATTGATTAGTTATTTTTTCAAAGGTAGCTAGAGACTTAAATTTTTCGCCGTCGGGAATAATAATCAGCCGAGATGGTTTAAGGCCAATCTTTTTTAAGTATAGAGATGCAATTTTTTTATTCGAAACAATGGCAAAATCTCTATTTCCAACGAGCTTTTTAAGCTCAGCCTTAAGAGCTATAAAATTATCTGAAATATAAATAGGGTAGGCTCTCTCGCCAAGATCTACATTAATTTTTATCATTTAATAATTTTTTTTCAATTGCTTTTACAGCTTGTTTAATGGTTAGAGTGCTACTATCAATAGTAAGCGTTGCTAATTCATTATAATATCTTTTCCTATCGTTCATGAGCTTATGGATGATTTCTTTTCGATTGTCGGCTCCTAGTAGGGGCCTATCTTTTGATAACAAAGATCGCCTATATTGCTCTTTTTGGTTTGTATATAAATAAACCACAATACAATTAAATTTTTTACAATGGGCTCTAAATTTTTCGCTTAAGACGGCACCTCCGCCTGTTGAAATGACTGCGTCAGACTTGTTTAGTAGGCCTATGAGTACTGCTTCTTCTCTTTTCCGAAACCCGTCCTCTCCTTCTATCTCGAATATGCGGTCGATTGAAACACCATTTTTTTCGACAATAATTTGGTCAGAATCAAAAAAATTTCGGCCTAAATTATCCGAGAGCGAGCGTCCAACTGTTGATTTCCCTGAAGTCATAGGGCCAATGATGACTATATTTTTTTTAGTTTTAATCATGAACTATACTTTTAATCAGTCTAAATTAATTTTGTTAAAAATGTCATAATTAAATTGTGATAAGAGCCTTAAAAAAATTATTTATATTTTTTTTGGTATTTATGATTTTGATTGTTTCTTTATGGAACGGAGCATATTTCTATATTGAGCCAAGCCTACCTCAAGCTGAAGAGATAAGAGACATCAGATTGCAAATACCAATGTCGGTCTATACTCGCGACGGAAGGCTGTTTGCTCGTTTTGGCGAAAGGCAGTTAACGCCTGTTTCTTTTAGTGATATTCCAACAGTTTTAATTGATGCTTTTTTGGCATCTGAAGATGATCGTTTTTATTCCCATCCCGGTTTTGACTACCAAGGACTTGTTCGAGCTGCTATTAATTTTGTAATTTCTGGTGGTGACCGAAGTCAGGGAGGAAGCACCATAACTCAACAACTTGCTAGAGAGTATTTTTTGACTCGCGACAGAACTTTCATAAGAAAATTTAGAGAATTATTCCTTGCTTTAAGGATAGAGGCAGAGTTTACTAAAAATGAAATTCTAGAGCTTTATTTTAATAAAACGTTCTTTGGTCAGAGGGCTGCTGGAATTATTGCTGCTGCGCAGATATATTTTGACAAGCCTTTGGATGATTTGAGCATCTCGGATATCGCTATTTTAGCAGGCATACCGAGGGCCCCTTCGGTACTAAATCCAATTAATAATCCTACCGCTACAGCCCAAAGGAGAGAATATGTTCTAGGCCGGATGTTAGCCCTTAATATTATTTCTAACCAAGAGTATGAACAGGCCAGAAATACGCCTGTAGTATCAAGACGATATGGTCCACAAGTTTCTATGACCGCGCCCTATGTGGCTGAAATGGTTCGTAGTGAAATGATTAGTAGGTTTGGATTATCAGTTTATGAGAAAGGCCTAAAAGTTATAACGACCATTGATAGCAGACTTCAAGTTGCTGCAAAAGACAGCCTTCAGAATGGACTACATTTATATGATGAACAGCATGGCTACCGAGGAGCCATTGGAAGTTTAGACTACTTAGATTTGGAAATTTATTACAGGGATTTAAGCGATGGGAGCCAAGAAGCACTCGCTACTCTTAATAATGAATTATCGAATTATCCTAGCATTTCTGAGCTTATTAATGCTGTGGTGTTTCAAACAGAACTTATGGAGGTAGGTGATGAACAAGCTAATAGAAATATAGCAACTTTATATGCTGACGGGTTCGGATTGATTAGCCTAAAATTTGAAGATGCATCTTGGGCAAGAGATTACCTTAATGATGACTATGTAGGTGAGGCTCCAAGTAGTTTTGATGATATTTTTTCGGTAGGAGATGTAGTTAGAGTAAGGCGTAACTTAGATGGAAATTATCGTTTAGCGCAAATGCCTACCCCACAAGGCGCGCTTGTTGCCATAGATCCATTTGATGGCGCATTAGTTGCTCTCACTGGTGGATATGACTTCTCGGTATCTAATTTTAATAGAGCTGTACAATCGCGAAGACAGCCAGGATCTGCATTTAAACCATTTGTTTATTCAGCTGCTTTGGAGAATGGGTACAGCGTGGGCAGCATTATAAATGACGCGCCTATTGTAGAGTCTGGTACCGACTTAGGGGATGATTGGCGTCCAGAAAATTATACTGGGCAGTTTTATGGCCCTACACGCTTTCGTGAGGCGCTTATACGTTCGCTTAATCTAGTTTCCATAAGGCTTGTTAGGGATGCTGGAATAACTAATATTGTTGACTATATAAAGAATTTTGGATTTGATAATACTGCTGTTCCAAACAACTTAACGCTTGCATTAGGGTCTGGTGGCGTATCGCCAGTTGATCTCACGAAAGGTTATGCAGCTTTTGCAAATGGGGGCTATCTTGTTGAGCCTTATTTAATCCAACGTGTTGAAGACATGGATGGAAACATTGTTTATGAAAATAGGCCAAAATATGCTTGCTCGTCCTGTAACAATTTGTTAGCGCAAGACCCCGACGTGCTTCACAGTAAATTATTGTTCTCTAATACTAGTGTAGCGGAGAGATTAATTACGGCACAGAACGCCTATTTGATGTACGACATTTTGAAAGATGTTATACAAAGGGGGACTGGCATAAGGGCTTATAATGAGCTTCGAAGGAATGATATAGCCGGTAAAACTGGTACGACTAATGATCGGAGGGATGCCTGGTTTTCTGGTTTTAACAATAATATTGTAGTGTCTACTTGGGTTGGTTTTGATCAAGAGCGGAGTTTGGGACGGCTAGAACAGGGCGCAAGAACAGCTTTGCCAATGTGGATAGACTTTATGAGAGAGGCTCTTTATTTGACTCCAGAGTCTAATTTGGAGCGGCCGCCTGGTCTTATTGACGTTAGGATAGACCCCTTAACAGGCGCGATGACATCAGACTTAAATAGCGGCATCTTTGAGCTATTTAGGCTAGATGAAATACCAAATAATGATCTTGATGTTGGTGCTAATGTTGGGGATGAAACCACCACAGCTACAGAGGAGCAAGATATATCTAGTATTTTTTAATGGATGATATTTTAGCTCAAAGAAGTGCGATCGCGCTTCAATGCGCTAAGTATATATGCTTTGATAGGGTAAAAAGCTTTGCTTTTGCAAAGCAGAAAGCTACAAAATACTTACCGTTAAAATCATTTAACCCAAGCAACCATGAGATTCTTGAGCAGATTAAGCTTCTTCAAGATCATGGCGACGCGACTTATTGCAATAAGCTAAAAGTCAGAGTTAAGGCAGTTCTAAAGATCATGTCTCTGCTTAAAAATCATGATCCAAAATTGTTTGGCCTGTTGACTTACAATGTTTTTCTAGAGCACGACTCAAATGAACTTCATGTGTTTTCAGACAATGAAGTTGAAGTGTTGAATTTATTAATATCAAACGGACTAAAGTCTAGGAATATTGAAAAAAGATATCGGTTCCACGCTGGCGACCAAGCTATTATGTATGGTTATGAGTTTGAGTATCACGGTAGCGATTATCAGATTATGCTTTTTGAGCGAAGACAGGTATCAAGAGTGCCTATTTGTCCAATTTTACAGAAAAGAATGAAGCGTTAGGGGTGTAAAAAAATTGCTGAACTAATTATCTAGATGACATATCTTTATAATTTTGATCATGCTCGCCAGCATAAAGTTGCCTTGGGCGTCCAATTCTAGAAGAGCTGTCTTCCATCATTTCTTTCCAGTGGGAGACCCATCCAGAAACCCTAGCTATAGTAAACATAACGGTAAACATATTTGCAGGGATGTTTAACGCTTTATAGATAATGCCAGAATAAAAATCAACATTAGGATATAAATTTTTACTCTTAAAGTATTCGTCATTAAGGGCAATTTTTTCAAGTTCGATTGCTAATGATAGTAATGGACTATTGTCTTGGCCAACACTAGCAAGTATTTCATGGCAGGTTTGTCGAATGATTGTTGCTCTAGGATCATAGTTTTTATATACCCTATGGCCAAACCCCATTAATCTAAATGGATCGTTTTTATCTTTCGCCTTATTCAAGTAGGTTGGAATATTTTCAATTGTTCCAATTTCTTCAAGCATATTAATTACGGCTTCATTGGCACCGCCATGCGCAGGCCCCCAAAGGGCAGCTACACCAGCCGCTATTGCAGCATAAGGATTTACACCAGAGCTTCCTGAGAGCCTAACAGAAGAAGTGCTGCAGTTCTGCTCATGGTCAGCATGCAACATAAACAAAACATCAACAGCCTTTTCAGTAATAGGGTTTAAAAGTGGTGCATTAGGATCGTCACCAAAAAACATATTTACTAGATTTCCACAATATTGAAGCTGGTTATTTGCTGGAATAAATTCCTTGTTACTAGAATAGCGAAAAGCAGCGGAGGCAATTGGAAGAATTTTTCCAATCATATCGATGCAGAAAGCATCACGATTTTCTTTAGAATGAATATTTATGGTTGTATTTGTATCTGCAGCCATTGCAGATAGACTAGCAATAATCATTGCCATAGGATGAGCATCGGGGGTAAATAAACCATCAAATTTAATATATTTTTCGTCAATTTGTGTAGCTTTAATTACGCTTTTATTAAATTCAGATAGTTGATTGGCATTGGGTAGTTGACCAAAAAGTAACAAGTAAGCAATTTCTATATAGTTAGACTTTTCGGCAAGTTGCTCAATTGGAATTCCGCGATATTGAAGTACGCCCTTAACACCATCAATATAGGTAATACTACTTCCGCAGCAGGCTGTCGCTCCAAAACCAACGTCATATGTGAAGATATTGAAATCATTGGCAATCTTTGAAATATCAACGACATTATGACCTATTGATGAGTCATGTTGTTCCAGACTTATAGATTTGCCAGTCGTATTTTCAGTAAGAGTGAATGTTTTCTTTGTCATTACTTAATTATTGTAACTTAAGGAGATGACATTAAAGGCATGATTAACTAACCCTTAATACCATACCGCTTCTTAAATTTATCAACCCGACCACCAGTATCAACTATTTTTTGTTTGCCAGTATAAAAAGGGTGGCACGAAGAACATACTTCTATATTTAAATCCTCACCTAGAGTTGACTTGGTTTGGAAATCATTTCCACACGAACAGACCACTTTAATCTCTTTATATTCAGGATGAATTTCAGGCTTCATAATAGTTACAGATGGCTTTTAGATGATAGAGAATACTTCTGTAGCCATTTAATTACAAGATTTTATTAAAAAAAATGCTATGAAAATTGACGTATTATTATTTTCGCCTTAAGAGCTAGAGTTAAATATCTGTGGATAACTTCGTGGATAAAATTGTTGTTAAGCAAGAAATATTTAATTACATCAGATAGTTATGTATTTTATAAAAAATCAATAAAATTGAATAGTTTAAATAAAAACAATAACTTACAATCGTTTCATTAAACAAATATGAATATATAACCTTAAGTACAGGTTATTTGCTCCTATCATGTTGAGTTGTGAGTAAGTTTTCCTATGAAGATATATGTTTTGCAATTTGCTCAAATAATTTTTTAAATGCTTTTCCTCTGTGGCTTACCATATTTTTTTGGCTTTGAGTCATTTCAGAGGCTGTAAGGCCCAGCGATGGATCATAAAATATTGGATCATAACCAAATCCGTTTTGTCCTACCTCCTCTTTGATAATAAGCCCCGGCCACTCTTCATAGGCAATAAATGGTTCCAATAATCTGTCATCAATAAATACAGCGGCACAAGCAAACTTAGCTATAAAATTATCTGTTGACGCCTTTTGTAGCTCATTGAGTAGCTTTGTTCTATTTTCTTTATCGGTAGCACTGGGAGATGCGTAGCGAGCTGAATAGATACCAGGCGCCCCATCTAAGGCCTCGACACAGATACCACTGTCGTCTGCAATAACAGGCTGTTTGGTATAACGGAAAGTATTGTTAGCCTTTATTAGGGCATTTTCAATAAATGTCTTGCCATCCTCAATAGGTGATTGAATATGGTAATTACTCTGGTCATTAATAGTTAGTGAAAAATTACAACTGATTGAATTAATTTCATTAACCTTATGTCGGTTATTAGTAGCAAAAATTATATTGTAGTTACAATTCATATTGTTTTAGGAAATTTCATTAATGGGCCGATATTTCAATGATTCCATCACTGGCTAATATTAGCATTTTGTTTATACTTGCTGTAAATTTGATGGCCTTAATTGATTGGGTGCTCTCTGAGTCGTGGACATGCATTTCACCAAAATCTTAAAAATGATATTGTAATGTAAAAGAAAGGGTAATTAATTGAAAATCATGACAGGCTTTGGCGCAAAGCAATATAAAGGCAAAGACATATGTTGTGAGTGGACCATTAAAAGCGTGAATCATAGGTCACTACACATTGATTTTCACATGCCCTTTTATTTACAAAGTATCGAGTTCTTGTTGCGAAAATTAATAGAAAAACATATCGAAAGAGGCAAGATTGAATGCCATCTTAGATTACAGAAGTTCAATGAATTTTCTACCGAGGGGATTAGAGAACAAATCCAAAATGTTGAATAAATCAGAGTTATTTATAATATCTGCACCATCGGGAGCGGGAAAATCAACATTGCTATCAATGCTAAAGGAAAATCATAGTGATATTGGCTTCCCTATTTCTCATACAACAAGAACAAAGAGAGCAAATGAGGTAAATGGAAAGAGCTATTACTTTGTAAGTGAAGATAAATTTAAAGTCTTGGAAAGCAGTAATTATTTTCTTGAGTCGGCTAAGGTATTTGAGCATTATTACGGCACTAGCTATGATTCTATTCGGGATTTGCAGGGCTCAAGTAAAATTATATTACTTGAAATTGATTGGCAGGGCGCGCGCCTAATTAAGAAGCAGTTTCACTATGTGACTAGCATATTTATTATGCCTCCTAGTTTTAATAAGCTTGAACAAAGACTTATTAATCGTAATTTAGATTCGGAGAAGATGACTCAAAAAAGACTTTCGGAGGCCAAAAAGGATATGAATCGATGGGTAGAGTATGACTATGCTGTCTTAAATGATGATTTAGAGATTTGCTACCAACAATTAGTATCAATTTTACTTAAAAAGAATAGTAGGTTTCATACTAGCAATGTTGATGTGGTGGATGAAATGAATAATGCAATTTCATAAAATTTCATATAAGATTACATTCCCTTTTTGGCTCAAGGAACAAAATGGCAAGAATAACTATAGAAGATTGCTTAAAAAAGATACCTAACACCTTTCAGTTAATAACCATTGCAGCAAAGCGTGCAAGACAAATAGCTAATGGGTCACCAACATTGGTTGATCATGAAAATGACAAGCCAACTGTGATTGCATTGAGAGAAATTGCTGAAGGTTTAGTTGATGCGTCAATTTTAAGTAATAATCGAGTAGTTGCCATAGATGAATTGCTTGATAAAGAGTTAGAGTCTTCTGAAAATGAAGCTACCCCTAAAATTATGGATCCAATTACTTCAGAAGAATGATATCCTTTCATAAGGTATATTATTTAGTCTGATTAATGAGTGAAAAAAGCTCGCTTCTTCAAAAATTAACCTCCACCTGGAAGGCTACCAATTTAGATAGTCTGATTAATGAGCTTAATCTTTATCTTGACCCACAAGCAATAGCAGAGATTCAGAGAGCTTACAAGTTTAGCGAGTTAAAGCATAAGCACCAAAAAAGAAAATCTGGTGAAGCATATATTCATCACCCCGTTTCAGTTGCAATTACTTTAGCAAAATATAGGTTAGATACAGCCTCAATAAAGGCGGCTCTTTTGCATGACGTTGTTGAAGATACTCAGGTTCAATTATCGGAAATTAAAGAACACTTTGGGGAAGATGTAGCTACGATTGTAGATGGAGTTAGTAAGCTAGATAGGCTCGAGTTTCAAAGTGCAGTCGAAGCACAAGCCGAAAGTTTTAGAAAAATGATATTAGCCATGACGCATGATTTACGGGTCATTTTAGTAAAGTTAGCAGATCGTTTGCATAATATTAAAACCATTGAGTCCATGACTCTGGAAAGTAGAAAAAGAAAGGCGAGAGAGACTCTTGAGATTTATGCTCCAATTGCTAATAGATTGGGTATATATGCGCTAAAGGTAGAGCTTGAGGATCTTGGTTTTAAGGCATTTTCGCCTTACCGCTATAGAGTTCTTGAAAAGGCCATTAATAAAGCAAGTGCCAAGCAAAAGAAAAGTCTATTAAAAACAAAAGAACAGTTAATTAAGGCGCTCAGCGAGCGCGGTCTTTCGGCAGATATTCATATACGAGAAAAGCACTTATATAGCATTTACTCAAAAATGAAAAGGAAGCATGCTAGCTTAAATGATATTTTAGATGTTTATGGGCTAAGAATTGTTTTAGATGATGACAGTGATTGCTACCAATCACTAGGCGTGGTCCACCAATATTTTAAGCCAATTCCTGGGTCTTTCAAGGATTACATCGCTATACCTAGGGTAAATGGTTATCAGTCACTTCACACGACTCTGTTTGGTCCTAATGGACTGCCCTTAGAGGTACAGATAAGAACAAGAGAGATGGATTGGGTTGCTGAGCGAGGCGTTGCCTCACACTGGCAATATAAAGCTGTAGAAAAAAATGCACATAGTAGTCAGTTCCGTGCAAGAGAGTGGTTAAATGCGCTAATGGCAATGCAAAAAAATTCAGATTCCGAAGAATTCCTCGAGGCAGTAAAAATTGATTTATTTCCTGACAAGGTATATGTATTTACACCTAAGGGCGAGATCATTAGGCTTCCTAAAGGCTCTACGCCTATAGATTTCGCTTATGCAATTCATACTGACCTCGGTGGTCGAGCTATTTCTGCTAAAGTTGATCGCAAGATTGTTCCTCTGGGGTACCCTCTATCCAATGGCAATAAGGTTGAGATTATTACTTCAGTTAAGGCCAGTCCTAATCCACAGTGGGTTACTTTTGTTGCAACCGCAAAAGCAAGAAATGCTATTCGCTCTCAGCTTAAGGTAATTGGGCATGATGATGCAGTTATTGCAGGAAGAAAGCTCTTGGTAAAAGCACTGTACCCTCATCGGGTGAGCTTGAGGCAGCTTCGCGGAAAGCTGCTTGAGAGAATTTTAAGTCACTACAAACTAGATTCAGCAAGTGATTTATTTGAAAAAGTAGGCATCGGTGAGCTCATAGCAACCCTGGTTGCTACAAATATTGCAGCGGGTCCCAATGCTATAAATTTTTCTCAGGTTAAGCATGACTCATTAGAAATTATTGGTACAGAGGGGCTAACAACCTCTTATGGTAATTGCTGTTTGCCTATACCAGGTGATGAAATTATCGGTTTTATCTCAAGTGGCAAGGGTATTGTCGTTCATAGGGCCAATTGTAAAAATGTTAGCATTTTTAGAAAAGACGCTCGCAGGTGGCTTTCGGTTAACTGGGGTGAAAATATTTTAAGAGAATTTTTTACTGAAATTACTATCAGGACCTTGAATAAGGTTGGTATTCTAGCGGAAATAGCTGGCAAGGTTTCATCATTAGATAGCAATATTGTTTCAACAAATATTGAAACTCAAGGGGACTCAACTCTAATTTATTTTAGATTCTCAGTAAAAAACAGAAAACATTTGGCAAATTTATTAAGGCGTATCAGAACAGTGGATGAGGTTACAAGAGTGAATCGAGGGCACACCCAATGACAATAAAAAAGGCTTTAAACACAGAGGAGGCACCAAAGGTTATTGGTTGCTATAGTCAGGCAATAGTTTGTGAGAATATTGTTTATGTTTCAGGACAAATTCCTCTAGATCCTGCTTCTATGTCAGTAATTAATCCGAATTTTGATAAGCAGGCAATGCAAGTCTTTAGCAATCTAAGAGCGGTTGCTGAGGCTTCCGGGGCTGGATTAAATAGTTTTGTTAAGTTAACAATTTATTTAACAGATCTTCAATATTTTGAAAAACTTAACCATATTATGGAGAGCTTATTTGACCCGCCATTTCCAGCCAGAGCCGTTATTCAAGTAAGTGGCCTACCCAAAGACTCCCTGATAGAGATTGAAGGAATTATTGATCTTACGTTAAGTGAATAATCTAAAAGATAGCGTAGAGGATGGCTATTTATCTCCGTTAAGTGTACTAAGCGGAGTAGGACCGCAAATTGCTCAAAAGTTAGCTCAAGAAGGCTTTGCAACCTTACATGATTTGGTTTTAACTTTACCGACGCGATACGCAGATAAAACAAAATTAACTGCGATTTCAGATATTATGCCGGGGGAGACTGTTCTAATTGAAGCAGTCTTAGAAAAGAAAAATGTTTTTTATTACTCAAGAAAGCGATCGTTAAATTGTAGGCTTGCTGATGGATCCGACTATTTAGATCTTAAATTTTATTATTATACGGGCTTTCATGATAAGCGAATGAATGTAGGTGAAACGTTTCGCTGCTACGGTAAAGCGCGAGAAGGTAGGTCTGGTATTGAAATAATACATCCAGAATATGAAATGATTGAGGATGGAACTAATAAACCTCTTGATAAGTCGTTCACCCCTATATATAAAAATCTAAAGGGTATAGGTCAAAAGGCGCATCGAAAATTAGTCTTGACGGCTCTGGAGTATATTAGAAGAAGAGATACTAAAGATTTGGTCAAATCTTTATCCGCTGATAAGTGCCTAATGGATTTAACTGACGCACTACACATTGCCCATTTTCCTAATTATGATGAACTAATTCATTCGCTGGCAAACAAGACACATCCTGCACAAGAGCGAATCGCTTTAGAGGAGCTAATTGCCTATCAGCTGTTAATTCTGAATAAAGAACCAGAAGAGTTGGGGATAAAGATTAATGGAAGCTTAAATATTATTGAAGACATTATTCAAATCTTGCCTTTTGAGATAACAAGCTCACAGAGAAATGCGCTCTTCGAAATGATAGGTGACCTTAATAAAAAAATTCCAATGAATCGTTTACTCCAAGGGGATGTGGGTTGTGGTAAAACCTTGGTGGCGTTGTTGCTATCAGCGTATGTTGCTAAGGCAGGATATCAGGTGGCAGTTATGGCACCGACAGAAATTCTAGCTAGGCAGCATTATCAAGAGTTCCTGAGTTTTTTAGCAGCTTTTAATATTGATATCCAATTTTTATCTGGATCATTAAGCAGTGAGCAAAAACAATCCATTAGCCAAGAAATTAATCATTCAAAAAATAGCATCACCATTGGTACCCATGCATTATTCCAAGAGCATATTAACTTTAATAATTTAGGTCTTGTAATTGTCGATGAGCAGCATCGTTTTGGCGTTAAGCAAAGGTTGAGCTTAAGGAAGAAAAGAAAGGATTCAAGTCTACCCCATCAGGTTTTTATGACAGCGACACCAATACCGAGAACAATCGCTATGACTTTGTTTTCGGATATGACTATATCGACGATTAATGAAATGCCTGTAGGAAGACTTGCTGTAGAAACCTCAGCAATTCCTAGGACCAAGAAAAGGGAAATTATTAAAAGGATTGAGCGAATGATGCAGGTAGAGAAGTCCCAAGTTTATTGGGTTTCACCAATTATAAGTGAATCTGAGCATATTGATGTGGAGGCTGCGGAAGATATTTATAAAGACATCAAGAAGATGCTACCTAAAACTAAGATTGGTCTGGTGCATGGGAAAATGTCCAACGAAGAGAAGGATGAAGTAATGAATGCATTTAAGGAAGGACATATACAGATGCTGGTTTCTACTACTTTAATAGAGGTTGGTGTAAATGTTCCAAACGCAACATGTATGGTTATAGAAGGCGTCGAGCGCATGGGCTTGTCACAAATACATCAACTTAGGGGCAGGGTTGGACGAGGTTCAAAACCTTCTTTTTGTTTATTATTATATAAACTACCTTTATCTCATGTTGTTCAAGAGCGCCTTGGCATTATTAGAGAAAATAGTGATGGATTTAAGATTGCAGAAAAGGATTTTGCTATGCGTGGCCCAGGCAATATATTTGGTGTGGAGCAATCAGGAGTTATGAATTTTCAACTTGTTGATCTGGGCGTTCACTTTCATTTAATTTATGATGCGAAACAAGTGGCGGAAAAAATATTAGAAACAAAAGATCAAACTGGGCAGCAATTACTTGCTCGTTGGTATCCTGATAGTAAAGAATATATATTAGCTTAAATGATTAATGACATATTGAAATTAATTAGATTCGATAAGCCGATAGGGACACTTTTGTTGCTATGGCCAACCCTATGGGCATTATGGATTGCATCTTCTGGCAACCCATCAATAGATATTTTAATCAAGATGATTATAGGAACATTTGTTTTGCGCTCAGCGGGATGTGTGATTAATGATATTTTTGATCGAGATATTGATCGGCATGTAGAGCGAACTAAGAATCGTCCAATTACTTCAGGAAAAATATCGTTAAAGTTTGGATTATTTCTTTTTTTCTTGCTGATGGTAGTTGGGGCGAGCATCGCTTGGAGCTTAGGTCTTGCTGTTTTTAGAATGGCTATTATTGGGGCTTTTTTTGTCATTATTTACCCTTTAGCAAAGCGATATATCTCTGCGCCACAAGCAGTTTTAGGTTTAGCGTTTTCATGGGGGGTACCAATGTCTTTTGCAATTTATTCGACTGTAATACCTATGCAAGCTTGGGTACTCTTTTTCATTACCATGGTTTGGGTGGTTGCTTATGATACCGAATATGCGCTCGTTGATCTTCAAGATGACCTGAAGCTCGGAATTAACTCAACGGCTATCTTATTTGGTAAGCACAGTACAAATATTGTTGCGATACTTTTAAGTATTGTTTTGATTGCATTGGCTTTATTTGGCTTAATTTATGGTTATGGCATTTGGTATTTTTTCTCGATAGTTATTGCAAGCTTGCTTTTTATTTTTCAAATAAGGCTTATTCGACGAAATGAACCTATTAATTGCTTTCGCGCATTTAATAATAATGGCGTAGTAGGGGCAGTGATATGGCTTGGATTGGTTTTAGAAACTAGCCTGTTTTTTCAACCGGTTTAACAATAAATGAGAGAACCACTAAAACAAGAGCAATCGCTAGATAATACTTAATCATAAAGCTAAACACTGGGGCTATTGAGCTTAATCCGTTGCCTAGCGCATCCCCTCCAAGTAGGCCTGCAAGCACACCACCAATGGCGCTCGCTAAAAACCATAAGCCAAACATTTGTCCCATGTATCGTTTTGGAGCATATTTTGAAAAGGCAGACAACCCTATCGGTGATAGAGCAAGTTCTCCCCATGTATGTAGTAGATAGGTTAGTATTAGCCATTGCATTCCGACTAATTCAGTTGTATTCATCGCCACGTTAACTGCCAGAATCATCACAATAAAGCTAAGCGCCATAAATGTGACACCTATAGAGAATTTCAGGGGTAATGATGGGTCTAAATTTCTTCTAGCTAGACTGGCCCATATGCCAGCAAAAATTGGAGCAAACATTACAACAAATATCGGGTTAAATAATTGAAGCCAGCCTACCGGAATGATGTAATTCATAACTGATAGGTTAGTAAAGTCTCTTGCAAATATACTAAGAGAGCTTGCAGATTGATCAAACCCTGACCAGAAGGCAACAGCACCAATAAACAAAAATAAAAGAAGGAGTAAGTTTTTTCTTTCGCTTGCATCAAGACCTGCAAATAGAAAAAGATAAAGAAAGTAAATGCCCGCAAGTATGGTTAAAAAATAAGCAAATTGTTCCGCAAAATATCTTGGTTCAATAGTATAAAAACCAAACAGACCAGAAAAAATAACGATAAACATAATTACGAGCGAAGCTTGTAAGTAAATTTTTAGTTTATCCCTTCTTGATTCGGGCATCTCATTTGGCGATATCCCTGCGGAACCTAAAAGATGTCGGGATTGAATGAATTGTATTACGCCAAAAGTCATTCCTAGTCCCGCAGCAGCAAACCCCCAGTGCCATCCAATTTTCTCCCCTAAAAAGGAGCAAATTAAAAATCCTAAAGTTGAGCCAACATTAATTGACATATAAAAAATCGTATATCCAGCATCTCTTTTTTCGTCTTGATTGTTATATAGCTGTCCTACAATCGCTGATATATTTCCTTTGAGTAAGCCAGTGCCTAAGACAACAAACATTAGGCCTAAAAAAAATGTTTGGGTAAAAGGCAAAGCTAAGGTGAAATGTCCGAGGGTAATAATAATGGCGCCCAGGAGCACTGCTTTTTGATATCCAAGAATATTGTCTGCAATCCATCCGCCAGGCACAACCATAAAATAGACCAGGCCAACATAGATTCCATAAATAGCCTGAGCTTGTCCTTGCTCAATCCCAAGCCCTGGGTTTATTCCAGTAGCAGCGCCAGTCATATAAAGTACCAAGAGAGCCCTCATTCCGTAATAAGACATTCGTTCCCACATTTCAGTGAGGAATAGTGTCCGGAGCCCTATCGGATGTCCAAAAAAGTTATTTGTCATGATTATCATCCTTATTCTTTTTTGCCATGCCAGATAGCAGAATGCCTAATTCATAAAGTACATAAACTGGTATAGCAAGTAACGTTTGTGATATAGCATCAGGTGGCGTAAGAAACATACCCAGTACAAATGCACCTAAAAAAACATAGGCTCTTCCGGATTTTAGTTTTTCAATTGAGACCAGTCCTGTGCTAACTAACATGAAGGTGGCAATAGGCACTTGAAAAGAGATGCCAAAAGCAAAAAATAAAGTAAGTATAAAATCAAGGTAGGCGCCTATATCGGTCATCATCGTTACCCCTTCAGGTGAGGCAGATGCAAAAAAACCAAACATAATTGGAAAAACAACAAAATAGGCAAAGGCAATGCCTAGGTAGAATAAAAATATGCTAGAAAATAACAAAGGAAACGCGAATCGTTGTTCATTTTTATAAAGGCCCGGTGCAATAAATTGCCAGATTTGAAAAAATATAATGGGCATGGATAAAAAAAGTGCCACAAAAAATGTAGTTTTAAAAGGCGTTAAAAAAGGAGATGCAACTTGTGTAGCAATCATTGTTGCATTCTCAGGAAGCTGACTCATAAGCGGGTTAGCGACTAGTGAAAATATTTCTTGAGCAAAAGGCACTAGGACGATAAATACAATCATGATGGTCAAAACGGCCTTTACCAATCTACCTCTTAACTCAATTAGATGTGATAAAAGCGTTTGTTCTGCTTCAGGGATATTTCCTGGAATAGGAGGTAGTTGATCGTTGGTTGACATTATCTATTTAGATGAAGGGCCATCATTAAGTTTGGGTTCTTCTTGATCGGATTTAGTTGATACCCCCTGAGATGACTCACCTTTCTGTACGCCAGCGGGTGGAATATAGGTTGCTGTTTTAGGTGGAGGGGTATATATCGCTGGATGATCGTTCTCAGAGCCGACTTCTCTTTCTAACTGATATTTAAGTTGGGTAGCAGTTCTTCTTGCTTTACCAACCCAACGGCCAAGTTGAGACGCAATCTTTGGCATTTTTTCTGGACCTAAAAAAAGCAAGCCCATAATGAAAATTAAAGCTACTTCCCAGAATCCCACATCGAACATTATTGGCTCTGTTCTTTCTTGTCACTTTGTTCGCTAAAGCTTGCATCTGATTGAGACGGCTCTATTTGTTTTTCTTCTTCTTCTTCTTCTTGGGCTGGCTTTTCATCCATTGAGCTTCTAAAGCTTTTTATTGCTCCCCCCAAATCACCACCAAGGGTTTTCAAGCGCTTTGTCCCAAATATTAAGATTACAATTACTAAGATAATTAATAACTGCCACATGCTAATTCCACCTAATCCAGGCATAATGACTCCCTATACTACGTTGATTAACATCATACCCAGAAACCATTGTTTTACTCAATCTAAATTACTATCTAGATGATAGGTGTTAGGCCCCAAATTGCATAGCTCAATCCTCATGTCAGCACCAAACACCCCTTTTCTGACTTTATTAGGCATCGTCTTAGCTAATAATTCATAGCCCTTTATGAAAAGTTCTTCCGCTAGACTCTGTCTTAATGCACTATCAAAGCTTGGCTGATTCCCCTTTTTTAGTGAAGCTGCTAAGGTAAATTGAGGAACTAGGAGTATTTCGCCCCCTGACTCCTTGATGCTTATGTTTATTTTTCCTTTGGAATCGGGAAGCACTCGAAGATGGATGAGTCGGTGCATGTGATTTTTTAACGTAGTTTCATTATCGTCTTTTACAAACCCAATAAAGATGACAACACCGCTTCCAATTTCCGCACGCAAGTCTTCCCTAATGATCACTTTTCCGTATGAAACACATTGTATCAAGCTGACCATAATTATTTATATAGGCTTATAATAATTCATTATAAGCCTAATAAGCTTAAGTTTATGAAACGAAGAAAAATCCTTCAGTTAGCCTTACCTTCAGCCTTGGCTGCTTGTCAGTTAGATCCTATTGATACAGCAAGTCATAACAATCAGGATATTTTCCGTTGGAAGATGGCGACTACTTGGCCCCCAAATTTTCCAGGTCTTGGCTCTGGGGCAAGGCAATTAGTCGATTACATTGAGCGTTGTAGTAATGGAAGGATACAAATAGATCTTTATTCTGCTGGTGAGCTTGTACCTGCATTTGAAGTCTTTGATGCTGTGTCTCAAGGGGCCGTTGAAATGGGGCATAGCGGCGCTTATTACTGGCGAGGAAAATCAGAAGCAGTACAATTTTTCTCATCTGTTCCTTTTGGCATGAACGCACATGGTGTAAATTCTTGGATTTATTATGGTGGCGGGCTAGATCTTTGGCGCGAAGTCTATGCTCCATTTGGTGTCATCCCCTTTCCTGCTGGCAATAGCGGGGTTCAGATGGGGGGCTGGTACAACAAAAAAATAGAGAGGATGGAAGACTTTCAGGGACTAAAAATGAGGTTGCCGGGTATAGCTGGTGAGGCCCTCAGGCTCGCTGGGGGGATCCCAGTAACCTTGCCAGGTGCTGAATTATTTACTGCGCTTAGTACAGGTACCCTAGATGCAGTAGAATGGGTTGGGCCTTATAACGACTTGGCATTTGGTTTGCATCAGGCGGCACAATATTATTATTACCCTGGTTGGCATGAGCCGGGCCCTATTATGGAATGTATCGTTAATGAAAATGCTTTCAACAGCCTTCCGGATGATCTAAGAGCTATAGTACGAGTAACCTGCCAAGCAGCTAACCTAGATATGATATCTGAATATAACGCCAGAAATGCTAGAGCCCTGAGCCAAATTCGTCAAATGGAAGGCATTGAGATAGTAAAATTTCCAAAGGAGGTGTTAACAGGGCTGAAGGAGAGGACTAATCAGGTTATCGCTGAAATGACAGCTAGAGACCCATTAAGTGCAAAAATATGGTCTAGTTACAATGTATTTATGAGTAAGTCTCAGCCTTGGTTTGAAGTCTCAGAGTTAGCGTATCTCAATCTATAAAATAGAGAAGCGTTTAATTGTTAATTATCTATATTTTGGGTTAAATTCATAGGATCTTTCTGTTAAAATGAGTCCACAAATACAAGCATAATAATCTTAAGTTTTGCTGATAAGTTAGTTTCAAAAAGATTAATCGTAAGCATATATAGGAATATCATATGGGCGTTGCTATAGCAGTCATTCTTTTAGTAATTGGTACAGTTATTTTTCACTTCTGGAGTCCGTGGTATTTCACTGAGATTGCAGCTGATTGGGGAATGATTGATACCACGGTCAATATCACTTTTTTAATTACTGGTATCGTATTTGTTCTTATAAATTTTTTCATGGCTTATTGTATTTATAAGTTTAGATATAGAAAGGATGGAAAGGCAGAGTACGAGCCTGAGAGCCATAAACTAGAAATTATTTTAACGGTCATTACTACCATAGGTGTGGCAGCATTGCTTATTCCTGGCCTTTTTGTTTGGGCTGATTTTGTTGAACCGCCTGAAGATGCCGCTGAGGTAGAGGTTGTAGGACAGCAGTGGTATTGGACTTTTAGGTATCCGGGTGAGGACAACCAATTTGGTAATGTTGATATAAGGCACACTAGTGTTGATAACCCTTTTGGTATGGATCCGGAAGATCCTGCTGGATTGGATGACGTGCTTATAGATAGTAATGTTCTTCATGTACCTGTTGATCAGCCAATGAAATTCTTGCTTCGGTCGAAAGATGTTTTGCATGATTTTGCGGTACCTCAATTTAGAGTTAAAATGGACTTAATTCCAGGCATGGTTACCTACATGTGGGCAGAGCCTAATAAAATAGGGATTTATGAGATTCTATGCGAAGAGCTTTGTGGCGTTGCTCACTTTGCGATGCGGGGTCGGGTTATTGTGGATGAGGCAGAAGATTTTCAGTCATGGTTATCTCAGTTTGCTACATTTGGCGAAGTGTTGGATCGACCCGAGCCTGACTTGGTCGCAGGACAAGCCTCTTTTGCCGTATGCTCTGCCTGTCATGGCATTAATGGTGAAGGTCAGCAAGTGCTTAATGCCCCTGATATTAATGGTCTTAGCGACTGGTATGTTCAACGACAAGTAAGGTACTTTAAGGAGGGCATCAGGGGAACTCACCCTGGAGATATCTATGGAAAAACTATGGCGCCTATGATGGCAATCCTAGCTGACGACCAATCTATTAGAAATGTTGCTGCTTACGTAGCAAGCCTTCCTCGTACTTATAGTGAGCCATCTGTCGTTGGAAATATTGATAGGGGTCAACGTATTTTTACAACATGCGCCTATTGTCATGGTCAGGATGGACAGGGGATTTGGTCACAGCAGGCTCCCAGCCTAGTTGAAACCTCAGACTGGTATTTGGTAACTCAACTTAAGCATTTCCAAGACCGAAGCAGAGGCGATCATCAAGGCGATATGTTTGGTGAGCAAATGCAATTAATGTCGGATGTGATGAGGGATGACCAAGATATTCTTGATGTCATTGCATATATAAATACCTTGAAGGAAGAAGCAAGATAATTTTTTTGGAGTGAAGTATGGCTTACGTTTCAATAGCAGATAGTGATCATGATCAAGAGCATCATGATCCACAGTCGTTTCTAACCAAATATATTTGGAGCCAAGATCATAAGGTGATCGCTATTCAGTACGGTGGGATAGCTATCTTTACCGGCGTGGTCGCAATGATTTTGTCGATCATATTTCGATTACAACTAGGGTTTCCAGATACATTCAGCTTTATTGATCCAACAGAGTACTATCAGTTGGTGACGATGCACGGAATGATTATGATAGTTTACATGCTGACAGCCCTGTTCTTAGGTGGTTTTGGTAATTACTTGATTCCTCTCCAAGTAGGCGCGAGAGACATGGTCTTCCCATATTTGAATATGTTAAGCGTGTGGGTTTTCCTTCTCTCTGTGATAATTCTTATGTCTAGTTTTTTTGTTACAGGAGGTCCAACTGGGGCCGGGTGGACACTTTATCCACCTCAGTCGATATCAGCAGGAACGCCTGGCGTGCATGGCGGAATCGTGCTTATGCTCTTATCGTTGGCGGTTTTCATTATTGCATTTACGATGGGCGGTCTTAACTATGTCACTACTGTTTTGCAAGCCAGATGCAAGGGAATGACCTTAATGAGAATGCCGCTTTCTATTTGGGGTATCTTTGTAGCAACTATATTAGGACTTCTCGCCTTCCCAGCTCTTTTAGTTGCTGCCATTATGTTGCTTCTTGATCGGCTTGTGGGTACCAGCTTCTTTATGCCAGAGATGTTAACGATGGGAGAGACAAGTGATCATAACGGTGGAAGCCCCATTTTGTTTCAACATCTATTTTGGTTTTTTGGTCATCCTGAGGTGTACATCGTAGCATTACCGGCCTTTGGAATGGTGTCCGACGTGCTTTCCGTTCATGCACGGAAAAATATATTTGGGTACCGGATGATGGTGTGGGCGATTGTAGCCATTGGCGGTCTATCTTTTGTTGTTTGGGCACATCATATGTACGTTAGCGGCATGAATCCTTACTTTGGGTTTTTCTTTGCAACCACGACTCTCATTATTGCCGTGCCCACGGCACTTAAGGTCTATAACTGGGTTTTAACGCTTTGGAAGGGAAATATTAAACTAACCGTTCCAATGCTCTTCGGTATTGGCTTTATTTTTACTTTTACCCATGGCGGTCTGACAGGGCTATTTTTAGGAAACGTGACGGTTGACCTCCCGCTGTCCGACACTTATTTTGTGGTCGGTCACTTTCATATGGTGATGGGTGTTTCTCCAATTTTAGTTTTGTTTGCTGCCCTGTATCACTGGTATCCAAAACTGACCGGTAAGATGTTTAATGAGACCTTAGGGCAAATGCATTTTTGGTGCACCCTGATAGGCACTTATATCATTTATCTGCCCATGCACTATATTGGTATTTTGGGCGTCCCAAGAAGGTATTTTGCTTATGGCTCAGATTTTCTTCCTGAGTCGGTCTATACGATAAATGCGGCCATTACCGTGGCTGCAATATTTGTAACATTCGCGCAACTACTTTTCTTTGTAAATATTTTTTGGAGCTTAAAGTACGGAAAACCTTCCGGACATAATCCATGGAATGCGTGCTCACTAGAATGGCTAACCCCACACACACCGGCAAGACATGGTAACTGGGGGGACAATCTTCCAGTGGTGTATCGATGGCCGTATGACTATAACGTGCCAGGTGAAAAGGAAGACTTTGTTCCGCAAACCGAACCGCCTCACGACGGGATTATTGCTGGTCGAGATCACGGAGTACCCACAGCTTGAATGTAACCCTACTATTTTCGCTGTTATTAGCTTCAATACTCTTTTGGGTGTTTATTGTAAGCAAACTTCAGGAAAAGCCTTGGCTTGATAAGTCTGTAGCACCATCCGATCAGTTTATGTCCTATCCCTCTCAGCAGATTGGTTTGTGGGTTTTTATGGCGGTTGCTTCGAGTTTGTTTATGTTATTCATAGTGATTTACTCGGAGCGAGCAACCTTTTCTGATTGGGTAAAGCTAGATGACCCATCCTTGCTCTGGTTAAATACCGCGATATTAGCGTTGAGTAGCGTCGTAATGCAGCTAGCCAATAATTTAGCAGGGCAGCATAAAAAACAAATAAGGTATATGTGGGTAGCTTTTTTTCTAACAACCTTATTTGTTGTTGGTCAATTTCTAGCATGGGTTGAGCTTAATGATGCCGGTATTTACTTAAAGACGAATCCTGCCAATTCCTTTTTCTACTTATTTACCCTGCTTCATGCCATTCATCTTTTTGGAGGAATGGTAGCTTTGGCCAGGGTGTTGGTTAGAAAGCATACAGATGAAATTGAGAGAGATAGCTCAACGACATTAAGCATTAAGCTTTGCACTACTTATTGGCATTTTTTATTGCTTTTATGGTTAGCGCTTTTTTATTTTTTAGTAACTACATAGTGGAGTAGATAATGTCTTCAGCAACACATGGTTCAGTTGAACTAAAGTCTGGTGTAAAGGGCTTTGTTAAGGACTGGGAGGATGATAAACAAACATTTCATGTGCCCTGGGGCAAAGCCATGATGTGGATTTTCTTATTAAGTGACACATTTATCTTTAGTTGTTTTTTAACTGGCTACATGAATGTAAGAGCCTCGACGCGAGTTGAGTGGCCTCCAGTAAGTGAAATATTTTCATTAAGCATGGGCGGAGAGCCGATTCCTTTATTGCTCATAGCTATCATGACCTTTGTTCTGATCACGAGTAGCGGAACTATGGCGATGGCCGTTAACATGGGTTATCGAAGAGATCGTGCCAAGACTGCGGCACTTATGTTTGCCACGGCTGCCTTTGGTGCAATTTTTGTTGGCATGCAGGCCTTTGAGTGGACAAAATTAATCGTTGAGGAAGGCATTAGGCCATGGGGTAATCCTTTCGGTGCACCTCAATTTGGGTCCTTCTTTTTCATGATTACGGGTTTCCACGGCTTACACGTTAGTATCGGAGTTATTTATATAGCCGTAGTAGCTCTTAAGGTGCTTAGGGGTGATTATGAGAAAAAAGGTTACGAAATAGTTGAGATCACCGGCCTGTATTGGCATTTTGTGGATCTTGTCTGGGTATTTATTTTTGCATTTTTCTATCTTTGGTAATAGGAGTTACTTTGGTAATAGGAGTTAATTATGTCTGAGGGTCAAACACATCCACTTTCAGTTTATTTTTGGATTTGGGGTCTGCTTTTTGTATTAAGCGCAGGCTCTTATGCCGTTGATTATATGGATTTTCAGGGCATCGTCCGGTGGTCGCTTATTCTGATTTTTATGTTTCTTAAGTCAGGTTTTATTGTTGCCATATTTATGCACATGGTATGGGAGCGTATGGCCCTTGCTTTAGCTATATTAGTACCGCCTGTATTGTTGCTATTTTTAATTGGAATGATGCAGATAGAAGGAACATATACTGAATCTACGCGTGTTGAATATTTTGGTAATGATGTTGCAGTGTACGAGGTGCCTCATGTTACGGCTGCAAGTGAAGAGTCCCACTAGGAGATAATATTTATGAGTACAGGAATGATTTTGTTTGTAGTTTTCTTGGTTATATGGGCGCTCGCTTGGCTCTACCAAATACATTTCGCTATCGGTTTATTGGTTGGTCTTATCTTAGGGTATTTTATAGCCCCCTTGATTGGGCCATTCTATGGGCTTGAGGACATTCCGCTTTGGCTATTCCCATTACCACTGATTACGATCGTGATTTTCTTTTTTACTTATGCTTTTCTAAGTTGGTGGTTACTTGGAAGGGATAAATAGTTAACCGTAAATAACCCCTGGTAGCCAAGTTGCAATGGCTGGAAAGATTGCAAGCATAATTAAAGCGCCAACCTGAATCATAACAAAAGGTATAGCACCACGATAAATATCTTTAGTGGTTAATGTATCAGGTGCCACTCCTCTTAGATAAAATAATGCAAATCCAAATGGGGGCGTCAAGAAAGATGTTTGCAAGTTCATTGCAATCATTACCCCTAGCCAGATAGGGTCAATACCTAACATAAATAAGACAGGAGCAACAATTGGAACCACGACAAAAGTAATTTCAATAAAATCGAGCACAAATCCTAGTAAAAACATCAGCAGCATAACGCAAAAGACTGCAGAGAAAACTCCACCAGGAAGATTGAGTAGTGCATCTCTTATCAAGTGGTCGCCACCATATCCTCTGAATACTAACGAAAATACAGATGCGCCGATTAGAATAAGAAACACCATGCTTGTGACTCTTACGGTGTCTTGCATGACTTCTTTTAATCGGCCAAAGCTTAAAGATTGTTTGAGAGTTGCAAGAAATAATGCTCCTGTTGCACCCACGCCGGCAGCCTCGGTCGGTGTTGCAAATCCACCAATAATCGAGCCAAGAACAGCAAAAATTAAAGCTAGAGGGGGAAATAGAGCTTGTAAAACAACTCGTATACGAAGCGGTCCCGTATCTTCTTCAGTTGGGATCGGCATTAACTCGGGCTTAATAATAGATAGAATAAAAATATATAAGATATATAAAAGCACAAGACCAAGACCGGGTATTAAGGCGCCAACAAATAGATCACCTACACTTACTGTATCAGGAGAGAATATTTCCTGATCTAATTGTGCTTGGGAGTAAGCTGATGATAGTACATCCCCTAAAAGGACCAGAACAATTGAGGGTGGTATGATTTGACCAAGCGTTCCTGAAGCACATATTGTTCCGGCTGCCAGACTTGGGTCATAACCTTTCTTTAACATGCTTGGCAGGGATAATAAGCCCATTGTTACGACAGTTGCCCCGACAATTCCAGTGCTTGCAGCAAGAAGCATACCTACCAAGGTTACAGAAATGCCTAACCCACCCCTAAATTTTCCAAATAACTGGCTTAGGTTGATTAAAAGGTCTTCGGCAATCTTTGCTTTTTCAAGCGTGATTCCCATAAAGACGAAAAGTGGGACGGCCATAAGCGTTTCATTATTCATAATGCCAAAGAGCCTATTAGGAAGCGTTCCCAAAAAGGCAATATCAAAGATATCAAATATAGAACCAATGAAAGCAAAGATAAGTGAAATACCGCCTAAACTGAATGCAACAGGATAACCAAATAGCAGAACAATAATTACAATGAAAAACATTAGAATTGCCAACCATTCCATTAGCCTCTCCCTGTTTTAATGGTTTCGATAGCATCAAGGATTTGTTTAATAGACTCTAGGAGTAACAAAACAGCAGTAAGTGGGATAATTGATTTTAGGAGAGGAACAAAAGGATATGGAAGTCCGCCGGCTTCTCTAGAGGTTTCCTTAATGACCCATGAACTATAGGCGTAGTCCCAACAAAAGTAGATAATAGCCAAAGAGAGCGGAATCAAAAAGAGCGCATTACCTATTAAATTAATTTTTTCTTTATTAGTAGTTGATAGTTTTTGATAGAAAATATCAACGCGCACATGTTCATTATGTTTATACGTATAGGCAGCGCCTAGCATAAATACTGCTGCATGCATCCATATAATTATTTCTTGTAGAAATATCCATCCAAGATCAAATGCATATCTAAGGACAACAATACCAAAAGTTCCTAGCACCATAGCGATTGTGAGATAGGCCACCAGTCGCCCAGTCAATTCACTAAGAGTATTTAATAGAGATCTTGTATGATTCATGTTGAATTAATATACCACCCAATAATGGCACACCGAAGAAAATTTAGGCTTAGGAACGCCAGAATGCAGGCGAAATCAATACAAGTAATGTGAGAATTTCTAGACGACCCATTATCATGCTAAGCATGCAAATCCATTTATTTGTATCTGGGATATTAGAGTAGTTCATGGCAACGTCGCCAAGACCTGGGCCTAAATTATTTAATGTAGCAGCGACCATCGAAAATGCAGTGGTGTATTCCGCGCCACTTAGCATGATTAAGAAAATGAAAGCAACGAAAGTAAGAGAATACACACTAAAAAACCCCCAAATAGAATCAATTACGTTATTGCTGATGACCTTTTTTCCTAGTTTGATTGGAAATTGTGCCTGTGGGTGGATAAGTCTTTTGATTTCTCTTGAGCCTTGTTTCAATACCAGGCACCATCGTATAACTTTCATTCCGCCTGCTGTTGATCCACCACAACCACCAATAAAGCTGGCTACAATCAGAAGCATGGGAATGTAGCTTGGCCAGCCAGACATATCACTAACCGTAAATCCAGTTGTTGTTGCAAAGGAGATTGCTTGAAAGACACCCTTGGCAAGATTAGCGTCTAAATAGTTATTCCCCTGCGCATAAGTAAGTGTGATGCTAACGAATATACAGAGGGTGAGTAAGAATACAACATAAGCAACGAGTTCATATTCATTCTGATATATGGCAATAGATTTCTTGCTCCAAAATAAAAAATGCAAGCTAAAGTTAATTCCAGAAATGACCATAAATAAGATAGCAATTAATTCAATCGCCGTATTATTAAAATATGCAAAGCTTTCATCATGTGTGGAGAAACCCCCGATCGATACGGTACTAAAGGAGTGGCAAATAGCATCAAAAATATCCATTCCTGCAATGTAATAAGCTAATGCACAAGCTACGGTAATGCTTAAGTATACATACCAAAGTGCTTTTGCAGTTTGCGTTAACCTAGGTGTCATTTTGTTATCTTTAATTGGGCCAGGAGTTTCTGCTTTATATAGCTGCATTCCTCCAACCCCTAATAATGGCAGGATGGCTATTGCAAGTACGATAATGCCTAGACCACCAAGCCATTGGAGCTGGCTTCTGTAAAAGAGTATTGATTTTGGTAGATGATCTAGCTGTGTCAGAATTGTAGCGCCAGTAGTAGTAAGACCGGATACAGACTCAAAGACAGCATTAGTTACAGAGATAGATAAAGCATCTGAGAGTATGAATGGGATTGATCCAAAAAAGCTTAGTACCAGCCAAAATAGCGCTACCACCAAAAAACCATCTCTTAATGAGAGGTCATCATCATGCTTTCGAAGTGGAAAATAAAGTAACAGCCCTAAAAATAAAGGAATGAGCAGGGAGATTAAAAATATTAGTTGTTGTTGGTCATCATAGATGAGTGAGACCAATATAGGAGCGATCATCGTACAGCTAAATAAAATTAATAATGCCCCAATGATTTTTTGTATTACTAAAATTTTCATATATCGGGGGCTAAGAATTTATTAATTATTATCAAATAATTTTTCAACGTCTTCGATGTGTTCTTTTTGAGCTATAAATATGATGACATGATCATTTTCTCTGATGATGGTATCGTGGTGTGCCATCATTACCTGATTATTTCTTACTAATGCACTAATAGTTGCACCTTCTGGCAGGTTAATGTCTTCTATCATCCTACCTATAACAGCTGAAGTGCTAATGTTTCCATGGGCAATGGCTTCGATAGCTTCTGCTGTTCCTCTTCTTAAAGAATGTACTTTAACAACGTCACCCTTTCGTATTTGCTCTAAAACAACACCCAGCATGACATGCAATGGTGAAATGGTGATATCAATTGCATCCCCTGTTAATAAATCGGAGTATGCAGGCTTGTTAACTAATGCAATAACTTTCTTTGCACCTAATCTTTTTGCTAACATCGATGACAAAATGTTAGCTTCTTCTGCGTCAGTGACACCAACAAAAATATCTGTTTTTTGAATTTGCTCCTCAAGTAATAATTCTTCATTAGCTGCGTCGCCATGAAGCACTACCGCGCTATTAAGATCTTCGGATAGTTTCTTTGCTTGATCTAGATTTTTCTCGATGATTTTTATATCATAGTTAGCTTCTAAAAGCTTTGCGAGCCTAGCTCCAATATTTCCCCCGCCTGCAATAACAATTCTTTTTATAGGAGCATCGATATTCCTAACTTCTTTTAATACGGAACGGATATCTTTTCTAGCAGCAATAAAAAATACCTCATCGCCTGGACTGACTATTGTTGAGCCATCAGGAATTATTCCTTTTCCATCCTGATATATTGCGACAACCCTACAATCAATATCGGGTATATGTTCTGCTAGCTCGCTTAGCGGTTTTCCTATTAGGGCTCCCTTTTGATGTGCTTTAGCGCCAACCATTCTTATTTTACCGTCTGCAAATTCAAGCACTTGAAGTGCGCCAGGAAATTTGATCAGTTCCGCAATATGATTTGTAATAATAGCCTCTGGATTTATGACCAAGTCAACCGCAAGGAGATCATCTGAGAATAGGTTAGTACTATAATATTCTGATGCTCTAATGCGTGCTATTTTTTTAGTTTTTTTAGTAGAAGACTTTTCAAATAAGGCATGTGCAACTTCGCAGGAAACGATATTAAGTTCATCACTATTGGTTAATGCTATGAGCATATCTGCTTCATTAGCACCTGCACGAATTAATGTTTCTGGGTAAGAAGCATGGCCAATCACTGTGCGGATATCTAGCTTGTCTTTGATTGCTGCTAATTTTTCAGGATTAGTGTCCACCAGTGTGACATTGTTAGCTTTTTCACGTGCTAAGCTTGATGCTACTGTCTGACCGACTTGGCCGGCTCCAAGAATTAGAATATTCATTTTAGTCTATTAATCCAATATTTCTAAATTAGCGTACAACAATACAAGCCATTTTACTCCATTTTCATCAAACTGCACCTGTATGCGTGCATGCTCATCATCTCCTTCTGTATTAATTACGATACCGCGGCCAAATTTTTGATGATTTACTTGTTTTCCTAAGTAGGGGGACGCTTTTGGTTTGTATTGTGATTTAGTTGTAGGCGAGTCATATTTTAATTTGGGAGCGTCATAGTTAAGAATAAGTTCTTCAGGTAGCTCATGCAGAAATCGAGATGGAATGCATGATATTTCAGTGCCAAAAATTCTTCTAGTTTGTGCGTAAGATAAAAAAAGGATTCTTTTCGCTCTAGTGATCGCAACATAGCACAGTCGCCTTTCTTCTTCGATTCCATTTATTTCCATTAAGGACCTTTGATGAGGAAACAGACCATCTTCTAGCCCACATAAGAAAACTATATTAAATTCAAGGCCTTTAGCAGAATGTACAGTCATTAAGTTAATGCTTTCTGTATCATCATCTGTATCGCCAGCATCCAACGTGGCATAGCTCAGAAAGGCATCGAGCTGATCAATTTCTATATCTTCATAGTCAATTTGAAAGCTCTTGCCGGCAGAAATTAGTTCATAGATATTTTCAATTTTCGTATGCTCATTTTTCTTTTTATAATGATTTAACATTCCGCTTTGCTCGGCAGCCATAGCTATTTGTTCATCAAGTGATAAGCCTTTAATAGACTGGTCTATATTATTCAATAGTGAGGCAAATCCATTAAGTGAATTAATCACTCTTGCGGGTTGTTGGTTGTTTTGAGCAATAATTGTAACCGCCTCCAAATAGCTACAGTCATTACCATTAGCTGTTTCTTTTATATAATCTATGGTTTTTTTCCCTATCCCACGCGTAGGCAAATTAATAATACGTTCTAATGCATTATCATCTTTTTTATTATGAATAAGCCTTAGGTAGCTAAGTACATTTTTTACTTCAGCACGCGCAAAAAATTTAAATCCGCCAAAAATTCTATAAGGAATCTTTTCAAATATAAGTAATTCCTCGAAAAGCCGTGATTGTGCATTTGAACGGTAGAGGATTGCAATTTCTCTTCTTGACTGTCCATCTAAAATCAGACTTTTAATTTTTTCTACGATATATTTAGCTTCAAAATAATCTTTTTCAGCTACGTACAATTGAATTTGTTCGCCTTCTTTTTTGTCACTCCACAAGCTTTTTCCAAGTCTAGATAAATTTTTTGAGATCACAGCATTAGCAGCTTTTAAGATATTATTTGTCGAGCGATAGTTTTGCTCTAGCTTGATTAACCTCGTATTTTTATGATTCTTTTTAAACTTTAAAAGGTTATCTGATTGCGCTCCCCGCCACCCATAGATTGATTGATCGTCATCACCCACAACAAATGGTGTTGTTCGTTTGCCAATTAGCTCTTGAAGCCATTCGTATTGAATCTGGTTAGTATCTTGGAACTCATCAACTAAGATATGCTTAAATTTATTTTGATAGTGAGACCTAAGGAAGGGCTTATTTGTGAGAAGTTCTTTTGCTCTTAAGATGATCTCTCCAAAGTCTATTAAGTTATTTTTATTACAATTATCTTGGTAAATTTGATATAGCTTTATAAATTCAGGGGGTTTGCCAGAAAGTAGTTCACTTGATGCCTGATAATTAATACCCTTATCTTTGCAGCTATTAATAAAATACATAATCTCTTTAGGGTCAATAAGCTCAGGATCATAGTTATTATCTTTAATACATTTTTTAATTAAGCGCAGCTGATCGTCCGCATCTATTATTTGAAAATTTCTAGTTAAGCCTGCTTCATCATGATGGAGTCTTAACATACGATGACATATGCTATGAAAGGTACCAATCCATAACTGATTGATATTGGCATTAATTAGCTGAATGGTCCTCTCTCGCATTTCCTGTGCTGCTTTATTTGTAAATGTAACAGCTAGAATATTTGAGATTGAGCATTCTTCAGATTCGACCAACCATGCAAGTCTATGAATGAGCACTCTAGTTTTCCCACTGCCGGCGCCTGCTAAAACTAATACAGGACATCCCTTACTTGTAACAGCAGATTTTTGTTCGTCATTGAGGTTGCCTAGAATAAGTTGATTTTGCATCAAAGCTTAAATAGTTAATACTAATTTATCAACGAGTAGAACAAAGAAGATACCACTCAAAAAGGTAATTGAATAAGCAAATAGAAGGAGTAAATTTTCAGTAGTTGCTTTTATAAATAGTTGAGCAACTAATAATAGGAAGCCCAAGCATAGCAGGTTGGCACAGAAAAAGTATAGCGTCCCTGAAAGTCCGGTTAGCACGGGCAGTAAGCAGACAAACCATAAGACTACCGTATAAAAAAGCATTGATAATTTAGTAAATTGAACGCCATGTGTACTTGGAAGCATAGGAATATTAACCATTTTATACTCTTCTTTTTTTGCAAGCGCGAGAGCCCAAAAGTGAGGCGGTGTCCATACAAAGATAATAAGAAACAGAATAATCGCATTTACTGAAATTTCATTAGTAACTGCTGCCCAACCGAGTAGTGGTGGTGTTGCGCCAGAAGCTCCTCCAATGACAATATTTTGAGAAGTATTGTACTTAAGAAGCATTGTATAGATTAAGGCATATCCAATAAGTGAAATAAAAGTTAAAAAAGCAGTTAGAGGATTAACAAAAATAACGAGTATGGAAATACCGAGTAGTCCAAGCACGATAGCAAACCTTAGGGCATTAGCCTCAGTAATTTTTCCAGTGGCTAAGGGTCTTGTCTTGGTTCTGTTCATTTGATGATCAAAATCCTTATCATAAATATGATTAATAACTGCACCAGAACTGGCCGCCAATGCTATACCAATGCTGGCCCAAAATAGTAAAGGCAGATCAAGTGTGTTGTCTGAGGCAACCAGCATGCCAATGATGGCGGTAAATACCAATAATAATAGTACTTTGGGTTTAGTAAGAGTTAGATATTCTATCATTACTACCGAGTTCTTCTGACTGCTTCAATTATGGTAAGCAATAGTAATGCCCCAACACCATTGTGCAGGACTGCTAAAGTTATTGGAAAGCCAAAACTAATCAGGGCAATACCAATGCTTATTTGAACTGATAAAACGGCAAGTAATCCGCTTCCTAAGACAAGTGTTGTGGGTATTTTTCTTAGTAAAAAACCAATAATCAATAGAATGACTGTTACAAATATCGCGCTTAATCGATGTGTGAAGTGTATTGCAGTTCTTGCCTCATTATCGAGAATGCCACCCTCATAATCAATACCTATTCCATGCCATAAATCAAAACCATCTTTAAAATTCATATTATCTGGCCACCACTGGGCTTGGCATGTAGGGAAATCAGGACATGCAACTGCAGCATAGTTTGAGCTAGTCCAGCCCCCTAGGGCTATTTGAACGATAACAGCACCAAGACCAAGCACTAATAATTTACTGAGTTTTTTTGAGTATGTTGTTTTTTGGCTATTATGCCTAACAATAAGAAAAAGCAACGAAAGTGTTGTTAGTCCGCCCAGTAAGTGGGCTATAACTATGAGCGGCTTTAGGAGCCAAGTAACTGTGAGCATCCCTAGAATCCCTTGGAAGATAATCGTTGATATTAGTAACGTCGGCAACAAGATTTTTTCACCTCTTTTCCAAGCTAAAATAAAAATTGTTAGGCAGAGAAGGCCTAGGATTGAAGCTAGATAGCGATGAGCCATTTCACGCCAAGCCTTACCTTCATCGAAGGGCCGATCATTAAGCGATTGATCAAAACCATCAATTTGTAAAGGGTCACTCGGCACAATGAGGTCTCCATAGCAGCCTGGCCAGTCGGGGCAGCCTAAACCAGCATCGGTTAGCCGAACCCAAGCGCCTAGCATTACAACAATAAACGCTAGAAAAAATGAAGTTAGAGCAATATTTTTCAGCATATTTCTATAGGTTGAAAACAATATAGTGAATCGGAGTCATTATCATAATTAGCGACAATATCGCCCACGACATATCAGATAGACGATCTTTGAAGGTAAGCTTGTTATTTTTTGATTGTTTGTTATGAGCAATAAAATTTAGAATTAGAAGTAAAATACTACACCCTAGGAAAAGATAAAAAGCTCCTTGTGCTATCTCAATAGGTATATTGAAAAGGTTGAAAATTTGTGTGCTTTTCACTGCGTATTTGGATAAATGGTATTTATAATCTTAAAATATAATTATACCAAATTTAGTTGCTAGCTACATGTTCCGGGTATTGATACTCTCTACAGGAATGATGATATCTTTGGGTAAAGATGGGCGTTTCCCCTCCAATTTTTTCCCTGTCGCATAAATTATCTCTATAGTGATTTTTATAGGGGTCCCCTTTTCAGTGAGTATATTGGTAAAGTTATCCCACTTTTTTGTCGAAGTGAGGCCTTTGGGCCGTCCAACTATACAGTTAGATGATGCAGTATTCTTTATATCAAGCCATAATTGTTGTAATGAACGATATTCGATATAAAGACGTTCTATATCAATTACCACATCACTAAAGTTAGAGTCCACCATTAATCTCGTTAGGTCTTCTGCGCTGAATGCTGGGTGAATATGTATATCGTCATCAATTGATTGCCATGCTTCTCGAAGTTCAATAAGGTTATTTGGACCAAAGGTGGTAAATAACAGAGTGCCACTTTTGTTTAGCATGTGATGCCAATGTTTAAGTAAAATCATTGGATTACACCATGGAAAAGCGAGGTTTGAATAAATTAAATCAGGACTTTTATTAAGCTTAGATGATTCGATGTCACCTAGAGAGAATTTGATAGCGCTGCTTTGATTAGATTTTTTTGCATGCTGGATCATGGAAGTACTAAAATCTACTCCGAAAATTGTCGCGGTTGGAAAATCACGATGGAGCATGAATGCTGCATCACCACTACCACATCCTGCATCTAAAATAATATTTGGGGTGATATTTATGTCATGAATACGCGAGATAAGTTTTTCTCTAATATCCTTATGAATAAAAGCATTATTGTTAAAATCTTTAGCAATGCGATTAAATTTCTTAGGTAAAAGACTTTTGTCTGGAAACCCATGCATAGAAATTAATTAAGGCTATTTGGTGTTTGTTCTGCCGATAAGCCTAACTTCTGAAATAGCGCTAAATCTGTATTTTCATCAGGATTAGTAGTTGTAAGTAGCTTGTCACCATAGAAAATGGAATTAGCGCCTGCAAAAAAACAAAGGGCTTGAACGGCATCGCTAAATGCATTTCTACCAGCTGATAAACGAATATATGATTTAGGTAGAAGAATTCTTGCTACTGCAATCATTTTTACAAAATCTATATGATCGGCGCCGTTAAGCTTTTCTAACGGGGTTCCTTTAACTGCAACTAGATTATTGATCGGGACGCTCTCAGGCTGAATATCCATATTCGCTAACTCTACTAAAAGCGCGGCACGATCTTCTAATGACTCTCCCATTCCAACAATGCCACCACAGCATACCTTCATGCCAGATCGGCGAACTTCGGTCAATGTTTCAAGGCGACTCTCGTAAGTTCTTGTGGATATTATTTTAGAATAATTAGCCTTAGAAGTATCTAGGTTATGGTTGTAGTAATCGAGCCCAGAAGCAGCAAGCATGTCAGCCTGGTGAGGCTTTAATAGACCAAGTGTCGCGCAACATTCTAAGTCAATTGATTTAACATAATGGATCATTTTGATGATTTTTTCTAAATCTTTATCTTTGGGCCCACGATATGATGCGCCGAGACAGAATCGAGTTGCACCATTTTCTTTGGCGTTTTTTGCAGCTTTTTTTACGCTTTCAAGATCAAGCAGATCATGATTTTCAATGTCTGTATTAAAGCGAATACTTTGTGGGCAGTATGAGCAATCTTCTGGGCAGGCACCAGTTTTTATAGATAGTAAGGTAGAAATTTGAATAGTATTCTTCTTAAAATTTTCCCTAGTGATCTCTTGTGCTTCAAAGAGCAGGTCATTAAATGGGAGCTCAAATAGGGCCAAAGTCTCTTGAGTGGACCATGATTTTTTTTGAGTATATTTAGATTGAGTATTGGATGACATTTTATTTCTTAGAGGTCTATAAATTGATTTTAAATAATAATTTTAGGGTAACCTTAGTAACATGTTTATTATATTTGTATTATAGCCCCCTGAAGTTTCTTATGAGAAATATATTAGATTTATGAAAAAATACGAAATGCTGAACTTGTCCGCTAGCCTTTTAGCTATGACTATAGCAGTTACTCTTGTGGGCATTAAATTTATTGCTTGGGATGCAACAGATTCAATTTCAATCTTAAGTTCGTTAGTGGACTCCTTTTTAGATGTATTGATATCTTTTATTACTTTTCTTTCTATACAGGCATCCATGGTACCAGCTGATCATGACCATCGATTTGGTCATGGAAAATATCAGGCTATCGCCGCACTAGCGCAAGCCATTATCATTTTTGCATCAGTCTTTTTTGTTATTTATCAGGCGATAGTTAGAATTCTTACGCAAGCAGAGGTTCAGCAGCCAGATTTAGGTGTGACCTATATGATTGTGTCATTAGCGCTAACTATTATCCTTGTGCTTTATCAGCGATTTGTTGCACATAAAACGCAGTCGATTGCGATAAAGGCTGATTCAATGCATTACCTATCAGATATATTTACAACTCTGGTAGTTATTATTTCAATGCTTTCGTCAATGTATTTTAAGGCAAACCAAATTGACATCATTCTTGGCATACTACTTATGCTTATCGTTTTGTATGGTGTTAAAAATATTCTTATACAGGCTTTGGCTATTCTTACAGATAGAGAACTAAACGAAGACTTAAGAACTTTAATTAAATCAACAGTACTAGCACATCCTAAATGTCTTGGAATGCATGACCTAAGAACGCGAGATAGCGGTAGCAAGAAGTTTATTCAATTTCATATGGAGTTAGACTCAGCTTTGTTATTAAAAGAGGTTCATCAAATTGATGATGAGATATCAGATGCAATTAGTGAACTAATCCCTGAATGTGAAGTCATTATTCATATGGACCCCAAAGATTAAAGCCTATTACTGAGCTCTCTCTCGAACAATTAGCTCGTCAACAAGCTGTAATAAAGTTGGGTAGTCACCAGCCATGCTCGCATTGGTAACATATTTACCATTAACAACAACAGATGGAACACTAGCTATTTGGTAACGTCTTGATAGTTCATCGGCTCTTTGCATTTTGGTGAAGACCGCAAAAGAATCAAAGGTTTGATTGAAGCTATCTGGCATGACTCCATATTGTGCAAAAAAGTCTTGTAGTGAATCTACATCAGTTAGGTTATTTCGATTTACATGGATTTCACGAAAAATTGGCGTATGCACTTCATCAACTACACCGAGGAGCTCAGCGGTATAATAGGCTTTTGCATGCGACTGTAGCACTGCATTCCACACGGCAGGCACTCTAATAAAATTAACATCAGACGGGAGATCTTGTTTCCAATCTTCCAGATAGGGATCAAATGTATAGCAGTGTGGGCATCCATACCAAAAGATTTCAGCCACCTCTATTTCATCTGGTGATGAGGTTGTAGGCTGAACAGGAGATAGAAGTTGGTAGTGTATTCCAGCAATAAATTGTGAATTCTGAGCTTGAGCAGAAGTCAGCAATCCAAATAATACATATGGAACAAGTAGTATTTTTAAAAATTTCATAATCATTATCTTAACCCTTGAACAAAGTGAGATACAGCTTCTATTTCTTCTTCTGTTAAGAGTGAGGCAATATCGCGCATAATTTCGATATTTCCAAGTGTAGTTCTAGTACCGTTGGAGTATGTGATCAGCTGATTTTGTGTATATTGAGCATGCTGTCCAGCTAAAGAAGGGTAGGCAGCATAAGCATTTCCTTTGCCATCTGGCCCGTGACAAGCCGTACAAGCTGGAAGATTTCTAAGAGGATCACCATTAAGATATATATTCTGCCCAATGTCTAGGTATTCTGGTGCCGTTGTTTTTCCTTGAAGATTCTGACTTGAAAAATAGGCTGCAAGATCGGCGATATCTGCATCACTGAGGCCTGCGACAAAAGATGCCATTAGCAAATTTTCTCTTTGGCCATCCCTAAAGGTAGCAATTTGTTGTCTTAGGTAACGATCGTGTTGACCGGCGAGACTCGGCCATTCACCGATCATGCTATTTCCATCTGCACCATGACAGGCTGCACAAGTTACGGCTTTAAGTTGTCCTTGGTTTGGGTCCCCATTTTCCGTTTGAGAATGAGCTTGAAATGGTGTAGCCATAGCAACACAAGCTAGGGTAACGAAGCAGAATCTTTTATAAATATCTATTGGTAGATTTAATGAATAGTTCGGATCACTAATATTCAACTTTATCCTCTTTATTGCTGTTGTTATCGTTGCTTAATTGTACACTATTCATTAGTAACTATTTATAAAGACCTATAAAAAAATGTCTATTTATTCAAAAGTAAATTTTCACGAAATACGCTTTGTCTTAAGCGCTGCCCGCATGAATCAATTGCCTCCTGACGAAGGTTGTGAGGTAGCTTTTGTAGGCCGATCAAATGCAGGAAAATCTACGGCTATTAATGCGATATTCAGTCGAAAGGGATTGGCAAAAACAAGCAAAACACCAGGCCGAACAAAATTAATTAACATATTTGCATTGAACGACCAAGTTAGAATGATTGACTTACCTGGATATGGTTTTGCTAAAGTGCATCGTGAAGTTAAGGCTAAGTGGTCTGATTTATTACAGGAATATTTTTATCAAAGAACTTGCCTCAAGGCTGTATTTGTTATGGTTGATATACGTCGGGGATTATTGGATCTTGACGAAATGATGATTGATTTAGTTCAACGGAGAGGGTCTCAAGTATGTGTTCTCTTGACTAAAGCCGACAAGCTTTCAAGGGGTCAGACTTTGGAAGCGCTAAAAGATTTAAGAATTAAACTTCCAGATGCTAATGGTATTATTTTTTCTGCAACAAAAAAGATAGGGATCGATGAGGCTCGTGAGGCTCTAGTTAGTTATATTAACTAGTGTGCGAGATCCCAATTATTAGCAATCCCAACTTCAACTTTTAATGGAATGGAAAGAGTAACTACATTTTCCATAATACTTTTAATTTCGTTTGCAATGTTATCTGCCGCCTCTATATTTACCTCTAAAACCAGTTCATCATGCACTTGCATGATTATTTCGATTTTTTCTGGCTTATAAATATCTTTATATATTGTCTGCATTGCTAATTTGATGATATCTGAAGCACTACCTTGCATGGGCGCATTAATTGCGCTTCTCTCGGCATATTGCCTTAGGTTGAAGTTTTTATTATGGATATTATTAATAATTAGCTTTCTATTCTGAATGGTATTGACATATCCATGCGCTCTTGCAAAAACTTTAGTATTCTCTAGGTAATCATAGACACTTGGGAATTGATTAAAATAGTTTTCGATATATTGCTTAGCTTCAGATTGAAAAATACCTAGCTGTTTTGATAGCCCAAAGGGAGACATGCCATAGATAATTCCAAAATTAATTGCTTTAGCATTTCGTCTTTCCTCGGCACTCACCTTATCAGCATCAATATTAAGTATTTGTGATGCCGTTAAAGTATGAATATCAAGATCATTATTAAATGCTGCGATAAGATTTTGGTCTTGGGACAAGTGCGCCAGTATCCGTAATTCAATTTGAGAGTAATCGGCAGCTAATATTGCTTTCCCTTCAGGGGCTACAAAAGCTGATCTAATCTTACGACCTTCAATGCTTTTAATTGGTATATTTTGAAGGTTTGGTGATGATGAGGATAGCCGTCCAGTAACGACATTTGCTTGATGATAAGATGTGTGTACGCGCTTGCTATTACTATTTATTTCATTTGGTAATTTGTCTGTGTAGGTAGTTTTAAGTTTAGATAAACTGCGATGCTCTAGTATTTTTTTTGGAAGCTCGTAGTCCAGAGCAAGATCTTGCAGTATCGATTCAGATGTTGAGGGCTGCCCCCCAGGTGTTTTTCCAAGAATAGGAAGTTCGAGGACTTCATAGAGTATTCTTTGCAATTGTTTCGGAGAAGAAAGGTTAAAGTCTTCTCCGACAACATCAAATACTTCATTCTCAATATTACCAAGTCTTGTCTTAAGCTCATTACTTTGTTGGTTTAGCTGATCTTTATCGATAAAGACACCTGATCGTTCTATCTGATTTAGTATCATGATGAGAGGCTCATCAATATTGTTATAAATATTAGCAAGCATTTTATCCGCCTTGATAATACTCTCTAATTTATCATGCAATTCAAGGCTGATCATGGCGTCTGCAGCAGCATATTGAGTGGCTTGGGAAATTGAAACAGCGTTAAAGTTTATTTGTTTTGCTCCTTTGCCGGCGACATCTTCATAATTAAGCATATCTTTATTAAGATATTTTTTAGCTAGAGATGATAAGTCATGTTTTTGTAGTGACGAGTCAATTAGGAAAGATTCCACCATTGTATCTAGGAGCTTTCCCTTTAGGGTGATGCCATAATTTTTAAAGATATGAGCATCGTATTTTAGATTATGCCCAATTTTTGTAATAGTGGCATCTTCAATAATTAATTTTAGATGTGCTAGAGCAGTGTCTAATGGGATTTGTTGTTCTTTACTTTCTTTATGATTTAGGGGTACGTAGTAGGCTTCGGTTTTATTATAGGCGAAAGAAAAGCCAACAATTTCTGCCTGCATATAATTTAGGCTCGTGGTTTCGGTATCAATTGAAAATTGCCCAATTTTTTTTATCTTTGCTAAGTGTTCTATCAATATCTCTTCGTCATAAATAGAGTGATAATTGCTATTTTCCTGGATGACTTTCGGTGCAATATTGCTAGTAAAGCGTTTTCTAATCTGGGTTAACTCGAGTTCATCGAGGCTTGGCAATAAAGCATCTATATTTGGCTTCTTTCGTTTGCAGTCTTTTATATCTATATCGATATTAAGCCCAGTATCAATGGTGACTAATTTTTTATAAAGCGGAAGATGCTCTAATGTATTTTTTATATTTTTTATAACCGCTTTTTTACCGTCAATGGTGTCTAGATTGTCTAGTAAATTTTCTAAAGTTTGAAATTGCTCTAACAGTTGTTGCGCAGTTTTTGGCCCCACCCCTGATACTCCCGGTATATTATCTGATTGATCACCAATAAGTGTTAAGTAATCTATAATTTGATCAGGTCTTACGCCGAATTTATTTTTAACCCCCTCCGGATTAAGTAGAATATTATTTGCACTATTTATAAGGTGAATTTTGTCATTCACCAGCTGTGCCATATCTTTATCCGAAGTTGATATGATTACCTCGAGCCCTTTCTTTTCACCGAGTAATGCCAATGTTCCGATGACATCATCAGCCTCTACATCTGGAACGATAATCTTTGTAAATTGTAGGTGATCGATAATTTCATGCAGGGGTTTAATTTGCTCTCTCAATTCATCTGGCATTTTTTCCCGTTGCGCTTTGTATTCTGAGTAGAGTTGGTTTCTAAAGGATCCGCCTGGAGCGTCAAAGACAACGCAAAAATAGGCAGGATCATTTTCGTCCAAAAGCCTAAAGAGCATATTTAGTACGCCAGTAATTGCGCCCGTCGGGACTCCTTTATTAGTCGTTAAACTTGGAAGGGCATGATACGCCCGATAGAGATAAGATGAGCCATCAACTAAAATAAGTTTATCAGCCATCTAGAGGTGTATAGGTTGCATGTTCCTGAGTATTAAAGGAATTGCTGTTTAGTTCAATGTCTTCTGGTATATAAAGTTCGCCGGTTTGACCGCAGCTAATCAGAAAAATAAAATTGATACTTAGTGAAATTAACTTATTAGTCATTGTACTTTTTTGCGACACTTCTATAGGCTTCCCTAAAAGGTATGCCTTCATTTTTAACTAAATTATAGGCTTCTTCAGTGGCAAAAAGGCTTTTATCAAGCGTTATATTTTCAGGTATGAAGCTTATATTTTCGAGAGCGAGGATTAACACTTCAAGCGTATCACAAGTCATATCAATTGCGCGAAAGAGCGGCGCCTTTATTCTTTGTAAGTCACGATGGTAGCCAGAAGTTAATTTGGCACCAATCATTAGAATTTCTTGAGTTGATGCCATTGGAATACTGATGGCGCTTCTTGCTAACTCGAAAATATCTGGATTTTTCTTTTGAGGCATAATTGAGGAGCCCGTAGTGATCTTGTCTTCTAATTTTACAAACGAGTACTCCTGAGTATTAAATAGAATTAGATCATTGCATAGTTTCGAGGTATCCATAAGTAGCATAGTGCACTCAAAGGCAATACTGGCCTCAGCTTTCCCTCTACTAAGCTGAACCGAAGTAACAGGCTCTTGAGTCTCTTTAAAGCCTAATTCTTTGGTGGTAACAGATCGATCAATTATTAAACCGGGCGTACCGTAACCAGCTGCTGAGCCTAAGGGGTTTAGACTTATTCGACTTTTAAGCGATTCAAAATATTTTGCATTTCTTTTAATTTCTTGAGCATAACCATCGGCCCATAACTTAACAGTGCTTGGCATAGCAGGCTGCATGTGTGTGTAGCCAGGAAGGTTAACACTTGAATGCTTATGGCCCAAGTGCTCAAGCGATTCAGATAATGTTATTGCTAGTTGAGATATATTGTTACATGCATCAATCAAATAGAGTCTAAGAGCAGCTAAAACTTGATCGTTACGGGAACGCCCGAGATGAATTTTCTCACCAATATTTCCAAGGCTTTCTGATAGTTGATTCTCTAAAGCAGTATGGCAATCCTCATCTTCTAAAGTGATACTCCAGCCCCCAGAGTTATAGTCATTTTCAATAATTTCTAATTGGCTAATTAACTGATTGCATTCATTCTGTGGGATATAGCCACTCGATGTGAGCATTTTAGCATGCGCAATAGATGCCCTGATGTCATAACTGACCAGTCTGGCATCTAACAAGTGATCATTGCCTACTGTGTAGGCTAAAATCTTTTTATCTAAGGCAGCACCCTTTTCCCATAAACGCTTACTCATGACTCCCCCTTCTGCTCTTCTTGTGACAGAGAATTAACATCTTTAACTACTAGTGTTCCTGTTCCCTCATTAGTAAAAATTTCTAGGAGCAGGCTATCGGGTAATTCATGAGAGATGATATGGACTCGATTCACGCCATTAGTAATAGCATTTTCAATTGCCGCCACCTTTGGAAGCATACCATCAAGGAGCTTGCCTTCACCTTTCATAACTTGAAGCTGTTTAAGGTCAATATAAGATATTAATGTGGAGGGATCTTTTACTGATTCAAGGACTCCAGGCGCACCAGTTGCTAAGATAAGCTTCTCTGCTTGGAGCTCTATAGCAATAGCAGCTGCTACCGTATCGGCGTTGATATTTAGCAGGATCCCATTTTCATCAGCAGATAGAGGCGATATGATTGGGACGAGGTCACTATCTAATTGCTTGTTGATGACAGACACATTAACAGAGTCAATATCTCCAACAAAGCCATAATCTATCTCCTTATCAGCAAGTTGAACCAGCGGTCTTTTATGAGCTTTTATCAGGCCGCAATCCACACCACTAATTCCAACTGCATCTAGATCAATATCTCTGCATGATGCAAGTATTTCAGTATTAATCTGACCATTAAGTACCATAATTGAGACAGCCAAAGATTGAGCATCTGTTACTCTTCTGCCCTCGACAATTTTCGTTGAGAGACCAAGTGCTTTCTCTAGTGCTGAAGATTGCGGGCCACCGCCATGTATTACAACTACCCGGATGCCAAAGTTATGAATGATTGCAATTTGCTCTAAAAAACGAACAGTGGCCTCCTTAGAGGCAAATACTTCTCCTCCTGCTTTAATGACAAAAGTTTTTTTCTTATACATTTTAATGTATGGCACAGCATGCTTTAAGGCATTGATCATTGTGCTTCTTGCCTGATTATTTTTTGTCATTTCTAGGCTCCCTTCAGCATATGGTAGAGCACAGCCATTTGTGCCCACATTCTATTTTGTGCCTGCTGTATCACGACACTTCTTGAGCTATCTAAGACCTTATTATCGACCACGACCCCCCTTCTTGCGGGAAGACAATGCATAAACTTACATTCAGTATTAGCTGTATCAAACCATGACTCAGATACGCACCAATCTTTATATATATTTCTTAAACTAAGATCTGACTCTTCGTCACCATAATGACGCGTAGAGGACCAAGATTTAGCATAGATAATATCTGCATCTTCTATGGCATCTTGATAGTTGTTTGATATCGTTAGCGAGCCACCGTTATGATCAGCAAGAATCTTAGCTTTATTTATAATCGTTGTAGGTAACTCAAAACCTTCTGGTTGAGCTATAGTGACATCCATGCCCTTTAATGCTGACATATTGAGAGTTGATGCAGGAACTGCAAGAGGAAGCGCCCTAGGATGATAAGCCCAGCTCAGCACAAATTTTGCTTTCCTTTTTGGTTGAAAAATCTCATTTAAAGTTTTCCAATCTGCAAGGCTCTGACAAGGATGTTCAATTGCACTTTCCATATTAATTGTTGGAATATCTATTAGGGAATTTAGCTTTTTATAAAATTTATCTTCGACGTCCTCTTCTAGATTTTCTTTCTTAGCAAATGCACGGATACCAATTGCATCGGCGAAAGAAGCAATTACTGGTAACGCCTCATTAATATGTTCAGCCGCAGCTCCGTTCATAACCACGTTATCACGCGTCTCAAGTCCATGGATGGACATATCAGGGCTAACTACAAAAGAGTTCCCACCCAGTCTAGCCATACCGGATTGAAATGAGCATAAGGTTCTTAGCGAGGGACTTAAAAAAAATAATGCAAGTATTTTCCCTTTTAATGCTTCAGGCTCCGGTGATTTTTGTAGGTGTGCTGCCAGCTCAGTAAGTGTCTCTAGCTCATTATGAGAAAAGTCTGTCAGACTATTAAAAAATTTCATTTTAGATTCCTTTTAACGCGGTGATTAATTGATCAACATGTTGATCGTTAATGATTAATGGGGGTAATAAACGAATAATATGAGGATCCGCACTAGCCCCTACTAAAATATTCTTTTCAAGTAGCTTATCTCTTAAGACGCTGGCTTTTAACTCTGTTCTTAGTCCCAGAAGCAAGCCCTCTCCCTGTATAGCAGTAATCGGGCCTAGTACACAATTCTGCTTGATATAGTTCGAGACATTATTGATGTTAGCTATAAAACTAGGCTGAGACAAATAAGATGTAACAACATTTATGGCAGCGCAAGCTATTGGTCCGCCACCAAAGGTGGAGCCTAAGTCGCCTGGCAAAAGTTGACTAGCTATTTCTTCTGTCATTGCAACAGCACCACATGGAATGCCTCCACCAAGTCCCTTAGCAAGAGTAATTAAGTCTGGATTTAAATCAAAAATATTACTGGAATAGGGCTGTCCGCATCTACCCATACCACATTGCACTTCATCAACAATCAACATTACACCAAATTTTTTACATTTAGACTCCAAAGCCTTTAGAAATACATTATCAAATACATACGCTCCGCCGATACCTTGTATAGGCTCAATAATTACGCCGGCTATACTATCATCTAGTTGCTCTAGCGCCGCAATATCATCTCTTGGTAGGAATATAGTTTCCATTGGTGCGTTAGGAAATCCAAACCATTTGCTTGCTCCCCAAGTTACGCTAGCCGCCGCCGCTGTTCTTCCGTGAAAACCATGCTCAAAAGCAATAACTTTTTTTCTTTTTGTGATTTTAAGGGCGATCTTAAGAGCATTTTCGTTAGCTTCAGATCCGCTATTAACAAAAAATACTTTTTTCAACGATTTAGGGGCAAGATCAATTAAATTTTTAGCTGCAAGTTCCCTTGAGGGTAAATCTACTGCATTGGATTGAAAAATAAGTTCGCTAAGTTGTTTCGTAAGCGCTTTATTAATATCTGGGTGGTTGTAGCCAAGCGAAGTTACTGCATGACCACCATAAAGGTCTAGAATCTCTAAACCATTTTCTGTGTAGAGATAGGATCCGTTTCCGGTTTTAGGGACAAAATTTAGGAATGGATATACCTCATTTAAGTGAAAACTATTTGCCATATTAGTACCAGCCTATAGATGGTTGAGATAGTCCAGTCAGTGGATGAAAATTATGAATTTTATTAACCCACTGGATAGCACCACCAGCAGCGCCTTTGATAAGGTTATCGATTGCAGAATTAACAACAACAGTATTTTTGCTTACAGTGACAAATAGCTCTGCATAATTAGTACCACATATATTTTTTAGTTTTGGCGGTTGATCAATGATGCTTATGAAAGGACTATCTTTATAGTAATTGATAAAAGCTTCTTGCAGATTGTTTTGATTTATAATTTTTTCAATTTTTATGAAAGCAGTCGAATATATTCCCCTTACAAAGGAACCTGATTGAGGCACAAAATCTAAATTTATAGTTTTGCCTGTAATGTGCTCGAGAATATGAATTACTTCTGGTTGATGCCTGTGAGTTAGGGGGTTATATGCATAATGGTTATTTGTCCTAATAGGGTGGTGTGTTGAAGTTTGTGGTAATGCTCCTGATCCACTACTTCCGGTAACAGAGCTGATTGAGACATTTTCAATATTAAATTCATTACTTAGTAGTGGCGCAATCGATAATAGCATTGATGTAGCAAAGCACCCTGGATGAGCAATTAGTGGTGTTTTGTTAGAAGTTTTAATTTCAGGAATGCTACATATAAATTCATCGAGCAATGCAGGCGCTGCGTGTTCAATGCCATATATGGCCTCATAAGCTTTAGGGTCTCTAAACCTAAAATCAGCAGAGGTATCAATGATAGAGATATCAATAGCAAGTTGCTTTGCTTTGCTATAAATCTTATTGACAATATCTGTGCTCTTACCATGCGGAGCTGCTGACAAGATAATAACTTCGCTATGTGATTCAAGGCTATTTAATAAGTTATCAAGATCAATAAAAGACAGGCCTGTTAGTATTGGTTTTAAGTGCGGGAAGGAAGTCTCAATGGCTTGCGATTGTTTTGTACTTGAGACCACTCCCATTAATTTTAGCTCAGGATGTCCCAGCGTAAGTCTAACCAGCTCACCAGAAACATAACCAGAGCCACCGATAATATAAGTAGCTAATAAATTACTCATGGACCCACCTCAAACTTAAGCGATTTGGCAACAAACGAGCCTAGCGCCGGGCCGTCGGTCATCGCATTAATTGCATCAATGTTCATTCTGTTTTTAATGATATCAATACCTACTGCGTTATCCGTGGCTGAACCGGTAATAATCGTAGGTGTAATATTAAATTCACTAGTTAAAAATTTATATCCACCCCAAGCCCCTACGGGATCATTGGCACACAGAACCCAGCTTGTGACGGTAGACGTAATATTTTTATTTTTAAGTATTGATTCAACACCATAAGACCCAAGCAAACCATCGCCGAGCTCAAAAACCACTACATCCGGTTTGCCTTGGCTCATCTCATGAATCATTGAGCTTGTAAGCATTGGTGCGTTATCAGAGTTTGAGGACATTACGCCATAATCAGAAAAAACCATCGTTTTTTGAGCGCCCGCATCTTCCATTGCCAGTACATCCCTTCTTAGTGCCACGCCAGTAGCTTTAAATGCATTAACATTCAGTCCTAGGTGTTTAAAGTGGCTGATGATGGCGCATGATGCTACGGTTTTTCCTGAATCCATACAGGTTCCAACAATCGCAACAACAGGGACTTTGGCATTAATTTTTTTTAGGGATAGCGAAATGTTTGTATCGCCAGCTTTGGCGGGTATGCCTATCCTTTCTCCCAAGTATGGAAATTCCAAGATACCCCCAAGCACTTCGCAGTCAAAGGGGTCTCCGAGGTTAGGATTAGCAGAGTCACAAATTCCCATGACCCCACCTAAATTAAGTAAGTTGATATGTTGGCCTACTTTAAGTGTATTAGGAAGGTATCCTGAGTAACCAAATAATGCCTTTCTTTCGCCTAGCGCACCTATCACGATGTCTCCTTTATTAACTTTAGCCATTCGGCCACTAATTAATTCGAGGTCGTTATAACGTGATTTATTATTTAGTATTTTAACTGCTACTAACGATCCTTCAGTACACTTAATATTGCTGTCAATTCTAACGTCGTGACTCAAGTGATTGTGAATTGCAACAGAAGCAATTTTATCGACAATTAGACTTTTCATTTCTCTTTAACCCTCGATTGAAAGATCCCAGGCAATGATTGGATATTCGTAAATCCGAGCGCATCCCTTGCGGTCCATTCGGAGGCTGCTTCGCCATATGTGCTTTTTGATGCAGCCATAAGCGAATACTTAGACGATGAGCCATTAATAAATATAGATCCCATTCTTAAAGTAAAAGATACCTTTCCTGTGACATGCTTTTGAGAGTTTTCTAGAAAAGCTTCGATATCTCTACAAACTGGATCTAATGTTTTTCCTTCATGGATATAATCACCGTAAAACATAGCAAGTAAATCTTTTTGTTTTAATTGAAGTCCACTTAGGGTTAGTTTCTCTAACTCTCTATGGGTAGCTATAATTATTTCTGCTGCTGGCGCTTCGAATGCTACTCGCCCCTTCGTTCCGATTATGGTATCGCCAAGATGGATACCTCTGCCAATGCCAAATTTAGCTCCTAGCTCTTCAAGCGCCTCAATAATCTCAATTGGCTTGTAGGGCTTATCGTTCAGTTCGTAGGGAACACCTTTTTTGAAAGTAATTGTATGTGTTTCTTTTGCTGAGGGTGCGTTCAATGCATTGGCGCTTAATGCCCAAGCATCGTCAGGTATGACGGTTTCAGACGTTAAGGTTTCCATGCCACCAATGGTCACCCCCCAGAGTCCTTTATTAACCGAATAATTAGATCCTTTGGAAGGTACAGGCATATTATGCTTTGTCAGATAGTTAACCTGATCTTTTCTTTGCCAATTATGATCTCTAATTGGTGCGAGTATCTCAATATCATCGAGAAGAGCCTTTAGAATAATTTCAAATCTTACCTGGTCATTACCGGCAGCAGTACATCCATGTGCGATTGTATACAGGCCATGCTCAATCGCAAAAGCTGCAAGTTTTTTTGCTTGCGTGGAACGCTCCGCACCAACAGAAAGCGGGTATAAGTTTCCCTTTTTGACATTACCAAAAATTAAGTATTTAACCGTTTCTTCAAAAAACTCCTCTTTTGCATCGATAAGCACATGTTCGCATGCGCCTAATTTATGCGATTTCTCTTTAAGTAGCTCTCTATCTGACGCAGATAAACCACCAGTATCTACAGTCACTGTTATGATGTCTCGGTTATAGTTTTCTTGAAGCCACGGAATACAGAATGACGTATCAAGGCCACCAGAAAAGGCTAAAATAATGGGGTTGTTTTTATACACATATACTCCTAGTTAATCTCAAGGCAATTAGAAATGATTTTTTGGTCAGTAAAATTTCTAGTCGCAATAAAAATTGTGTCGTCACCGGAAATAGTTCCTATTACCTCATGTAAATTTAAGCGATCAATGATAGCAGCCACACGTTGAGCCGCGCCAATAGCAGTCTTAAGTAAAAGTATATTTGGTCCTGCATGATTAATAGCTTTTATATATTCTTTAATCTCATTTATTTCAGCAGTATTGTTCGTTATATTTTTAGTATTCGCTCGATAGAAACCCTCGTATTTGCTAATTGCAAGTTCAGCTAGATCTCTGCTAATGCTAGATTGTGTGACTGAAAAGCTCAACGCTTTAAGCATCTTTATGAGTTCAGACTGACTCGAAATGTTATGCTCATTAAGAATGTGCTTAATCGTTTCGTGTCTTGCTTGTTGTTCTGTATAATTTCTAGGCATACTTTAATTGTCTTCATAAAATGCGCATATAAAAACATATATGTAAATAAAATGCAAATATAATATGGAAAAAATAGAATATTTAGAATTAAATGCGCATATAAATAAAAAATATGCACTAATATGGCTCCACGGATTAGGCGCCAATGCTGACGATTTTAATTTCATTAGTGATTTATTGGGAATTGATAACGAGTATTATGTGGTTTGTCCTAACGCGCCTATTCGACCGGTAACCATTAATCAAAACGTAAAAATGCGATCCTGGCATGACATTGCAAGTTTGACTGATCCTGAAAAGAATCGCTACGAAGGTATTTTTGAAAGTGAGCAATTGATTATTTCACTTATTGAAGAGTTAGTTAGCAAGGGCTTTGATTATCAGTCAATTATTTTGGGTGGCTTCTCACAGGGTGGTGCAATGTCATTGTGGATAGGTGCTCGCTATAAACATCAGTTGAAAGGCTTAATTTGCTTATCTGGCTATATCCCTATTATTTTTCTTGAGCATGAGGAGTCATTAAATCGTTTTTCTGATTTACCTATCTTCTTTGGTCACGGCAATGATGATCAGACGGTGCTATTAGAGCATGCCACCGCCAGCATAGAATGGCTTGAGTCAAAGCAGTACACTATAGATAAGTTTTTTTATTCTGTGGGTCACGAGATTTGTCAGGATGAGTTTCAAGATTTACAGAAATGGTTAAATAAAAATGAAAAACATGCTTAGGCTGTTAATTGTTGCGCAGATACTCTTTCAAGCGATTGTTTTAAATGCACAGCATTCAAATGATCATCTACCCTTTTATTCTGATAAATTTAGGCAGCTTGATGAAATTCTTCCAACGCCAAATGTATATCGTAATGCCGCTGGCGCTCCAGGCCCATCCTACTGGCAACAACAGGTAGATTACTCGATCGAGGCTTTTTTGGATGAAGAGTCACAAAGCCTCTCAGCAGACATGGAGATCAGTTATCTGAACAACTCACCCGATGAATTAAGCTTTGTATGGCTTCAGCTGGATCAGAATAGGAATCGTCCTAATTCTCTTGATAACATGACAAGGATCTACAGAGAGCTCCCTGATGGACTAAATGATACACTCTCGGTTAATTTCGCTGATCTATCAAGATATTATTACATTAAAAATGCAGATCTTGGATATGATATTGGCGCAGTAGCACTTATAAATGGTGAACCTCTCTCCTACACAGTAGTTGGTACATTGATGCGAGTTGATCTCCCGGAAATATTAGAGCCCAATAGGTCGGTTGAATTTACGATTAGCTATCAATTTAAGATGCGTGATGGCTCAATATTAAGATCTCGAGGAGGTTACGAGTCCTTTCCTGATGAGCGTGATGGCGAGGGAAATTATAGCTTTATGGTTGCACAATGGTTTCCTAGAATGGTTGCCTATACTGACTATGAGGGATGGAATAATAAGGAATATATTGGTCGAGGTGAGTTCACTCTTGAGTTTGGGAATTATCAGGTTTCAATAAATGTGCCTGACGATCATATTGTTTCTGCAACTGGTGAACTTCAGAATGCAGAAGATGTTTTGACATCTATACAACTAGAAAGATTAGCAGAAGCACAAAATTCAGAGAGGCCAATTTATGTTGTGACCCCCGAGGAGGCTGCAAGAAATAAGGCTCAGCAAGCTGAAGGGAGAAAGATATGGTTTTTTGAGGCTAGCAACGTGAGGGACTTTGCATGGGCCTCTTCAAGAAATTTCATATGGGATGCCAAGGGATTTCATCAACCTGGATCAGAGCAAGAGCTTGTCATGGCGATGTCCTTTTATCCAGTTGAAGGTATGCCAATTTGGAATGATTATTCAACAGAAGTCATAGTCCATGCGATGGAAGTTTATAACCGATTTTCATTTAATTATCCTTATCCAACCGCTCAATCAGTTAGTGCTGGTTTTTTAGGTGGGATGGAGTATCCAATGATTACTTTTAATGGGCCAAGATCAGAATTAAATAATGACGGGACTAGAACATACACACTGGCCGACAAAAGATTCTTTATAGGCGTAATCATTCATGAGATTGGGCATATTTATTTTCCTATGACTGTTAATTCAGATGAAAGGCAATGGACTTGGATGGATGAAGGAATAAATAGTTTTTTAGATGGTATTGCCTCTCGCGAGTGGGATGAAGATATTCCCTGGACGGGCGTTGAGCCTAGAGATATTACTAATTATATGAGGTCAACAAATCAAGTGCCGATTATGACCAATGCTGAGAGTGTTCTCAATCCTGGACCAAATGCATACTCTAAACCAGCAGCAGCCCTTAATATTTTGAGGGAAGTTATATTAGGCAGAGATTTGTTTGATTTTGCTTTTAGAGAATATTCAAGGCGATGGAAGTTTAAACGTCCAACACCCTCTGATTTTTTCAGAACAATTGAAGAGGCAAGCGGAGTGGACCTTGATTGGTTTTGGCGTGGCTGGTTTTATACGACTGACCACGTTGATATCTCTATAGATAGAGTATTTGAACTTGAATTAAATACACTTGATCCAAACATAGACTTTAACAACTTTAGAGAGATAGAGAAATCGATACCTAGGACTTATTTTGATACACAGAATCAGAATGAAGAGAGGACGACTTGGATTGAGCGCAATCCAGATATGAAAGATTTTTATGATGAGTATGACCAGTTCACTGTGACTGATGTTGACCGACAAAGATATGAAAGATTTCTTGACTCTCTGGAACCCTGGGAGGTTGAGCGATTTCAGGAGATACAAGAAAGTGATGATTTCTTCTATTTAGTTGAATTTAGTAATTTAGGCGGTCTAGTGATGCCTATTCTTATGGAGATTGGTTATGAAGATCAATCATCTGAGGTAATTAAGCTACCGGCTGAAATATGGCGATATAACTCCGCTACAGTTAATCGTATGCTGATTAGCGAAAAACGTATTATACAAATTGCTATTGATCCAACGTTAGAGACTGCCGACGTCAATATAGAAAATAATTATTATCCACGAAGAATACTTCCATCGAGGATTGAAATCTATAAGCAAGCCATCGAGCGTACACCTACTAACAGAGATTTAATGTGTGAATTAAGCGATACTTGTGACTCGGAAGATGCCGAAGAGTAAATAAATGCATAACAAGGTTCTTACGTTTACTTTCATCATATCTCTGGCAATCAGCTTAAATGTTTTAGCCCATGAGGAACGTGTACATACCACAGAAGTCATTTTTAATGACAATACAAACTTAATTGAAATTATGCACCGGCTATCTGTGCATGACATAGAGCATTTTTATGCATTATTTTTTAATGATAATATCGACTTATTGACTTCTATCGAGGATACAGAGGCAATTGCTAAATTTGTCGTGGACCATTTTAGTTTAGATTTTTTCTGTTCAGACAGTATTTGCAATTCAAGCAATGTGCAGTATGTTGGCTCAGAGATCGATAGAGGCTATTTTTGGGTTTATCAGGAAATTGGTATCCCTAAAGACCTAACTCGTATAAGTGTAAGCAATAGTCTTTTTATGGAATTATGGGAAGGCCAGGTAAATATGTTAAGTATCGATATTAATGATAAGTTCAATAGTTATGTATTAAATAAGCATTTGCTGATTATCAACTTAGTTATTTAATGGATGTCAATAAGATAGAAAAATGAAGGCGCTCTCTTTAAGTCAATTAAGCAAAACATACGCAGGCAATGTGCATGCTGTAAAATCTATTTCTCTCGATGTTTCAGAGGGGGATTTCTTTGCGCTACTTGGGCCTAATGGCGCTGGCAAGACCACAATTATTGGAATCATTACATCCTTGGTTAATAAGACAAGCGGAACAGTCAAAGTTTTTGGTTATGACTTAGGTCGTGAGGTTGAGCGAGTAAAGTCTTGCATCGGTGTTGTTCCTCAAGAAATCAATTTAAATGGATTTGAAAAATCAAAAGATATTCTTATCAATCAAGCCGGATATTATGGTGTGCGTAGAAAAGAAGCCATCTATCGTGCAGATAAATACCTTGAACTTTTACAATTACAAGATAAAAAAAATCAGATTTCTAGAAGTTTATCGGGCGGCATGAAACGTCGTTTAATGATTGCTAGGGCGCTTATGCATGAGCCCCGCCTATTAATATTAGATGAGCCAACAGCGGGTGTTGATATAGAGATTAGACGTTCAATGTGGGAATTTTTAGAGCAAATTAATAAAGAGGGCAGAACCATTATATTGACTACTCATTATTTAGAAGAGGCAGAAAGTCTTTGTAGAAATATAGCCATTATTGATGATGGTAATATTATTGAAAATGACTCTATGGAGAATGTTGTAAAGCAATTACAACGTGAAGTATTTGTGATTACCTTTTCTGCCCCTGTTTCTAATCTTCAGCCCTTCGAAGGCATGCCATTTTTGAAGCGCAACGAGATTGAAGTGGAAATTGAAATGCCAAGCTTAAGTAACTTAAATAAATTAATTGCCTTTTTTGATGATCAGCAAATCCAAGTTACATCGATGCGACCCAAAAGAAATCGCCTTGAGGAACTTTTTGTAAAATTACTTGATAGGAAGCACGAATAAATGAAACCAAGCATACTAGAAATTAATTTGATTGGGCTATCTTCTTTGGTGAGGAAAGAGGTAAAGCGCATCTATAGAATTTGGGTCCAAACGATTGTGCCACCAGCTATTACCATGACACTTTATTTTGTTATCTTTGGCAGTCTTATCGGAAGCAGAATTGGATTAGTGGAGGGTTATCCTTATATGACCTTTATTGCACCGGGCTTAATTATGATGTCCATTATCACAAATTCCTTTGGCAATGTGGTGGCATCTTTCTTCTCAGGAAAACTTCAAAGACACTTAGAAGAGCTACTAGTGTCGCCTATGTCTTCCTTAGCTATACTTTTTGGGTTTGTCACGGGGGGTGTAATCAGGGGGTTATCTGTAGCGGCTTTAGTAACCGTGGTTGCAACGTTTTTTACAGAGCTAACCGTAGTTCATCCAGGTATTACAATATTAGTTGTCTTGCTCACTTCGATTAGCTTCTCCCTAGCGGGACTTATTAATGCTGTATTTGCTAAGAACTTTGATGACATATCTATTATTCCCACTTTTATTTTAACGCCACTAACTTATTTAGGCGGGGTATTCTTCTCTATAGATATGCTATCGGAGTCTTGGCAGTTAATTGCCAGATTTAACCCCATGTTTTATATGGTTAATGCTTTCAGGTACGGCATGTTAGGAGTTTCTGATATCGACATCAAGCATGGCCTTGCAGTTATTATTCTTTTTACAGTCTTCCTTTTTTCAATAGCGTATTACTTGTTGAAAACAGGAAAAGGCATTAGAGAGTAAGCAATGATGTTAACTTAGAATGTCAAAGCAAATCAGCGACTCTTTCACGTTCCTTTCTTAACTCTTGCTCTGTTGCTTTTAGCATATTGCTACTAAATTCATCAATCTCAAGATCTTGAACAATTGTGTAGGATCCATTGGAGCATACAACTGGAAAGCTAAATACTAATCCTTCTGCGATACCATAGCTTCCATCAGACATGACGCCCATGCTTACCCAGTCGTCATCTGCACTGCCGTTAATCCAGTCTCTCATATGATCAATTGCAGCTGAAGCAGCTGAAGCAGCTGACGAGGCTCCTCTGGCTTTAATAATAGCAGCACCCCTTTGTTGTACAGTCGGTATAAGCTCATTACGATACCAGCCTTGATCGATTTGATCTTTAATACTCTCGTCTTTAGAGGTTGTAAATCTGATGTCAGGATATTGCGTAGCAGAGTGATTGCCCCAAATAATCATTTGCTTGATATCAGATGATTGAGCGCCAATTTTTTGTGCTACTTGGCTTATGGCGCGATTATGGTCAAGCCGGGTCATGGCAGTAAAGTTACGTGGGTCAATGTCTGGAGCATTTTCTCTTGCGATTAAGGCGTTAGTATTAGCTGGATTACCAACAACTAAAACTTTAACGTCTTCTGAGGCATGAGCATTAAGTTTCTTACCTTGCACAGAGAAGATTGCCGCATTAGCTAATAGAAGATCTTTTCTTTCCATGCCATCTGATCTAGGCCGAGCGCCGACAAGAAAAGCACAGTCAGCATCTTTGAAAGCAACCGCAGGGTTGTCAGTAGTAACGATCTCATCGAGCAGTGGAAATGCGCAATCATCTAGCTCCATTTTTACGCCTTCAAGCGCCCCTAATGCCGGATTTATTTCAAGAAATTGAAGTCTTATTTTTTGGTTTGGACCAAAGACTTGACCAGAAGCCACTCTAAAAGCAAGTGCATAGCCAATCTGACCAGCACCACCAGTTATAGCAATATTCTTCACTGCGTGATTGTTTTCACTCATATTGTATTTTCCTTGTGTTAGGGAGTGGCAGCGGTAGCAAGAAAAGCTAACCTCTGTTCATTAAAAGCAGCCGCAACTGCTTCGATTTCTGTTGCGACAGCATTAAATCGCCCGATCATAATTGCCCTAAATTCATCAGTTGCATCATCGCCTTCAACTTCTAGCGATGCATTAATGCAGTCTTGATAGTAATTCATGTCTGAGACAAATTGACGGATATTACCTTGTCCAGCAACCATATCCTCAAGACTAGCGCTAGAGCCATCTGGGATTTCAACAAGATCAGGATACACACATTCTTGTGCATATATGTTTCCCGAAAGAGCAAAAATTAAACAAATGCTATAAAAAGACTTAGAGCTAATCATAGAGTTCTCCTAAGTGACCTAATTTATGAAACTATATATTATCATGAGGACATAGCCAATATATAAGTAGAAATACCCTTATTATTTAAATAATTGAGATTATACTTATCCCAAATGAATGCATTTGAGCTGAAATTAGATAACGATAGAGATATTTGGCGATTTCTTTCAGAAAACAAAAAGGGTATCGAACGCGAAATTTTGAGAGTAGATCAATTTGGTCGCATTTCACAAAAGCCACACCCGATGTCCCTTGGATCTGCGTTAGCTCATCCATACATTACAACTGATTACTCCGAAGCGCTCTTAGAGTTGGTAACTCCGCCATTAATTTCTTCAGATGAACTAGAAAGTTATCTTCTTAACATTCATTATTATATTTATACCAATCTGGAAGATGAAATCTTATGGTCATCGAGCATGCCCTTTTTACATGAAAAAAACCAACAAATTCCATTAGCTTTTTATGGTGTTTCAGCTGAGGGGAAATATAAGACTACATATCGCAAAGGGCTTGCTATGCGTTATGGGGAGTTAATGCAAGCGATTTCAGGCGTGCATTTTAACTTTTCGTTTAGTGATAATTTTTTATCTGCTTATCTTGGCGAGCCTTTGGGTTCAAAACAATTTCAAGAGAAGTCATCCAATTTATATATGCATTTGGCGAGAAACTACCAGAGATTTTCCTTTTTTCTTGTTTATTTATTTGGCGCCAGTCCTTGTGTCTCTAAAAATTACAAAGATGGGATGAAAGATGAACTTACTGACTTTGATATTGATACATGGATAGCAAAAGACTCAACTTCATTAAGAATGAGTGATATCGGATATAATAATTTTTCTCGGTCACAAATATATTGCTCTCTTAATTCCCTCGATAGTTACGTTGAGGACTTAAGGTACGCACTAACAACTAAATCTGAAAATTTTTCGACACAAAAAAAAGACGAGCGACAAGGTATTTATTCGCAGTTAAATGACAACCTTCTCCAAATTGAGAATGAATACTATGCAAACGTTAGACCAAAGGCTGATGTAAGCTCAGGCCACCGCCCGATTAAAGCCCTTAAAGAGAATGGAGTTAGCTATATAGAGATTCGTTCAATTGACCTTAACCCCTTCTCTCCTATTGGTATTGATAAGGGCCAAATGCATCTTATTGAAATGTTCTTAATTTGTTGTGCCCTTTGGAAGAGCGATCCTATTGGTGAGGGTGAGCACGATGAGATTTATGCTAGAGATCTTTTAATAGCTAAAAAGGGTAGGAAGAAGAATCTAGAGTTACCCTTCTTAGAAAAAAAAGTAAAATTAGACGATGTAATGAATTCTATTTTTGATTCTTTGGAAAAAGTTACAACGGTTATGGATAACAAGGCTTACGAAACTTCACTAAGATCTTGGAGGCAGAAATTTAATCAAAGGAAAACTATTTCTTATGAATTTATAGATCAACTTTCAGAATCTAAGCTATCTTTTCAAGATTTTATTTTAGCCCTTTCAGCTTCGCATCAAGACACTATGTTGAATCAGTTTAAACCTGATGCCTTAACTCAAGACAGGCTGCGCACTTTAGTAGGTCAGTCACTATCAAGTCAAAAGAAAAAAGAGATGGAATCAGTAAGCTTTGAGACCTACTTGAGCGATAGTTTTTATAAAGATTAAAGCCAATCGACCAATGATTTATCTACACTTTTTTGACTGCTGAGAATTTTTTTAGCCTTAGCATAGGTTATCGGCTCATTTAACGATTCAACCCCAACAAGCTGATCACCCATAAAATGGGTGATGGTTAATTGTCCGCTCCCCTTTTTTGTGATTACCGACTCATCAGCAAGCTCTGGATATCCTACCATTTGGAGGTGCATGTCCCCTTGACGTGACCAAAACCAAGGAAAGTCATGAAGCTCTTCCTCGCCCTTAAATAGATTACGCCCTGCGATGCGGCCTTGATAATGGGCATGCGAAACAGCTGTTGTCATGCTCGGCTTACCATTTATAGGATTAACGTATTCGGTACAATCGCCCGCCGCATAGATATCAGCTATGTTTGTCTGACACTTTGAGTTAACTAATATTCCATTATTTATTTTTATAGCACTCTCTTTTAACCATTCAATATTAGGAGTTGACCCTGCAGCTTCTAATATTAGGTTGACCTTAATAAGATGCTGACCCGTTTTAATTAGGTATTGCTTTTGGGTATTAACAATTTCGTTTACTGATTCATTAGTTAAGATCTTTATTCCTTTTAATGCTGCATTCATGTGAAGTGCTTTAGCTATTTCAGCATGATTAGTTCTTTTTAGGATCCTATCCTCTTTCTCAATGAGTGTAATATCAGGAATATACCGACTCAACGAGCAGGCAGTCTCTAGCCCAATAAAGCCACCTCCGATAATGCACAATTTTTTAGTTTTTAAAGCGGCTTCTTTAAGTTTTAATGCCTCATGCATGCTGTTTAAATGAAGAGTAGTTGGGGAGCCTATTTTAGTTATGGGAATTGATTTAGGCTTGGCTCCAGTTGCTATAATTAATTGGTCGAAAGGATATTCAGCGCCAGAATCACTTATTAGTATTTTTTTATTGCAGTCAATATTATGAATTACAGTGTTAGAAATAATATTAATTCTATTTTTTTCATAAAAATCATTATTTCTAAAATATAGATTTAATTTGTCTGTAGGTGTTGTAAGAAATTCCTTAGATAGCGGTGGTTTATGATAGCCAGAAGTGGCTTCGCCAGAGATAATCGAAATCTTCTGATTGGTTTTATATTTTAAAATTTGACTCAATGCACCCTGTGTCGCATGCCCGTGCCCCACAATAACGATTTGTTTAGTCATAACTGCTGTGATTATAAATTAGTTGTTTTTGAGCTTGGATAAAACAAGAATAACCTTAATCTTTAAATTTTGGAGTGGCTTCCATCACAAATTGGTTGTGAAGCGGTATGTTTGCAACCACAAAAGTATAAGGTTTTTGTTTCATTAGCATTATATTTTAGAGGTGTAAAAGATGTATCTTTATGGGACCCGTCGCAGAAGGGTTGGCCGTTGCTTTCCCCACAAGTACACCAATAGTAAGTTTTTCCTGATTCAACACTAACAGCATACGGTGCTTTTTGTGAGATGTGTGGCTTCATTTCTCTCTCCTGTAATTTTCCTTATAGTCATTATTGCCACAAAGAAGTAACATTAAATAGTATTTTATTAAATTATAATATTTATTAAGTTATGCAAAATAAAATAATTCAAATTGAGAGATTTGGCGATTCTGATGTGCTCAATTTTGTTGATGTTGCTATTCCAAAACCACAACCAAATGAGGTGTTGATTAAGCATGAATCAATAGGGTTAAATTTTATTGATATTTACTTCAGATCAGGGCTTTATCCAATTAGCCTGCCTTCTGGTTTGGGGTGCGAGGGCGCTGGTCTTGTGATTGCTTGTGGAAGTAGCGTAAAGAAGTTTAGTGAAGGTGATCGAGTTGCCTATTGCTCGCCACCCCCTTTAGACGGTTATGCTCAGTATCGAGTCATCGATAGTAAGTATCTTGTGATTATCCCGAATAGTATTAATTTTGAGACTGCTTCAGCCGTTATGCTGAAGGGTTTAACTTCATGGTACCTATTAAGAGAAACCTACCCAGTACAACCAGGTGAGACGATAGTGGTTTATGCCGCCGCCGGAGGTGTAGGAAGTCTCATGGTGCAATGGGCCAAGCATCTTGGAGTTAAAGTGGTTGGCATTGTCGGAAATACTGACAAGGCAAAAAGAGTTATTGAGCTAGGTTGCGATTATGTATTAATTAGTGGTCAGGATTTATCAAATCAGGTTAAAGAGCTTACTTCAGGCAAAGGAGTTTCGGTAGTCTACGATTCAGTTGGGAAGGACACATTAAATGACTCACTAAAAATGCTGAGCCCTAGAGGGTTATTGGTAAGCTTTGGCAACGCATCAGGGCCGGTGACGAATTTTTCTATTGGTGATCTAGCCAAGCATGGCTCACTTTTTTTAACACGCCCCACTCTATGGACTTATATTGCTGATCCTGAATCATTGGATAGAGGGGCCGCGGAACTTTTTGAACTTATTGAACGTGAGATCATTAATGTAACTATTGGGCAGCGATACCAGTTAGCTGAGGCTAAAACTGCCCACGAGGACCTACAGGCACGAAAAACTCATGGTTGTACGGTTTTAATTCCATGACTCAGGCGTAATGTTGACTTTGTTTCCAAAGATTAACCCTTATGACATGGGTTACTTCGAACAAGGAGAGCATCGTATTTATTATGAGCAGTCTGGGAACCCACAGGGGAAGCCGGTAATATTTTTACATGGCGGCCCTGGTGGCGGTGGAGATGAGAATGCAAGACGTTTTTTTGATCCTTTGCACTACAGAATTATTATTATGGACCAAAGAGGCTGCGGTAGAAGTGAGCCATTAGGGTGTATATCAAATAATACGACATGGGACCTTGTAGAAGATACACATCTATTAAAGGAGTTTTTAGGTATTGATGCATGGGTGGTGTTTGGAGGCTCGTGGGGCAGTACGCTCGCAATGGCTTATGCCCAGACCTACCCTAGTGAAATTACGGCACTCATCCTTCGGGGTATTTTTATGCTAAGGGACAAGGAAATTCAATGGTTTTATCAGAAAGGAGCAAGCTTTATTTATCCTGAGGAATGGCAGCGCTACATTTCAATTATTTCTGAAAACAAAAGAACTGATCTCTTAGGTGCGTACCACCAGATGCTTCATTTTGGGACGCATGAGGAAAAATTAACAGCTGCTAAAGCTTGGTCTCGATGGGAGGGAGCAACAAGCTGTTTGAATCAGAACCACGACCTTATTGCGCATTTTTCTGAAGATAAGTTTGCATTAGCACTCGCATTAATTGAGACTCATTATTTTAAAAATAAGGGCTTTTTCTCAAAGGAAACGCAACTCTTAGATAATGTGGGTAAGATAAGGCATATCACAACTGTAATTGTACAGGGTAGATATGATATTGTTTGTCCAATTCAGACTGCTTATGAATTGCATAGGGTTTGGCCAGAGGCAAATTTTATTGTCGCAAAAAATTCAGGACATAGCGCTTTTGAAGATGAGATTACAGATTATTTGGTACGAGCTACGAATCAGTTTTTGAACAAGGATTAAATGAATAAGACACTTATCAAAGAAGCTAATATTGTTAATGAAGGAAAGGTTATTGAGGGGGATGTTTTAATCATTGGTGACCGTATTGAATGCATTGATACCGGTATTAAAGCTGATGGCATTAAACATGTCGTAGAAGCAAAGGGCAAGTGGTTGACGCCTGGCTTTATTGATGATCAGGTTCATTTTAGAGAGCCAGGATTAACTGATAAGGGAACAATTGCAACGGAGTCAATGGCTGCGATTGCCGGGGGTACGACTTCTGTTATGGATATGCCTAATACCTCCCCCCCATCAACTTCCAGAGAAGCGATTAAAAATAAGATTCAGTATGCGATGGGTAAAACGTATGCTAACTATTCAGCTTATATGGGTGCTACTAATTACAATATAGAAGAGATTAAAGCCCTAACAAAAGGGGAGGCTTGTGGGATAAAGGTTTTCATGGGCGCCTCAACAGGCAATATCCTTGTCGATGACCCTGTGGCGCTCGAGTTAATATTTAAGTATGCACAGATTCAGATTGTGACGCATTGTGAAGACTCGCCAACCATCGATAAGAATATAGCTCAATATAGAAAGCAGTTTGGCAGCAGCATATTGCCTGAATGTCATGTTGAGATACGTAGCAGGGAGGCGTGCTATAAGTCATCGAGCTATGCGGTTGATTTAGCAAGACGTCATGGCTCTAAGTTACATGTGCTTCATCTGACAACCGCAGAAGAACTAGATCTTTTTTCTATTGGTGAAGTGAATAATAAGAGCATTACTGCGGAGGTGTGCGTACATCACCTCTGGTTTAGCAGAAAAGATTACGGTCATCTAGGCAATTTAATCAAGTGCAATCCATCAGTAAAAGAAGAGAGCGATCGTTTGGCTCTATTATCAGCATTGAAGAATCAAAGAATTGATGTGATCGCCACCGATCATGCACCTCATCTTTTATCTGAGAAGGAGCAAAATTATTTTGATGCACCATCAGGATTGCCCCTGATACAGCATGCATTTCAGATGGTAATTGAGCTTTCACGAAAAGGTCATTTTAGTATTGCTGATGCCATCAAGTATGCTTGTCATAACCCATCCGTCTTATTTGGAGTTAAAGAGCGAGGCTTTATCAGAGAGGGTTATTTTGCTGATCTAGTCTTGATTGATCCAAATCAAAAGACCAGCGTTAATCAAGATGATTTGCATTATAAGTGTAATTGGAGCCCACTTGAAGGGCACCATTTTAATCAGGCCATTCTACAAACTTACCTTAATGGAAGTTTGGTATTTGATCATGGAAAAATTATAGGTGGTCCATCTGGAAGGGCTTTAAGCTTTGTTTCTAATGGGTAAAAAAATACCGGAGACTTAGGAACTACTACTGATCTAAGCCCCCGGTAAGTATTAACCAATAACAGGGGGCTGTCATTGGTTTTGGGGGAATCTTAACCTCGGCTTGCCATTAAGAGAGCCAAGCTCCACACGTTACGCTTTGGTGGGAAATAATCATTGATGGTAGAAATTGATAATTCGAAGGAATCAATTACCAAACTAGTTGATGTGACATCTTCATTTCCGTAGAGCCCTTTTGGCTCAATTATGCTCACTTCTTCCATAGCTTGTATGCTTGGTAGGTAGATGAAAGAAAGAAGTGCTATATAAAAGTATTTCATTTTTTGTTCCTTTAAAAAGTAATTGCCTATATTTATCATATGCAATTAGCGTGCCAAACTCTAAAAATGCTCTTTTATAAGGAATTGTTTATTGGCGACATATATAAAATTACTAAATAACGTAATTATTACGAAATAATATAATATATAATTACGGAAATACATAAATTTATAATGCTGATGAATAAAAAAACGGATTGGTATCAAAAGTTTTTAAAAGATTGCCCTATGATGGTTCTGTTTCTCGATGAGTCTGGCGCGATTCAGGATCTGAGCAATGAGTTGCTTCATAAAATAGGGTATGACATTAAAGAAGTCCTTGGAAAATATCCTCAGGATTTTTGCACCCCTGATAGCCGAGATAAAATTCTACAGGTATACACCCCCATGCTTCGTAAGAATAAAGTGATCAATGGAGCGGAAATCAATCTGGTTGATATTGAAGGAAAAATCATACCATTGATCTCGCATGTTCGATTGATAACTCATGAACAAAATAATGCTTATCGTAGTTTTGTTTTTTTCTTTGATCAGCAGCATGAGCATTTAGATTACTTTAAGGTGCTCTACCGTCACTCGCCTGCAATGTTGGTTACATTAAATAAAAATAATGAAATCACTGATGTTAGTAATCGCTGGGTAAAAAAAATGAACTATGAATTAATAGATGTATTGGCTAAACCAATTGGTGATTTCTTAGTAAATGATAGCGATCTAATTGATCAGCTTGAAATGATGGCAAGTGGATCTAATTTAGATAATGTGGCAGCGGCATTTATAAGAAAGGATGGTGTATTAATGGAAACCCTTGTGAGCACAAACATGGATCTTAGAGATAGCGATAGACCATTAACTTACTTCGCTGTTAAGGATGTGACAGAGCAAAATAAAATTACAAGGCAGCTACAGGAAACTGCACATGAAAACACCAGGTTGCGCGAAGAGTTAGAAAAAGAGCGCGATTACCTTCGAGAAGAGGTGAAGGTATCAATGAATTTTGGACAGATTATTGGTGAGAGCATAGAGCTTAAAAAAATGCTTTCAAAAATTGAAGCTGTTGCCCGAACGCCAGTAAGTGTCCTTGTAGAGGGTGAGTCTGGAACTGGAAAGGAAATGATAGCTCGAGTGATACATGATCAAAGCCAAAGATCAGATGGACCGTTGGTAAAGGTAAATTGTGCTGCAATACCCTCTGAGTTATTTGAAAGCGAATTTTTTGGTCATGTGAAGGGCTCATTTACTGGTGCTTATAAGGATCGGATGGGAAAATTTAAGTTAGCTGATGGGGGAACTCTATTTCTAGATGAGATTGCTGAGATACCCCTTGATCTTCAAAGTAAGTTGTTGAGAGTTATTCAGGAGGGTGAATTTAACGCGGTGGGTGACAATACTATTATCAAGTCTGATGTTCGTTTGTTGGCTGCCACTAATAAGAATTTAGAGGCTTTGATAGAAACGGGTAAATTTAGAGAAGATCTTTATTATCGGCTAAGTGTGTTCCCTATCGATGTGCCACCTTTGAGGGAAAGGGGTAACGATGTGATTCAATTAGGGGCACATTTTCTAAAGTTAGCTTGTAAGGATTTAGGTAGGCCAAATTTAACGCTTAGCAATAGTGATTTATTACTTATTGAGAAATACAGCTGGCCTGGAAACATTCGAGAGTTGAAAAATGTGATGGAGAGAGCAGTTATTTTAAGTGGTGATCAGCACTTAAGGCTTGATTATGCAATGAGTGATTTGGGGATTAGATCACCATCAAATAATACTTTAAAGTCAGAGAAATTTGTTGAATCTAGTGGCATCATGACAAGTGCTCAACTAGAAGCATTTCAGCGAGCTAATTTGTTAAAAGCGCTTGAGTTATGTAAATGGAGGGTGTCCGGACCAGAAGGCGCTGCAGCTATCCTGGAGGTCAAGCCAACCACCTTATATGACCGAATAAAAAAATATGGACTTAAAAAGTGAGTAGCTTAAAGAAATTATTTTTGCTAATCTAAAATTTGTGAATTTAAAAGACAAATTATTTCTAGCAACTTCAGCTCTTATAAAGAGCGGTCATATTAAGGACCGGCTAGCAAATGCTTATGAATATTTTTTGACTGATATTGAATCTGAGTTCATCAGCAATGAGGAACTCAAAGCGATGTTTTTATCATTAAAATCTAAATTACATGATGACAATTCGATTAAGCAAAAAGTTAATAAGTTATCTAATAAGGATGCAGAGAAGCTAGCTAAACGTATCTTTGATATGTTACAAATAAGTCAGAGTCAAGACACTAAATTTGGCCCAAAAGTTATCATAGAAAAAAAAGTCGAAAAGGTAATCACTCCAAGCTTTCTCAAGAAGTAGATATCTCCTTCTTATGAAATTTTATTAAGACGATGACGATAAACCCAATGAGGTAGAGCATGGGGATACTTACATCTAATTTCATTTGCCAAATAAAATGTATTAATACTGATAAGGCTGAAAAGTAAATCAGACGATGAATTTTTTTCCATACCAATCCTAGCTTAATTTGTGATTTTTTGGTGGAAGTTACTGCCAACGGAACAAGCGATAGAAAAGCTACCATGCCTGCAATAATGTAGGGGCGCCCCATAAAGTCATCAGTAATATTTAAGATAGATAGATTTCGATCTATAAATATATAAACCATCATGTGGATTGCTGCATAAAAAAATATATATAAGCCAAGCATACGCCGAAAAAGCAAGATCAATTGTAGTGACCTTATTCTGGCAACGATGGGTAGCGAGAGCGTAATCATCATCAGATTTAGTGCAGTATTTCCAGTACGGTGTAGAACGCTTTCTACAATATTAGGTCCAAGGGAATAAAACTCCAGTATCCCAAAAATGATAATAATAAATGGCAAAAGGACGGTAATAAAAATTATCCAACGGAGTATGAGTAGTTTAATAGTTAAATCTCATTAATAGTAGACAGACAAATCCATACCGTTATAAAGGTTGGCAACTTGGTCTGCATAACCATTAAACATTTCTGTAGGTTCTCTGGGAGAAAAAAATCCTTGCCCTAGGACACGCTCATAGGCTTGACTCCAACGAGGGTGGCTTACGTTTGGGTTAACGTTAGAGTAAAAGCCATATTCTCTAGAGTTTGCCATATTCCAGCTTGTTTCAGGTTGTGATTCAGTAAAGACAACCTTCACGATAGATTTAATGCTCTTGAATCCATACTTCCAGGGCACTACAAGCCTTAGTGGCGCACCATTTTGATTAGGTAATGTTTTCCCATAAAGACCGACTGCTAAAAAGCTTAGTGGGTGCATTGCTTCTTCAATTGTTAGGCCTTCTCGGTATGGCCAATCAAGAATTCTCGAGCGTTGCCCAGGCATCTGATCAGTATCGTAAAGTGTGTAAAATTGTACATATTTAGCTTTTGATGTTGGTTGAAATTGCTCTAGCCATTTATTGAGAGGGAATCCAACCCACGGAACGATCATTGACCAAGCTTCAACGCATCGGAGCTTATAGATCCTCTCCTCTAATGGTGGTTGCTGAAGATCTTCAACGGGAAACGTTCCCGTATGGGTAGCCTCTCCTTCAATAGTGATATTCCATGGTGAAGTTCTAAGGGTATGAGCGTTTCTTGCAGGATCGAGTTTATCAACACCAAACTCATAGTAATTGTTGTAGTTCGTAATATCCTCATAGGAATTTAGAGGCCCCGGTATAGGCCTATCCCAAGGTTGAAAGTTATCTATAACCTGAATGTCGGCGTTTAGTTGATTAGGGAGCAGTCCGAGCGCAATTGCCGAAGCCACAAATTGTCTTCTATTGATAAACACATTTTCAGGTGTAATATCAGAAGATTTAAACTTGTTAATGCCGAGTTTTTTTGACCACATAACCATAAATTTATTGTACTAATTTGAACCTATATAGTAACTTGAATAATACAAATTATATAAGCTTAGTTTTTTTGAGGAGGCAGAATGAAGTTAATAACCGCAATTATTAAACCCTTTGTCCTAGAGGATGTTAGGACAGCTTTATCTGAGGCTGGCGTTCAGGGATTGACCGTATCTGAGGTCAAAGGTTTTGGTAGACAAAAAGGTCATACAGAGATGTATCGGGGCGCTGAGTACGTGGTAGATTTTCTTCCCAAAGTGAAACTAGAATTAGTGGTTCCTGATGATCTAGCGGATCCTGCTATTGAGGCTATTATGCAATCTGCAAGTTCTGGTAAAGTAGGGGATGGAAAGATCTTTGTTACGGAGGTAGCTGAAGTTTATCGTATTAGAACTGGTGAAACCGGCGAAGATGCACTTTAATTTTGGGAAAATTTTATATGAAATATTTAAGTTTAATTTTTATTTTGTTTTCAACTCAACTTTTTGCACAAGAGCTCGATACTGGAACTAACGCATGGTTGATGACGTCAACAGCCTTGGTACTTTTTATGACCATACCTGGACTGGCTGCCTTTTATTCAGGCTTGGTTGCACAACGTAACGTCCTATCAGTATTAATGCATTGCTTTGTGATTTGCTGCACGGTCACTGTGCTGTGGATTTTATATGGCTATACCATGACTTTTGGTTCGACGATAAACGGTATGGTTGGATCCATTGGACCAGCATTTCTTTCTTCGATTTCAATTGACTCGATGTCGGTGTCGGGTAATTTTCCTGAAACCACGTTTGTGATGTTTCAGCTAACATTTGCAATTATTACTCCTGCGCTCATAGTGGGTGCATTCGTAGAGCGAGTGAATTTTTCTCCAATGATATTATTTGTTATTGCTTGGATGACATTGGTTTATTTTCCTGTCGCTCACTGGATATGGGGTGGTGGATGGCTAGGCGACATGGGCTATCGTGATTTTGCTGGCGGCGCCGTTGTTCACACAACTGCAGGTATTGCTGCGATCGTCTTTGCTATTTTCTTGGGACCGAGAAAGGGGTTTCCAAGAGTACCTATGCCGCCACATAATCTTCCCCTGACCGTGCTGGGAGCGGGGATGTTGTGGGTTGGTTGGTTTGGCTTTAATGGAGGCAGTGCGCTAGCTGCTGACGGTGCAGCTAGTATGGCTATTCTTGTTACTCATATAAGCGCTTCGGTAGCAGCCCTTGTTTGGGCTGGCATTGAATGGGTCAAGTTCGGTAAGCCTAGTGTCTTAGGTGTGGTGACTGGCATGGTGGCCGGCTTAGCTACCATAACTCCTGCGTCAGGCTTTGTGGGACCATTAGGAGCTTTTATGATTGGTATTACCGCGGGTGCCGGATGTTTTTATGCGACCCAATCAATGAAAAAGCGTTTTGGTATAGATGACTCGCTTGATGTATTTCCAGTCCATGGCGTCGGTGGCGTTATGGGATTATTGCTAACCGCTATTTTTTCATCAGAACAATTTGGTGGATTGGGTCTAGATGAAGGGGTGAGCATAATGGGTCAACTCAATGTTCAGATCTTAGGTACGGTTGCAGTGATTATCTGGACGTTATTAGTTTCTTATATATTGTTAAAACTTATTAATGGTGTACTACCTGTCAGGGCATCAGAGTGGGATGAGATCGAAGGGCTGGATATCTCTACGCATGATGAAAAGGGTTACAATCTCGACAATATCTAAATTTAGTTTGCTTGTATTACTGCTTGCATTGCGAGTGTAGGTAGATAGTAAAAAGAGAAGGTCTCGGTGAGATTCTCGGTTGCTACAGCCTCACCATTAATCATTATAGGACGGTAACGTTTGTCTCTAAGTGAGGCATATACTGTTCCATCTTTAAATCCTTCCGGGTTAGACTCGATAATCGTGATGTTCCTAGTGCGGCCACGTTCATCGATAATGTAATCTGCAATAACCAGCCCTGGGAGCCCGCGTTCGTCATCTTGATTGGTAAGTCCCCTAGTATTAGGTCGTGGGGTTATCATGGCAACAGGTGCCTCAAACCACGCTTTTACTTCTTCAGGATATACTCCATCCCTTAATGATATGGCCCACGCACGGTTGTATGAATCCATCCCATCGCCGACCCGACTAAATGCTGTATGCCAATCACCCAGGTCTCTATAGACTAATGCTTTTTCTATATTACTTAGTATAGGCTCATCATATCGATTCATTAAGCGCTCAGCTCTTAGGAGGTAACCGAGGCCATTTTGGTCATCCATGCGCTGCCTACGGTAACTACGGTAACTGTTGCCAAGCTCTCTGAAGGCTCTTACTAGGTTAGGGCTATTGGAGCCCTCTATTTCTCTAATCATATCTATAAGCTCGATAAGAATAGATTGACCGTGAGGAATTTGCCCTGAAACAATGAACCATTCTGCATACTCATAAAGGTAATTCATTCTCAAATCTGGATCTTCATTGGACATGCGTCTCGCAATCCTATAAGCCTCATTCTGAAGGGCGAGTCCTTGATCAGTTTGATTGGACCTTAATAGTAGATTTGCTTGATAGCGCATAATCTCGAGCTGAATTGGGTTAAGAAGTCCAAGTGATCTTCGGGTAATTAGCCGGGCATCCTCAAAGATGTCAAATGCCGCAGTATAGTTTTCTAAATCGTTGTAATTTGCACCCATGGTTTGCAATGGGGCAACATTGGCATAAGCAAATGACCCCTCTTTATTAAAGTTGTAGTTGAGTACCTCATAGAGCAATTCATTTGATTCTTCGTAAAGCTCAATACTTCTTTGTATGAGTGCTAGATCCAAGATTGAATTAATATATTCTTCACTTTCTTCCCCGTATTCAGCTCTTAACGTGTCAGATAAGCTAAGCGCAAGTGGGTAGGCTTGAAAAAAATTTTCCTGATCAACTTGGACTTTTAATTGATCGCGTGTTTCGATAATAAATAGGAGAGTTGAGTGATTTAATTCACCTGAAATAGGATTATCTTCGATATCAGACATCGGCCTTGGCTGAGCAACCAAGTTTGCTGGAGTCACTAGGGATCCAAAAAGTGCTAATAGTACTATGATCGCTAGATAATAAGGGCTATAATTTTGCTTGTGCAACAGGTAAGCATTAGCTTTAAAAATTAAATATTTAACTTGATTTCTACTCATACCACTCCAGAATAGCAAACTATTAAAATGAAGGCACAATTAATTAGTAACCCCTTTATATTGTACAATGCGTAAAATTATCTATAATAGCTTTTTTACTTTGAAGCAACTAAGTACAAATGATGTTACCCCTGTTTTTAATCAATACTAATGAGACATATAAGGTTTTAATTTAAAAAATGAAACCCACACAAACCGAAGGTACAGAATATTTCCATCAAGTAGTTGACTGCCAGTGGGCATGTCCTAGTCATACTGATGTGCCTGAATATATAAGATTGATTGCTCAAGGACGATATACCGATGCTTATATGCTCAATAGAGATAGTAACGTTTTTCCAGGTATTTTAGGAAGAGTCTGTGATCGACCCTGTGAGCCTGCCTGTAGACGTAGTCGTGTTGATGAGGATGAGAAGCCGGTAGCTATTTGCCGTCTTAAGCGAGTCGCTGCTGATCACCGTGAAGATATTACAGATCGCTTACCCAAGGCGCCTAAGGAGACTAATGGTAAACGTATCGCCCTTATTGGTGCTGGTTGCGCCTCCCTAACTGTTGCCAATGATTTGGCGCCTATGGGTTATGAATGTGTCATTTTTGAAGCCTTAGGTACGGCTGGCGGATTAATGAGAACAAATATCCCATCATTTAGACTCCCAGCTAAAGTGCTAAATGAGGAAATTGACTATATTTTAGATATTGGTATTGATCTTCGTTTAAATACCCCTATTAACAGCATGAAGGCATTATTAAATGATGGGTTTGATGCTGTATTTGTTGGTTCGGGCGCTCCTAAGGGCAAGAACTTAAGTATCCCGGGGCGCGAAGAGGCTTCTAATATTCATATAGGTATACAGTGGTTAGAGTCGGTTGCATTCGAGCATGTTGACCAGATTGGTAAGCAAGTACTAATTATTGGTGTTGGCAATACAGCGATGGATTGCTGCCGTACTTCACTACGTTTAGGCGCCTCTGAAGTTAAGGTAATGGCCAGAAAACCTAGGGAGTTCTTTAAAGCTTCTGATTGGGAGCTTGAGGATGCTGAAGAGGAAGCAGTAGACATTGTGATTAATCATTCACCTAAAGCTTTTGTCCATGAAAACGGAAAATTAGTAGGAATGCTTTTTGAGCAACTTGAGTATGAGTTTGATGATGATGGCAGAATTACAGAAACTAAAGTTGTTGGTGAGCAATTATTTCCTTGTGATGATGTGATTCTAGCAATTGGTCAGGATAATGCTTTCCCATGGGTGGAACGAGACCTTGGAATCGAATTTGACGAGTGGGAGGTCCCTAAAGTTGATGAGGTAACGTTTGAGTCCACACGTCCAGGTTTATTCTTTGGTGGTGATGCCGCTTTCGGACCTAAAAATATTATTTGGGCCGTTGAGCATGGCCATCAGGCAGCGATTTCTATCCATAAATATTGTGAGGAGGAATCACTTTCAGATCGTCTACCTCGCGGGGTTAATCTAATAACCGCAAAGATGGGTATGCATGAGTGGAGTTACAGTAATGATTTTGATCCTGCTGAACGACGCGTGGTTCCAAATGTTGAGTTGGTTGAAAGATTTAAGAAGCTTGATATAGAGGTGGAGCTTGGGTTTACTGCGGAGCAAGTTGCCGTTGAAGTTGAGCGGTGCCTTAATTGCGACTTACAAACGGTCTTCACTACTGATGCTTGTATTGAGTGCGATGCTTGTATGGATATCTGTCCGGTTGATTGTCTTACCATTACAGATAATCAAGAGTCAGAAGATGAGCTGAAGAAACACTTGCGTGTGCCAGTGATTGACTCAAAGGCTCTATTGTATGTATCTGACGCTCTTCCTCAAACAGGAAGAGTGATGGTTAAAGATGAAAACTTATGTGTTCATTGTGGTCTGTGTGCTGAGCGATGTCCGACTGGTGCTTGGGATATGCAAAAGTCTTGGGTGGAGGCACAGCGTGCCACCACTAATCCTTTACCGAATAATACACCATGTCAAAAAAACCAGAAGACCGCTTAAATAACTTTGTCATTAAGTTGGCTAATGTCAATGGTACCGGTTCTGCCAGTGCTAACGCATTATTGATGAAGGCTATATTCCGAATGGGAATACCAGTTACCGGAAAAAATTATTTCCCAAGTAATATTCAGGGACTACCTACTTGGTATGAGATTAGGGTTAGCGGTGATGGTTTCTTAGCTAGAGCAGGAAGAACCGATATCATGGTTGCGATGAATGCGCAGACTTACCAACAAGACTTACAGCAAGTAGATGCCGGCGGTTATCTTATTTATGACTCCTCATGGCCACGCGAGGATCAGTTTAAGCGTGAGGACGTTACGATTATTGGTGTACCTTTAGCTAAAATGTGTAATGAAGCATTTAGTAATCCGCGAGCACGTATTTTAATGAAGAACATGGTCTATGTAGGTGTCTTGTCTGGCTTATTAGGAATTGAAGAATCAGTGATTCACAAACTTATTGAAGAGACGTTTGCCAAAAAGGAAAAGATTATCCCTGCAAATAAACAAGCAATTGCCATGGGTAAGGAATATGTTTTAGAGCATTTTAATTGCCCATTAGACGTCAGGCTTAATCAATTAGATAAGACCAAAGGACATATATTAATAGATGGTAATACCGCTGCAGCGCTTGGCTGTGTTTATGCGGGAGCCACCGTTGGGGCTTGGTATCCTATTACCCCTTCTACAACAGTGATGGATTCTTTTACTTCATTATGTAAGCAGTTCCGGGAAGACCCTGAGACCGGTGAACGTAATTACTGTATTATTCAGGCTGAAGATGAGTTGGCTGCCATAGGTATTGTGCTAGGTGCCTCTTGGAATGGCGCTAGGGCTTTTACGTCAACGAGTGGCCCAGGATTATCCTTAATGGGTGAGTTTTTAGGACTCGGCTATTATGCTGAGGTGCCCGCAGTGTTGATAGATATTCAACGCGTAGGACCTTCAACGGGTATGCCAACGAGAACTCAGCAGTCAGATATTCTACCAGCAGCTTTTGCTTCGCACGGCGATACTAAACACGTATTACTTTTCCCTGCTAATCCAAATGAATGCTTTGAAATGGCAATGAATGCTTTTGATCTGGCTGACCGATTACAGACGCCTATTATTGTGCTTCAAGATCTTGATGTTGGGATGAATGACTGGATGTGTAAGGAGTTTGAGTGGGATGAAACTTATGTTCCCGATCATGGGAAAGTTCTTAATAAACAGGAACTGGAGGAGACAGCAGCTTTCTATAGGTATCTTGATGTTGACGGTGATGGTATCGCGGCTCGCTCTTACCCAGGGGTTCATAAAAAAGGGGCATATTTTTCGAGGGGCTCTGGCCATAATAAATTTGGTGACTATACAGAAAATTCAGACGAATACCAAGATGTACTTGACCGACTATTAGTTAAGTGGGAAACGGCTAAGACACTTGTTCCTAAGCCTGTTCTCGTGCCCGCCAAGAAGAAGACTAAGATTGGACTCATTTCCTCGGGCGGCTGTGATTATGCTGTTTTAGAGGCTATCGAGCGTCTGGCCAAAGAAAATATTCATATTAATTACTTAAGGGTTAAGGCCTTTCCATTTACAAAAGAGGTCGATGCTTTTCTAGAGGATCACGATCAAGTTTATGTTGTGGAGCAGAACCGAGATGCTCAGCTTAGAAGCCTTTTAATACTCGAAACAGAGTACCCAAAAGATAAACTTATACCGGTTTTAGATTATGCAGGGATGCCACTAGCTGCGCGTAATGTAGTAAGCATTATTGAGGCAGGATTAGCCAAGGGAGCAGTAGCATGAGCTATATACGAAAACCAAAAATTATACATGGCGGACTATCTAGGAATGAATTAGGTTTAACTGTTCGTGATTATGAAGGTTTGCTATCAACTTTATGTGCTGGCTGTGGCCATGACTCGGTTACTACTTCTTTAGTACACGCTTTTTTTGAGTTAAATATTCCTCCGCATATGGCTGCTAAGGTTAGCGGCATAGGATGTTCTTCGAAGACAACTGCCTATTTTTTAGGTGCATCGCATGGCTTTAATTCTGTACACGGAAGAATGCCATCGGTTGCCACAGGAGCTCACGTCGCTCATCGTGGCTTATCTGTGATCGGTATTTCCGGAGATGGCGATTCACTTTCTATTGGGTTTGGCCAGTTTGCTCACGCAGTTAGACGAAACCTTAATATGTGTTATGTCATAGAAAATAATGGTGTATATGGTCTAACAAAGGGTCAATTCTCTGCCTCGGCAGACAAAGGCTCAAAGCTTAAAAAGGGCGATATTAACGAATTACCTCCTATTGATCCTGTGCAGATAGCAATTGTTCAGGGTGGCACATTTGTAGCCAGAGGGTTTTCAGGTGACAAAGAACAGTTAGTTCCTTTATTAAAAGCAGCCATTACTCATAAGGGTTTTGCGTTGGTGGATGTGATCTCCCCGTGCGTCACCTTTAATGATCATAGTGAATCAACCAAAAGCTATGCTCATACGCGAAAGTATTATCATCAAGCCGTACATGTAGATTATGTAGAGCCACAAAAGGAAATTACTACAAAGTATGAAGCGGGCGAGGCCGTAAAAGTCGATATGCATGATGGCAGTCAAGTCATATTAAGAAAAGTAGCAAAAGATTATGACCCAACGAATCGAATAAAAGCCATTAGCTATCTTAATGAACAACAGTCAAGGGGTGAAATTGTCACTGGACTTTTATATATAAATGAAGATGAGCCTGACCTTCATACAGTTAATCACACTTCTAATACGCCTTTAAGGGATCTTTCTTATAAGGCTTTGTGTCCCGGTGTTAAGGGAATGGAAAAGGTTAACTCAAGATACCGATAAGTTAATTAGACGATCAATCCATCTGCTTAGTTGTTCCTGATGCTCAGCAATCCATCGATGATAATAAAGCGTTTTTTCATTTTCATTAATGGTTCGCCTTACACACTTTAATTGATATCGATTTAGTTTTTTAATGTTTAGACAGTAAGTCTTAATTAGAAAAAGAAAACCTGGCGGGGAATCTCGATCCGTCCCTACATGGTAAAAGCCTTTGCATACTTGTCTTTCAAAACGAATATAGAGTTCTCTTATAGGATCTTCTAGTAAAGGTCTCGGATCTTTAAAGCTAGGATGTCTAATTAAATTTGGGCTGGTGTTAAAGCTGATAGCACCAATGCGCTCAAAGTAGTATTTGGACTTGATGATGGCCTGTATCATGCGTTGCGTTTGGTTACCATTTACAATCTTCTTGATGTTTGGGACTTTGGTGTGTATCTCATCAAAAGATTTGCCAATCATTTGATTGGCTGACCAGCCATTAGGAAAACACACGGAGATAAGTTCAGCCCAGTTCGTTTGACTTTGTTGACAGTGGATCACCCAATCCTCCTGTATGGATTTTGTAATCGCTTCGGGACTTAGTAATAAATTTTGGTTGGGGTGAATAATGTCGGATAAATGACTAAGCACGTGATCAATATTAAGCGTACTGTTCTTTGCTAAAAAATAGGGTTTTTGTTCAGGTCCTAAGCAGGTCTTTTTATGCTTTAAAAAATTAACTTTCCCTTCGTCAGACTGGAGTACTCTGGTCTGGTAAATATTTTTATTTGGTAAAAATTTAACTAAGCCCATTTGCGATGGCTTAGCTGTAGGGTTTAACGGGAAGTAGTCATAAGGATCGTGATGCTCTAAATGAAACGCGGGGAGCAATGAAGCGTGGTGCTAAAATGGATTAATTGATGAATCGGGAGAGAAATGAATATACCCAATATTAATACCCGCACGCAGGCCAACCCCTACTCTTACAGGAGCGACCACGACGGATTCCCCTTGATGATAAGTGACACTTAGACCACCAATAATGTAGACACTACCTTCTACGCCTCCTAGACGCGTGTAGAGATCTTCTACACGATCAGCACCATAGATGAGGATAAAGGTTCGGCTGGCATTCGCGCCGATATCTACCCCAAGCGAGGCTCCCCGCCAGTAGATCAGTTGCGAGGTACCGTCTCTAAAATAAATATTACCTTTGCCGTATCGCACCCCAGCTCCTAGGGAAACACTTGCTTCTTCGCCCATAATGTATGCATCAGGTGGACCACCTTGATCACTAATGACACGATTAATCACATCAGCTGTATTCATTGCGCCTTGTCCTACCCAGGCCTCGGCTTGTTGTAACACCGTCTCGGGTTCATGTTGTCCGATGATAGGTTGACTGGGCTGATTGGCATCTTGTGTGATGCAAGATGCGAGCACTAGGGTAAAAAGTAAGCTAATTAATGATTTCATAGAATGCCATTTTATAGAGCTAGTTTAACGCTATCATAATTGTAATCAATAAAAATATATAGCTAGATATTTTTTTCTATTTTAAGTAGTTTTTCTTTTAGTTTGCTCCCGTAAGCGAACTCACCGATTGCACCACTACTTTTAATGACACGGTGGCACGGCACAATGAGCATTATCGGATTTCTACTAATAGCGGTCCCAACAGCACGCACGGCATGGGGCGAATTAATTTTTTTTGCAATGTATTGGTAAGACACAGTTTTACCGTAGGGGATCCTCAATAAAGCATCCCAAACTCTTTGTTGGAAAGGTGTCCCAGAATAAGTGATAGGGATATCAAAGGAGGTAAGACGACCTAACAAGTATTGATTAAGTTGCGTTTCAATATGGCTGACTAATGGAATTTTATTATTAGACGACGACGCGTATTTTTTTATGAGCTTAAGCTGCTTTAGTTTTTTTAAATTGTCACTAAGGTCAGCTCGAAATGGTCCGAGCGACGTTTTAATAATAAAGCTATTTTCTTTCAGCAACTGTTAGTGGAGGTCGATGGAAAATTTTCGAAGCACCTCAAGTTCAATAATGTCGAGGGCGCGTTCGTGAGTGCTTTTAAGAATGACCTTGGGTGCATGCCCAGCTAAAAAGGCTTCCTTCCAACGTGCAGCGCATAAGCACCAGCGGTCTCCATTTTGAAGACCTTCGAACCCATGATCTGGCATTGGCGTACTAAGGTCATTGCCGTTAGATTTTGAGAATATTAAAAATTCAAGCGAGACGACAATACAAACCGTGTGCGAGCCTACGTCCATGTCTGAGGTATTACAGCAACCATCTCTAAAATATCCAGTGATAGGATCTATTGAGCAGGGCACGAGCGGTTCCCCAAATACATTGAGTGAGGGCGCGATCTCAAGTTGCACGAATCGCATCCTCAAGTAGTTCAATAAAGCCTGCTTCAGATGAAATACCTTGGACATCCTTGGCATTTAAGGTATAGCCATATTGGTCAGCAATGGCTTGATATTTTGGGTCTCTGTGCTCAATGAGCCTAGGGAAAATCCAGCTTGAGAATGCATTAGGGTCAAGTTGATCAATGTCCCTAAGGCTATTGATCTTCATGAAGTCATCTAATGATTGATCTAAAAAATCAGGGGCATAGTACATAGGTTTGGGATGTTTTTGTGCGCGGCTGACTAACTCCGTTTTGATTGACTCATCTGCCTTAAGGTAAACAATGATGGTATTTTGGCTAATTAGCTCATAGGTGCTCGGGTCATCCAGTTCACATAAGCTACCACCTGCATCATTAATAAAATGTGGATAGCCATAGATGTCTCTTGCCTTTCTTATAAATTCGACGGTGTCATGCATGGCGCCAATTTCTGCTGCACGATGTAAGGCTTGTCGTTTTCTGAATTCCTTAAGTGATATGCCGCTTAAATCGGGATTTCCAATTTTACCAAGGAACGTGGCTACTGGCTCAAGATTATTGACTGTGATATTAGACGCAATGTAGATCGAATCACTGCGAAGCAGTTCTTTTAAGAAGTCAACCTGCATCGCCTGAACTTTAATATTATCCATGATGGGTTCAGCAAGGTATTTAGTCCCAATGCGGTAGTCACCTGAGTAGTGAAACCATTCTGAGTTAGGCAGTTTATTCGCTAGACGCGTCTTACCAACGCCAGACATGCCAAGCAGGGTAATGGCTTTAGACTTGAGTGATTTAAATTCTTTTAGTGATAATTTCATAACGCATCATGTCTTTTCCACTCTAGTATACAATAGGTATATAGCAAATCATGCAAGGGTTATGTCTTAACAGTAAGTAAAAGCTATGAGAATCGCAGTTTTTTTTGGTGGAAAAAGTAGTGAGCGCGAGATTTCTATTCTTTCTGCTGTCGAGGTCATTCGCGCCTTAAGAAATTTAGGCCATGACGTGTTCCCTATTGAGGTGACTCGAGGTTTGCTTGATCCCAAGGAAGAGCAAGCTATTTTTGGCATGAAGACCGGACGTATTGCGCCACATCAATTAGCAACAGCAAGACTATCTTCAGAGGCCTGCCTCAATCAGCTTGGAAGCATTGATATGGTATTTATTGCCTTGCATGGGGGCGAGGGCGAAAACGGCACCATCCAAGGCGAGCTCGAGCAACTCGGTATTCCTTTTACCGGGAGCTCATCAGCCCCAAGCGCGTTAGCGATGAATAAGCATCTCACCAAGAAGGTGTATAGGGAGTCACAGATTCCAACGGCAGAATGGCAACTTATAAGTATGCCCGATGAACTGACGATGGACTTCCCTTTGATCGTTAAACCCAATCAAGAGGGCTCCTCAGCGGGCGTCTCTTTGGTAGAAGAGGAAAAAAAGTTTTTGGATGCGTTTTCTATGGCTCAGGTATTTGAGCCGTTGGTTATGGTTGAATCTTATATTCAGGGGGATGAGTATACCGTGGGAGTATTAGGGAAAGAGGCGCTGTCGGTGGGCGGTATTTATCCTAAGCATGCTCAACTTTTTGATTACAGTGCGAAGTATCAAGAAGGGGCAACAGCTGAGATTTTCCCACCGGTTGATATTCATGACACAACCCAGGATCAGCTTAAGGCTTACGCATTAAAAGCACATCAAGTGTTGGAGTTGAGTGGGTATAGTCGGAGTGATTTCATTATTAATACGACTGGGACCATCTTTACATTAGAGACCAATACTCTGCCTGGTCTTACTAAGAATAGTTTATTGCCTAAATCTGCTAACGCCTCAGGTATGTGCTTCGAGGATCTGATTCAAGCCATTATTGGCGTATAAAAAAAGGCCGACTCCTAGGAACCGGCCTTTTATACTAATGGCTTTCTACATTTAGAAAGTGGTATCCATCCTTAGTGCCCAATATTGGCCTAGTGCGCTATAGTTAGATGCTAAGGTGTTACCGTAACCACCTGACATAGCATCACCAAGTACTGGTGGTTGTTCGTCAGTTACGTTAGTTACAGAAAATGACATTGTGGTGTTAGATAGTAATTGATATGATGCGTTTACATCAAGCCAACTACGCATGTCTTTCATCGCAGCGCCAGAGATAGTATCAGAAGCATAGTCAACGTCGACACCACTCATTGTCCGTAGAGTAGCACCCACACTCCAGAGACCACCATTATTAAAGTTAAAGGTAGATCTGGTTCTCCATTCAGGAGATGGGTAGCATTTTACACTCATGATACCTACGCAGTCATACGCAGTACCACTAATACCTTTAATGGTCTGAGTGTATTTGTCAGTGATCTTAGTCAAAGACGTACTAACTGATAAGGTGCCACCAGCGACATCAAGACTTGTATTACCGGAAATATCAATACCGGCAAATGTCTTAAGCCCTAAGTTGAAGCTGTATAGGTCCACGCCAGATCCGACCTGCCATAAATTACCTGTCGCTTGACGATGTATAGCATCGCAGAGTTGACCAGTCGTAGCACAGACCTCAAGGATGGTTTCAGCGCCTGGACCTGAGATCGCACCTTCGATATCAATGTTCCAGAAGTCAAGAGAGACTGTGGTGTTAGTAAGCATACTAGGAAGCAGACTAGACAGATCAGCTACGACACCAAAGGTGGTGGTCTCAGCACTTTCTGATTTTAGTTTTGGGTTACCACCAATGTATGAATAGTACTGATTAGCTGGACTCTTTTGAACAGAGCCATACTGCGTAGCAGTAACGCCTGTAAGCGCACACTGTGCCGCAGTATATGTTGGGCTTGCACCGGAACATTTATCAACTCCACTCCAGAGACTAGTATTTGCTGGGTAGTACAAGTTTGAGATCGTTGGCGCACGTTCAGCCGTACTGATGCCACCCCTAAAACGGATTGCATCATTAGGCATATAGGTAATACCGAAACGATCAGTTGTAACATTTCCTGTAAGGTCGTATTCAGAAGAACGGAAAGCAATATCTGCTACCAATGACTGAATACCAGGAACATTCTCAACTAGTGGAATGCTGGCCTCTGTGAAGAACTCATTTACAGAGTACTCACCAGAAATAGAAGGCGTCTTACCACCGAAACCAAGCGCTAATCCGTTTTCATAAACGTAATCGGCTAGCCTTTCGAAGTTTAATGTTCTTGACTCAAAGCCACCTACGAGGCTTATATTAGTCTCAGCTGATGGCATTGAAACAGAGGTTGTACCGGTGATATAACCCACAACATTATCCATGGTATTTGTTCCAGTCATCATACCGGAGATACCCATATTAGCAGCTTGCTCAGCGGTTACACCTTGATATTTAAAGACATCATAGCCGCCTAAGTCATTCTTAATCGCATCAACAATAGCGGGTGCACTAAAGTCATTAATCCATGCCTCAGAAGAGGTAGTTGTGGCATGTGTGTAGGACACATCGTAATGAAAGTCGTTTACACCGATATCGCCGCGGGCACCGATAACGTAACGTAACGCATTGACATCGATAATGCCCGTACGTGGTCCGCCCTCAGTATTCCTCTTATAGATACCAGCGTTTACACCATCCCAAGTAGCTGAGAAGGCGTGAGTAGTAACGGTATCATCAGCAAAGGAATCGGCATCATCGCCCTTGTCGACCACATTATAGTTCATGGTGACTGTGTCACCTGGAGCAACGCCTGCTGGCAAAGCCCATTGTTGGTCGCATGTATATGATCCTGGAGTAGTGGTTGATTGAATTTGTATCGCACAGCCCGAATAATTTAACTCATAATCAGCCTCACTCATGTTGCGCGCAATTGAAGCTTTTGCTTCAGGAGTAAAGTTAGAGTTAGCCCAATAAAGATCCATGTAGTCATTACCAAACGTACCTGATTCAGCAATGTTAGCTCTTTGATTGAATGAGGAATAATTAACCTCGAAGTAGGTCTCAAATCGATTGCTCAGGGTGTATCGACCAATGGCACCAACAGAGTCGCGCACATTAGGTAGCGCTAACATAGCCACGGCGGCATAGTTATAACGACCTGTGCCTTGGCTAGAGTCGAGGATTGAGCCGTCAGACTGAAGTTGACCAAAAAGGTCGATTCCGTAGAAGGTTGTTTCTTTACCAACGGTGTATTTAGAAGCGCCCGTTGAAGTCACCTCGGTTCCACTGGCGGTGATGGTTAGCAGTGGGTACATGTCAAAGTGAGGGACGGGTGTATTAGCAGAGCCACTGCAACTTGTGCCTGAAACGCTCAATGCGCATGATGAGAAGGCCCTGTCTGCATTAGAGACCTTTTCATTTTCAGCGTGTCTTGCGTACATCGTGATGTGACCATTGGTGCTACCTGTTCCCATGACAATATCATAAGAGGTAGTTCCACCATCATTCACAACATCAGATGGGTAAGGGTAACCCTTTGCAGAAATACGGTCTGTCACATCGCTAGAGGTTTTGCCTGTATCGGTACGGTAGCCAGCTTTCATAACGCTGATTTCAACGCCTTCCACTTCACGTGTGATAAAGTTGACAGCACCGGCCATCGCGTCAGATCCGTAAACGGCTGAAGCGCCACCAGTAAGCACATCCACGCGCTCTAGAAGAGAGATGGGTATTTGTCCAATGTCAGGTGTTTCATCGTAGATACTGCCCATGCCTAGACGACGACCATTAAGAATCACAAGCGTTCTTGACGCACCTAAACCTCTAAGATCGAGACTTGAGGTACCTGTTGCGCCTGATGGGCCGAAACCCGCGGTTTGTGAAGTTTCAATTTGAGGTAGCGTATTAAGCATATCCTCCAAGCGTGTGACACCTGTAGCCGTAATTTCATCAAAGGTAATTACATCAACAGGGCTTACGCTTTCATATCCGTCAGCAGTAATGCGAGTACCGGTTACAACCACTTCCTCGAGGACATCCTCTTGAGCCATCAAAGGAGAGATCAGAACGGCGACACATAAGCCAAGGGAGCACATTTTGTAAGTATTAAACATTATTAAGTCTCCATATTTAGATTATTGACAAAGTTTTTTATTATCAGTAATTTTTATCATGAAAAAATAAATTTTGTTAGTATAAAATGAAACAATAAAGAAATACGTTGTAATTAAACAACAATATTAATGTATTTAGTAAATATTGCACTATGTTAGTTCGAAGTAAGCTATATATTTAATGTTGTCATGTTTATATAAGAGCCTTATTACTTTAACTCACAGGCATAAGAGCGAATGCTAATAATAGTGATACGGTGGAATTTATTTAGGAATTTTGTTTGAATTAATCTTGAATTTCTTCAAAAAAATAATCTAAACCCATTATTTATTTGATAGAAAGGTTTATATAATGATTATATTACGCTAATATACGTTTTTTGATATGTATTTTCTAATAATTTATTGTTAAGAAGATTTGTCTTAAAATTTTAGCTAATAATTTATATAGGTATAAAAATGAAAAAATTACTATTAACTTTTCTTGTTACTGTTGGATTGTGTGCTCTTCCTTCTTTAGCCAATGCACAAGCTGGTACTACAGCTGGTGTGAGCCAAGGTGTTGCCTTAGTTCTTGTTGGAGCCGTTGTACTAGCAAATTTGATAGCTGATGA